>Ga0074197_1000246_pt1 | contig 76278 bp, 63 predicted proteins | sample EPASupsiteSAE305_FD_64526 | JGI IMG/M metagenome (GOLD analysis project Ga0074197, IMG submission 64526) | Bioremediated contaminated groundwater microbial communities from EPA Superfund site, New Mexico - SAE3-05 reassembly with SPADES | ecosystem: Environmental > Aquatic > Deep subsurface >... | reverse complement strand
ATCCGCCAAGGCTTGCGATATCTCTTCGAGAATAATTTCGACAGCCTGTGCTATGTCTTGCTTATAATAGTCGCCAAGTTGCTCGGAGACCTGATTGATCAATTCACGCTTGAGCATGATCTGCATCCTTTATTAACCGGCCGCGTTGTTCCCAGGCAATGGAGTGCCTGAACGCGGGTAGAAGAGAAAGGGCGTTTCACCTGGTCCGGGCCAGTGGCCGACCAGGTGAAACACCCGTTGTTGTTCCTTGCAAACAAAGAGCAGTGTCGCTTATTTATTGGTGTCCTCGCCCGCGGCGGCCTTCAGCAGGTCGCCAAAGGTGGAGGGTGCCGCGCTTTGCGCCTTTTGCAGGTATTCCTCGGGAATAGCGCCGTTATTTTCTTCCTTTTCCTGCAGCGCTTTGACTGAGAGGCCGATCTTGCGATCGTCTGCGGACACATTGATCACCATGGCCTTTAAGGTGTCGTTGACATTGAACATGCCGACCGGTGTCTTCACCTTGTCCTTGGAGATTTCAGATACATGCACCAGGCCTTCGATGCCCTCTTCCAGTTGTACAAAGACGCCAAAATCGGTCACGTTGGTGATGGTACCTTCAACGGTTGAGCCGATCGGGTAATTGCTGGCCGCAGCCTGCCATGGATCGGGCTCCAACTGCTTGACCCCGAGGGAGAACCGCTCGTTTTCCTTGTCGATTTTAAGAACAACCGCTTGGATGGTCTCGCCCTTGGCGTATTTCTCGGAGGGATGTTTGATTCGCTCGGTCCAGGAAAGATCGGACACATGGATCAGGCCATCGATTCCTTCCTCGATGCCGATAAAGATACCGAAATCGGTGATATTTTTGATCTTGCCTTCAATGACTGAGCCAACCGGATAGCTCTCCTCGACCACATCCCAGGGGTTGGGCTGCATCTGCTTCATGCCCAGGGAGATGCGCTTGGTCTCGGCTTCGACCTTGAGCACCTGGACTTCGATTTCCTCGCCGACGCCGACAATCTTGGAGGGATGACGCGGTTTTTTCGACCAGCTCATCTCGGAGATATGCACCAGGCCTTCCACACCCTCTTCCAGCTCCACGAAAACACCGTAATCGGTGATGGAAACAACCTTGCCCTTGACTCTGGAACCCGGTGCATACTGCTCGGGCACCCGTTCCCACGGATCGGTTTTCAGCTGTTTGACACCCAAGGAGACGCGGTCGGAGTTCTTGTCGTATTTGAGGATTTTGACCTCGATCTCCTCACCAACGGAGTAAAGCTTGGAAGGGTGCGACACCCGGCCCCAGGAGAGGTCGGTGATGTGGCAGAGACCGTCCATGCCGCCCAGGTCGATGAACAGGCCGTAATCGGTGATGTTGGTGATGGCGCCGCGGATGGTCTGGCCTTCCTCGAGGGAGGTGCGCATCTGCTCGCGCAGGGCGGTCCGCTGATTCTCCAGGATGGCCCGCCGGCTGATAACCACATTGTTGCGTTTGCGGTTGAACTTGAGGATCTTGAACTCGAAGGTCTGACCGATGAGCCCGTCCAAATCCTTGACTGGACGCAAGTCGATCTGCGAATAGGGCAGAAAGGCGGGGACGCCGATATCGACGGACATACCGCCCTTGACCCGGTTATCGATACGGCCCTCAATGTTCCCGTCTTCTTCCTGAATTGTGGCAATCTGTTCCCAGACTTTGATGGCAATGGCTTTTTCGCGGGAAAGGAGCAGGCCGCCTTCATCTTTTCTTTTTTCGATGAAGACTTCGAATTGGTCGCCGATTTTAACGACCCGGTCCGGGTCCTCGTGGCGGAACTCGGCGAGTGGGATATAGCTTTCCGCCTTGTCACCGACATCGATCAGGGCAGCGTCGCTGCTCAGTCCGACGACGGTGCCGAGGGCAACTTCACCGACCGTAATGACGGTATTGTTGTCTTCCTGCTCAAATAATTCCGCAAAGCTCATTTCTTCAAAGCTGGTGTCATCTGCCGCAAAAGCGGGTTGAGTTCCGTTTTTTGTCATGGAGTTTCCTGTAGTGACCGGTGCTGGTCTTTAGCAAGTGGTTGATGATGCGAAAAAGAAAACTTTTCCACTCTGTTTAATAAGATCAAATTATTTACCAGAGTTTTTTTTGAAAAACAACTGTTTCCTGTTGAAAAAAGGTATTTCTTGACGCCGGGAAGGCGGGGGGCACTTACGTGTCGGAGGGTGCGGTTCCGCCGCGTGCGGCGGTTATCTGTTTTTCAAGCCGACCGGGTCAGCGCGGCGGCCGGACAAAAAAAACGTGTACCGCGATCAGCGTTTGCCGTAAACGCCGAGCTCTTCGAGCATGGGGCCGAACAATTCCTCGTAGGCCGGGATCGATTTGCGGAGAACTACGTCGAGGTGGCGGAGGTTGGAAGTGTTGACCGTGAGGTTGGCGCTGCAGGCCAGTGCCTCAAGATTATACAGGGTATGAAACTGGTCGCCGATGAGGATGTAGAAGATGTAGCGTCTACGATCCATCGGCAGTTTACGCATATGGTCATGGAAGGTGGATTGTTCGAGTGTGCTCTCAAGTTGTGCCTGAAAGGCGATACAGGAGAAATTGACAAAGCGCATGCGTTCCATGGCGTCGGAGACCGTGTCGGCCATGAAAACCTGGTAACCCACGGTCTCCAGGGCTTCGCCGATTTGTTTTCGTTGCTCACCCGCCTGGTGAAGAACCAGCGCCATGGGCACATCTTCTACCTTTTCCTCGCCCTGATAGAGGCCTGTTTGTAGCCAGTCCAAGCTCGGTGGCGGAGGTGGCTGCACCACGCAGGCGGGTTTTTGGGGTGGATTTCCTGATTTGTCCAGGGAAATGGCGTTGCGACAGAGGGGGCACTTCATGGCGAGCAGCTTGCCGGGCGCGAGCTGGACAAGGGCCTGTTCCAGGCGGGCAACCTGGTCGCCGGTGAATGGAATCTGCTGCAGGCAGAACGGACATTGGGTCAGCATGGGGACTACTCCTCAAGCGGTTGGGCTGGGGTAACGAATGCATTTGACAGGGGCAAGCTTCCCCTAATAAACCGGGGAAATGCAGGTCGCTTCTTACCAACGTTTGTACGGGTCATTTTCCTCCTGTTCCATGCGCAGGTCATCGATGGAAGAGGTGCGTTCGCCGCGGGCTGCCTTGATCGTATCCATTCCCCGTTTGATTTCGCTGCGGTGGGAGGAGTAGAGAATAGCCGATTCTTCCGTAATCAAGCCGGATTCAAAGAGCTCGAGCAGGTGCTGGTCAAAGGTGCGCATGTTGCTTGCAGAACCGTCCCGGACCACGTTGTAAAACGTTTTTTCCTCGGTTTCGCCGTTGATGATCAGATCCCGGATGCGAAGGCTGGTGCAGAGAATCTCAAGAGCGGCGACGCGGCCGCCGCCGATCCGGGGCGGCAGACGCTGGCTGACAATCCAACGAATGGTGTCTGCCAGCCGGTTGCGGACTTGCGGCTGCTCGTCCTGCTCGAACATGCCAAGAATACGATTGATGGTCTGGCCGGTGTCGATGGTATGCAGGGTGGAAAAGACCACGTGGCCGGTTTCGGCTGCGGTCAGGGCGATTTCCAGGGTTTCGCGATCACGGATCTCGCCGACCAGGATGACCTTGGGCGCCTGGCGTAAGGCGGCGCGAAGACCGTTGGCAAAGGTGTCGAAATCATCGCCCATCTCGCGTTGGTTAAAGGTGGCCTTTTTATGGGGATGGACGTACTCAATCGGATCCTCCAAGGTGACAATATGTACTTGGCGTTCCTGGTTGATCCGGTTGAGGATGGCGGCCATGGAAGTGGTCTTTCCCGTGCCGGTGGCGCCGGTGAATAGAATCAGGCCATTGACCTCGCGGGCCATCTTATTGAAGGATTCGGGAAAGTGAAAGTCCTGGATTGAGGGGATCTTGGTTTCCAGTTTCCGCAGGACCGAGGTGTAGTATCCTTTTTGCGAGAAGATGTTGACCCTGAATCGGACTTTGTCGTCAAGAGAGTAGGAGAGATCGCAGGAGCCCTTGGTGACCAGGTCGCGCAACAGGCGGCGGTTGCCCCCAATCAGATTCAAGGCGAACACTTCCGTCTGGAAAGGGGTCAGTTCCGTTACCGGCGGCATGACATCGACCGGCACCAGGACGCCGTCGCTCTCCACCTGCAGGGTCTTGCCCACGGTGAGATTGAGGTCGGAAACCCGTTCGTGCTTACCCAGCATGGCGGTGATCCAGTAATTAATCTCCTGTTGTTTCATAAAGCATCCCGGTATAGAATTGACAAAGGTATTTCATTAGGTTCTATCGCTTCCAGGCGAAAAAAGACAAGAAAAAAATAAATCTGTGCATGAGGTAACGAAAATGGCGAATGCATTACGGAGCGCGGCGACAACGGAAGGAAGAAGAATGGCGGGCGCCCGGGCATTATGGCGGGCCAACGGCATGCGGGAGGAGCAGATCGGCAAACCGGTGATCGCGGTGGTCAATTCGTTTACCCAGTTTGTGCCCGGCCATGTCCACCTGCACGAGATCGGCCAGCGGGTCAAGCAGAAGATTGAGAGTTTGGGCTGTTTCGCCGCTGAATTTAATACCATTGCCATCGACGACGGCATCGCCATGGGGCACGACGGCATGCTCTACTCGCTGCCGTCCCGCGAGCTAATCGCCGATTCGGTGGAATACATGTGCAACGCCCACAAGGCTGACGCCATGGTCTGCATCTCCAACTGCGACAAGATCACCCCCGGCATGCTGATGGCGGCAATGCGGCTCAATATCCCGGCGATTTTCGTCTCCGGTGGACCGATGGAAGCCGGCCGGGCCGGCAACAAGGCCCTGGATCTGATCGACGCCATGATCATGGCCGGCGACAACTCGGTCAGTGACGAAGAGGTGGCGGTGGTGGAACGTTCCGCCTGCCCGACCTGCGGCTCCTGCTCGGGCATGTTTACCGCCAATTCGATGAATTGCCTCAACGAGGCCCTGGGGCTGGCCCTGCCGGGCAACGGCACCGTGGTTGCCACCCATGCGGCGCGGATGGCACTGTTCGACCAGGCGGCGGCAAGGATCGTGGCCATGTGCGAGGCCTGGTACGGACGAGGGGACGCTTCGGTGCTGCCCCGGTCAATCGCTACCAAGGCCGCTTTCTGCAACGCCATGGCCCTTGACATCGCCATGGGCGGATCGACCAACACGGTGCTCCATATTCTGGCCATTGCCCATGAGGCGGTGGTTGATTTCACCATGCAGGATATCGACATGCTGTCGCGCAAGGTGCCCAACCTCTGCAAGGTGGCGCCCAGTTCGCACTATCATGTGGAAGACGTCAACCGGGCCGGCGGCATCCTCGGCATTCTGGCTGAACTTGATCGGGGCGGCCTGCTCGACACCGGGGTTTGCCGGGCCGACGGATTGACGCTGGCCCAGGCCTTGGCCCAATTCGACATCATGCGCCCGGAGGCAGGCGAAGCGGCCCGGACCCTCTATCGCAGCGCTCCTGCCGGGGTGCGCAATCTGGTGATGGGCTCGCAGGCAACCCTCTATCCGGAACTGGACACCGACCGCGCGGCCGGTTGTATCCGCGACATCGAACACGCCTACTCCCAGGATGGCGGGCTGGCGGTCCTCTACGGCAATATCGCCGAGAAAGGCTGCATCGTCAAAACCGCCGGGGTCGATCCTTCCATTCTCCATTTTACCGGTAAGGCCAAGGTTTACCATTCCCAGGATGAGGCCTGTGAGGCCATCCTCGGTGACGTGATTCAAGCGGGCGACGTGGTGTTCATCCTCTACGAGGGTCCCAAGGGCGGCCCAGGCATGCAAGAGATGCTCTATCCCACCTCCTATCTCAAGTCCCGCCATCTGGGAGCGGCCTGCGCTCTGGTGACCGACGGCCGTTTTTCCGGAGGAACCGCCGGTCTGTCCATTGGTCATGTCTCGCCCGAGGCAGCCAGTGGCGGCGCCATTGGACTGGTCCGGGAGGGCGACGCCGTCGATATCAATATTCCGGAGCGGACCATCTCGCTGCTGGTCAGCGGCGAAGAGCTGGCTGCGCGCCGCCGCGAGGAGGAGGCACGGGGAAGCTTGGCCTTCACCCCGAAACGGGATCGCGCCGTTTCAACAGCCTTGCGGGTCTATGCCCGTTTTGCCGCCTCCGCCGACCAGGGCGCGGTCCGGCTGCTCGATGCCTAATTTGAGCGTAGCGCTGATTGCCGGGAGCGTTTTTTTTGACGTGCAGAAGCCGGATTCGCGTTGCCCGTTGCAGGGTCGCGGGATTCGGCCGCCGCACGCTTGACGCCGTGGGCATGCAACTCAACCTGTTTCAGTGGGATCTGGTAGAGACCGGCAACGGTTACACTTGCCTGGCCAGGCTTGCCTTTGAGCAGGCCCGGGATCACTTTGCCCGCGTCCTCGATGCGGTGCCCGATCATCACAAAGCCGGGGCCGGTTTGCAGGCGGTGCACCATTGGGAGCGGGTTTTCCAGGAGGTGGCTGGTCTACAGGGGGAACTCGCGGTTTCTTTTTTCTGGAAACAGCTGGCGGCGTTTTCCTTTGACAACAGTGAGGTCGATCGCGAGTTGCGCGCCAATCTGTTCAGGTATCTTCAGAACCTGATGGACAATGGAGCGTTCGACTACCTCCCGCCGGAATTGTGTCGTGGCTATCTCTCTCTGCAGTTGGGGGATTTCGTCACCGCTGAGAGCCAGTTGCGCGGCTTGATCGAATCATTTCCCGAGGAGGGGTTGCTCTACGGGTATCTCGCCGATGCGCTGTGGTTGCAGGGGCGGCGGGAGATCGCCAACGCCGTCTATGTCACCGCCTTGTTGCTTGATCCGCAGCGGGTGGGTGTGTATGAGATTTGCAACCAGCGGCTCGCGGCGGTCATTGTCGAGCACGGGGCGTCGATGGCTCCAGTGTATGGATATTTAGAAGGGGTCTTGCCTCTGGTGGAGCAGGAGATCGCAACCGATACCGAGGCAACCCGAATTTATGCGGTGCTTCGGAGGGCCGAGCGGGCTAGGCATCGGCAGGATCATGCGGTAGCCGTTGCCGCCCGCAGGGATTTGCAGGTGCTGGCTCCCAAGGTATTTGCCGCGTATCTTGCATGCATGCAAGCCGGCTGATCAAGGTGGACCAAAAAGGGAGGCGGGGCAAACGGCAGGGCGCATCATGCCGCGGGAAAAACACTCCATGCACGGCCTTTTTGGAGGCGGCGCATGGAGTGCGAGTAGGCGGTGTTAGAGTTTGGTTACATTTTCAGCGGCCGGTCCCTTGGCCCCGCTGACCACATCAAATTTCACCCGGTCGCCTTCTTTCAGGGATTTGAATCCTTGGCCCTGGACAGCGGAATAGTGGACAAAGACATCTTTGCCGCCATCCTGCTGAATGAAGCCGAATCCTTTGGAATCATTGAACCATTTTACCGTTCCCTCTGCCATTACCATTCCTCCTTGTGTCGACGAACTCTGGCCTGCGTGTGCGGGCCATTTTTTGAATACGGGTTCATGCTCCTGATCCCCCTTCCAGTGCTGCGAAAACGGAGGACTGAAAGGGTGTCGGGTGGTATGACCCTAAAAATAGGCATATGTTGAGGTGCTGATGAATGGTGTCCCCCTTCCTCATGACATCTGCCAGGCAGATTGACTGTATTCCGCAGGCTGTGGGCAATGTGGGGCAAGGAAAAAAGGAGTGACGCCTTGGAAGTGAGAATACAAGGGGAGGGCGCGTTCATTCAGCGGAAGGTGTGCAGCGATATCGGTGGGCAGACAAAGAGAGGGTGTTCGATGGAAGCTGGGGCGAAAGAAAACGGGGGGAGTAAATACGAACCACAGATAATCGAACTATTCTGCCTAAGGACAATAGAAAAAAGGGTGACGTTCAACTGTAATTAATATTTTTTACTGTAAAAAATCCTGAACTGCCAGATGTTTTTAATTTTTTTCCTGACTCCTTGCCGTTTTTTTCCTACTTGCATTCGAGCTTTAAACCGTCTCTTTGAGCAGGGGATACCCCAGTGCTTCCCGTTGCTCGACATAGTGCTGGGCAACCTGTCGGGCGATCTGGCGTATTCTGCCGATATAACGGGTACGTTCGGCAACGCTGATCGCCTTGCGGGCGTCGAGCAGATTGAAGGTGTGTGAGCACTTGAGGCAATAGTCGTAGGCGGGGAGGATGAGGTTTTTTTCTACCAGCTTCAGGGCTTCCCGCTCGTAGGTATCGAAGGCCAGGGTCAGGTCGGCGACGTTGGCTTCCTCGAAGTTGAAAGCGGAGAATTCCTTTTCCGCCTGGTGGAAGATTTCGCCATAGGTCACGTCTTTGTTCCAGGCGATGTCATAGACCGAATCCACCTTTTGCAGATACATGGCGATCCGCTCCAAACCATAGGTGATTTCGGCGGTGATCGGTTTGAGATCAATGGAGCCGGCCTGCTGAAAATAGGTGAACTGGGTGATTTCCATGCCGTCGAGCCAGACCTCCCAGCCCAATCCCCAGGCGCCAAGGGTCGGCGATTCCCAATCGTCCTCAACAAACCTGATGTCGTGCTCGAGCAAGTTGAGCCCGAATTTTTCAAGACTCTCCAGATACATGGCCTGTACATCCTTGGGCGAGGGCTTGATCACCACCTGATACTGGTAATAGTGCTGCAAGCGGTTGGGATTTTCGCCGTAGCGGCCGTCGGTAGGGCGACGGGACGGTTGGACATAGGCCGCTTTCCAGGGCTCGGGTCCTAAGGCCCGGAGCAGGGTGGCGGGATGAAAGGTGCCGGCGCCGACTTCCATGTCATAAGGCTGCATAACCACGCAACCCGCGGATGCCCAGTAGCTGTTCAAGGTGGCGATGATGTCTTGAAAATACATAGCGGGATCTTTACGGTATTGATTGTTAAGGGATCATGGCTACAAGTATGCGGCAATCTACCACAGGACAGGGCCATGGTAAACGAAATTGTCAGGGCCCTTTGAATCTCCGTTAGCCGTCGGTTTTCAGAGCCGTTTTCCCCTGAGCAGAACACAATGGAACCACAATTTCTGCGCATCCGCGGGGCGCGCATGCACAACCTGAAGAATATCTCGGTTGATCTGCCCCGCAATAAACTGATAGTGTTCACCGGCTTGTCCGGTTCAGGCAAATCAACCCTGGCCTTTGACACCTTGTACGCGGAAGGCCAGCGGCGCTATGTCGAGTCGCTCTCCACGTATGCCCGCCAATTCCTGGGCCAGATGGACAAACCGGATGTCGATCTGCTGGAGGGGCTATCGCCGGCGGTTTCCATCGAGCAGAAGACCACCAGCAGGAACCCGCGCTCGACCGTGGGTACGGTCACCGAGATCTACGATCATCTCCGGCTGTTGTTTGCCCGGGCCGGGCAACCGCATTGTCCGCAGTGCGGCCAGCCGATCCGTTCCCAAACGGTGCATGATATGCTCGAGACCCTGCTCAACCGGCAAGAGGGGGAAAAGGTTATCCTGCTGGCACCCCTGGTCGCCCGGAAGAAGGGACAGCACGAACAGGTTCTGCAGCGGCTGCGCAAGGAGGGCTTTGTCCGGGTGCGGGTGAACGGCGAGATCCGCCAGCTCGCTGATGAGATTGCCCTCGATAAAAATAAACACCACTCGATTGAGGCGGTGGTCGACCGGCTGGTGATCAAACCTTCTATTCGCCGGCGGTTGGACGAGTCGGTGAGTACCGCCGTGGCCCAGGGCGGAGGCGCGATGCTGGCCGCCTTTCCGGACAGTGGCGAGGAGGTGCTGTTCAGCGAATCCGCCGCCTGCCATCAGTGTTCCATCTCGGTGCCTGAACTTTCCACCCAGCTGTTTTCCTTCAATAATCCTCAGGGGGCTTGCCCCTCGTGCAGTGGTTTGGGGGTCAACCAGTTCATTGATGAGCACCTGCTCGTCCCCGATGAATCGCTCTCCTTGCTGGAGGGGGCCATCGTGCCCTGGACCCGGCGGCGGCTGTCGGCCCAGGCCGACCAGTGGATCGAGGCCTTTGCCCGCCACTATGGTTTTGACCCGAATACGCCCTTTGCCGATCTGCCCGCCAAGGCGAAAAAGGGGCTGCTGCACGGCACCGGCCGGGAAAAGCTGGAGTTCATCCATAGCCGGGGGCGGCGCACCCTGGTGTCGCAGATCGCATTCGAGGGCATCGTCCCCCGCTTGAACCGGTTGTTCCGGGAGACCAGTTCCGCTCGCCTGCGCGAGGAGGTGGAAGGGTTCATGAACGAGCAGGGCTGCCCGAGCTGTCACGGGGCCCGGCTCAAACCCGAGGCCCTGGCGGTGCGGGTCGGGCCGTGGTCGATCATCGATCTCAGCCGGATGGCCATCGAGCAGCTGATCAAGGAACTGGAAACCCTGGCCTTCGACCAGCGCCAGGCGATCATCGCCCAGCCGATCCTCAAGGAGATTCGCGAGCGGCTTTTTTTCCTCCAGGGCGTCGGGCTGGGGTACCTGTCGCTGGACCGCAAGGCCGGCACGCTCTCGGGCGGCGAAGCCCAGCGCATCCGTCTGGCCTCGCAAATCGGCTCCGGTCTGGCCGGGGTGCTCTACATCCTCGATGAGCCGAGCATCGGCCTGCATCAGCGCGATAACAACAAGTTGATCAAGACCCTGGTCAATCTGCGCGATCTGGGCAACACGGTCATCGTGGTCGAGCACGACTCGGACACCATCGCCAACGCGGACCATGTGCTCGATATCGGCCCGGGCGCTGGGGTCCACGGCGGCGAGATCCTCTACTCCGGCCCGGTGCCTGGGCTGCTCGATTGTGAGGCCTCGCAAACCGGCGGGTATCTCTCGGGCCGCCTCAAGATCGACGTGCCCGCGCACCGCCGTCCCATTCAGCCCGGAGCCGCGCACTGCATAGAGGTACAAGGCGCCTGCGTCAACAACCTGCACAACCTCACGGTCCGTTTTCCCTTGGGGGTGATGACCTGCGTTACCGGGGTTTCCGGATCGGGGAAGAGTTCCCTGGTGATCGAAACCCTGTTTCACGAGGCCGAACGGTATTTTTTTGATTCCAAGGGCTATCTTAAGGGACCAAAACTCCTTGCCGGCCTCGAGCGCCTGGACAAGGTGATCGACATCGACCAGAGCCCGATCGGCCGGACCCCGCGCTCCAACCCGGCTACCTACACCGGGGTGATGACGCCGATCCGCGAGCTGTTGGCCCGGCTGCCGGAATCGCGCGCGCGCGGCTATCAACCCGGCCGCTTCAGTTTCAACATCAAGGGCGGCCGCTGCGAGACCTGCGAGGGTGATGGCGTCCTCCGCATCGCCATGCATTTTCTGCCCGACATCTATGTCACCTGTGAGCGCTGTCAGGGCAAGCGCTACAACCAGGAAACCCTGGATATCCGGTACAAAGGCAAGAATATCGCCGAAATCCTGCGGATGACCGTGGAGGAGGCCCTGGAGTTTTTCCAGAATGTGCCGCCTATCCAGAGCCGGCTGCAGACCATTGTCGATGTCGGCCTGGGCTATCTTTCCCTGGGCCAGTCCTCGGTGACCCTGTCCGGCGGCGAGGCCCAGCGAGTCAAGCTGGCCAAGGAGCTGAGCCGTCGCTCCACCGGCAAGACCCTCTACATCCTCGACGAGCCGACCACCGGTCTCCATCCGGCCGACATCCAGCATCTGCTGCGGGTGCTGGGACGGCTGGTCGACGGCGGCAATACCGTGGTGGTGATCGAGCACAACCTCGACGTCATCAAGACCGCCGATTATGTGATCGACATCGGCCCCGAGGGCGGCAGCGGCGGCGGCCGGATCATCGCCACCGGGACGCCGGAGGAGATTGCTCGCCATCCCGGCTCGTATACCGGCATGTTTTTGAAGCAGTTTCTGAACGGCGGCTGAGCGGTTTTTTCATTGTGTTTTCAGACCGTCGCCTGTTACCATGGACCCGGCGAACAAACTGCCGGCGGCCTTTCAAGGAGCGCCGGTTTTTATTGACTTAGACCACAAGGATGCGAAATGGCAGATCAGACCCCCGACCAGCAGGAAATCCCGATTTTCCGCATGCAGAAGATGTACATCAAGGATTTTTCCTTTGAGAGCCCCAATGCCCCCAAGGTGTTTCTGGCGAGAAATCAGGACCCCAAGGTGGACTTCAACCTACAGTTGAAGAACCAGAAACTCGACGATGACCACAGCGAGGTCTCTATCGCCATTACCGCCAAGGTGCTGGACAAAAACAACGAAGATTCAGTGATGTTTATCGTTGAAATCGAGCATGCTTCGGTATTTCTGATGAAAAACATCCCCGAGGAGCATCATGAGCGCGTCCTGGCGGTCGACTGCCCTCTGATGCTCTTTCCCTTCACCCGGCAGATCGTCTGCCAGGCTGCGGTCGACGGCGGCTTCATGCCGTTCTTGATGGAGCCGATCAATTTCATCGCCCTCTATGATAACGCCCAGCGCAAGGACAAGGACGCCTGAAAAGAAATTGACGGTCTCCGTAGAGCATTGAAATAAAAAGGGCAACGGTATTCCGTTGCCCTTTTTATTATCTGTCGAGAAAATTGATCAAATTCAGCGAGTGCTTGCCCCGGAGAGAGATCGGCTTGAAGGAAAAGACGTATCCGGGGAAGGTGGGTGCCCTTGCCGCTGAGCCACTAAAAAACCACCAACCGGGAAGAACATTACCGAAAATCGTCAAGTTGATTTTCTGCTTTGGTTAGAGAAAGAAAGCTAAATATTGGAGGTCGACCAATGTTCCTACCCGCCAAGATTCAACCTGCTTACACCCTCCGGAAAATCAAACAAGCATTGGTGCCGCCGAAACCATAGCTGTTGCTCATCACCGTGGTGAGGGCGGCCTCGCGGTTCGCCTCGACAACATGCATGCCCAGAGCTTCTGGGTCCATTTCTTCGATGTTGGCTGAGCCGCAGATGAAGTTGTTGTTGAGCATCAGCAGGCAATAGATGGCCTCGTGCACGCCGGCCGCTCCTAAGCTATGGCCGGACAGGGATTTGGTTGAACTCACCGGCGGATTGTCCTCGCCGAAGACCTCCCGGATGGCGCGCAGTTCGACGATGTCGCCAATCGGGGTCGAGGTGCCGTGGGCGTTGATATAGTCGATTGATTCCCGCACCGTTGCCAAGGCCAGGCGAATGCAGCGTACCGCGCCCTCGCCCGAGGGCGTGACCATTTCACAGCCGTCGGCAGTCGCGCCGTAACCGATAATTTCCCCGTAGATTTTCGCCCCTCGTTTTTTCGCCCGTTCATACTCTTCCAGGACCACGATGCCCGCACCGTTGGCGACGACAAAACCGTCCCGGTTGCGGTCATAGGGCCGCGAGGCCCGTTCGGGGGTGTCGTTGAAGCGGGTGGACAGCGCGCCCATGGCGTCGAACATGGCGGTCTGGGTCCAGTGCTCCTCATCGGAACCGCCGGCAAAGACCATATCCTGCTTGCCCATCTGGATCTGTTCCATAGCCGCGCCGATACAGTGCGAGCCGGTGGCGCAGGCCGAGGAGATCGAATAGCAGAGGCCCTTGATGCGAAAGGCGCTGGTCAGGCAGGCGGATACGGTGCTGCTCATGGTGCGCGGCACCATGAAGGGGCTGAGACGCTTCAAGCCTTTCTCCCGCATGATGTCGGCCGCTGCGACCACGTTTTCGGCCGAGGTGCCGCCGGAGCCGATGATCAGCCCGATCCGGGGATGGGAAATGGCGTCCTCGTCCAGGCCGGCATCGGCGACGGCCTGTTGCATGGCGATCGAGGCATAGGCGGCGGCATTGCCCATGAAGCGCAGGTTTTTCTTGTCGATCTGCTCCTTCAGGTTGACCTTGGTGAAGCCGCCGACATGGGAACGCAGGCCGATCTCCCGGTAGGGCGCATGGGTGCGGATGCCTGAGCGGCCTTCCCGCAGGGAGGCCAGAACCTCGGCCGTGCTGTCGCCCAGGGGCGAGACAATGCCCATGCCGGTGATCACAACTCGTCGCATTCGATTCTCCGTGTTTACCCTTCTCGATGAATAGCCAGAGGGCCGCAGCTCTGGCAGACCGGCATGACCTCAACCGTGCAGATGTTGACGTGCGGCGGTACGCTGGTCACCCAATGGACGATCTCGGCGATATCCACAGGAGTCAGGGGCTCGGTGCCCTGGTACACTGCATCGGCCTTGTCCTTGTCGCCGTGGAAACGGACGATGGAAAACTCGCTCTCCGAAAGCCCTGGTTCGATGTTGGTCACCCGGATCTTGGTGCGAATCAGGTCGGTGAGCAGATTGCGGGAGAACTGCTTGACAAAGGCCTTGGTCGCTCCGTAGACATTGCCGCCCGGATAGGGATAGGTGCCGGCGATCGAACCGATGTTGATGATGTGTCCCTGGTTGCGGGCCACCATGGCGGGCAGCAGGCAGCGGGTCAGGTAACAGAGACCCTTGATGTTGGTGTCTATCATGGTCTCCCAGTCAAGAAGATCGGCCTCATGCGCGCCCTGCAGGCCTAAGGCCAGGCCGGCGTTGTTGACCAGGACGTCGATGTCCCGGAATTCCTCGGGCAGATCGCGGACCATGGCCTCGACTGCGCCGAGATCGCGGACATCAAGTTCCACTGCATGGACGGGCACATCCCGCCATTGCTCAGCTAATTCCTTGAGTCGGTCCGTGCGCCGGCCGGTGATGATCAGCCGCCAGCCTTCGGCGGCAAAACGCTCGGCACAGGCCCTGCCAAAACCGGAGGTGGCGCCGGTGATACAAATGGTTTTCTGCATAATTTTGCCCTCCTGTATCCTCCTAGGGAAACAGGTTTGCTTTTAAAAAACAACAATTTTCCAGAAAAGTCTGGAATTACTCATGGTTGTGCTTATAGTTGGAGGCGACGATATCTCAGGAACAACCAACCCTCTTCTGAACACCCCGGCTACCTAAGGAGGCCACCATGCTGAAGAAAAAGATGCTGAAAGCGATGAACGATCAAGTCAATGCCGAAATGTTTTCCTCCTACCTCTACCTGTCCATGGAGGCCTATTTTCAGTCGATCAGCCTCACTGGCTTTGCCGCCTGGATGCGGGTCCAGGTGCAGGAGGAACTGATGCACGGCATGAAATTCTATGATTTTATTCAGGAGCGCGGCGGCAAGGTGACCCTGGAGGCCATCGCCAAGCCGGAGTCCACCTGGGCCTCGCCGCTGGCTGCCTTTGAGGCCATCCAGAAACACGAAGAGCATGTTACCAGCCTGATCAATAACCTGGTCGATCTGGCTATCAGCGAAAAAGACCATGCCAGCAACAATTTTCTCCAATGGTTCGTTTCTGAGCAGGTGGAGGAAGAGGCCAGTGCGACTGCTGTCGTTGATAGGCTCAGGATGATCCAGGATAATCCCTCCGGTCTGTTCATGATGGATGCGGAACTAGGCAAGCGGGTCTTCACCATGCCGGCGGCCGCTGCCGAGTAAGGAGTTCTGACGGCTTGAGCAGTCGAAAAATAAAACACGAGGTCCTGGAGCTGTTACACGGCCAGGACCTCGCTTGCGTTCTGGCCGCGTTGCGAAGGTTTCCAGCCAAAGACACGGTGAATGTCCTGTTTTCAGCGATCTGCCGGGAGGATTCGCATCTGCGCTGGTACGCGGTCAGTTGCATGGGCGAGGCCGTGGCCCGGCTGGCCGAAGAGGCGATGGAGGAGGCGCGGATAGTGATGCGCCGTTTCCTCTGGAGCCTCAACGACGAATCCGGCGGCATCGGCTGGGGCGTGCCCGAGTCCATGGCCGAGGTCATGTGCCGCCACGCCGGACTGGCCGACGAGTATGCCCACATGCTGATTTCCTACATGCGTGAGGACGGTGCGGAGATCTGCCAGGACGGCAACTACATCGAGCACCCCCTCTTGCAGCGCGGTCTGCTCTGGGGCGTGGCCCGCTTAAGCGGCTGCCGGCCGCGTCTGTTGATCGACAAGGGGGCCGGGGCCGATATCCCGCCCTACCTTCAGGCGGAAGATGCGGCAATCCGCGGGCTCGCCGCCCTGATCGCCGGCAACCTCTATCTGACAGCTACCGAGGGGACCCTGCGCCGGCTGGAGCAGGATGAAGTTCCCCTGACCCTGTACTGGGATGGTGTTTTCCAGCCGACGACTGTCGGCGCCTTGGCGCGATCGGCATTGGAGAGGATGAACGAATGACCATGCCACCGCTTTTTCCGGCCGTCGCCTGTGTCCAGTTTCCCATTGTCCTCGGAGAGGTGGAGCGTAACCTCAGCCAGGTGGAAGGTCTGCTGGACCAGTTTCAACCCGATCCGGATACCCTGGTGCTCCTGCCCGAGATGTGGGCCACCGGCTTTGACTACGAACGGACCGCCGAATTGGGGCGTCGGACCCCGGAGATCCTGGCCAGGATGCAGCGGATCGCCGCCGATCACCGGGTGTATTTGGCGGGATCGATGACTGATCTGCCCGAGGATGGCTCTCTGCCGTTCAACCGGCTCTTTGCGGTCGGCCCCGAGGGGGTGCTCGGCAGTCTGTCGAAGCAGCATCTCTTTGCCTTCTGGCAGGAAGATATTTTTTATAGGGGTGGCCTGGCGGAGCCGCTCATCTCGACGCCGCAAGGGCCCTTGGGCGGTCTGGTCTGTTACGACCTTCGTTTTCCTGAGGTGGCGCAGCGGCAGGTTTTTGCCGGCAGCCGTCTGTTGGCAGTCTCCGCCCAATGGCCGCTCTCCCGGCTTGATCACTGGCAAACCCTGGCGCGGGCTCGGGCCATCGAAAACCAGGTCTATGTGGTGGCGGCGAATGGTTGCGGCCTCACCGGTAAAATGGAGATGGCCGGCCATTCAATGATCATCGGCCCGGACGGCACCGTGTTGCGTCAGGCCGGACTGGAGCCCACGGTGATCGGTTGCCCGCTCGACAATAGCCAGATCGACGAGCAGCGCCGCCGTTTTTATCCAACCGGGGACCGCGCCTGGCTGCATGCGGACCGGCAAAAAATCCGCGGATTGGACGAACTTCTGCCCGAACTGGCCCTGATCCGGCGGCAGGGGAGCCGCATCGCCTTCACCAATGGCTGCTTCGATATTCTCCATGTAGGTCACGTCAGTTATTTGGAAGAGGCCCGCCGCACCGCCGATTGCCTGGTGGTGGGGTTGAATACCGACGTCTCGGTGCGCTTGCTCAAGGGGACAGGTCGGCCGATGAACAGCGAGTCCGACCGGGCCCGGGTCCTGGCGGCCCTGGGCTGTGTCGATTTTGTGGTGCTGTTTGCGGAGGAAACGCCGATCCGGCTGATCACCGCCATTTTGCCGGATGTGCTGGTGAAAGGAGCGGATTACCAAGAAGAGCAGATCGTCGGTGCGATCGAGGTCAAGGCCGCCGGCGGACGGGTGGCGCGCATTCCCTTTGAGCATGACCGCTCGACCACCGGACTGATCGAGAACATCAGAACTGCACACTCCCCCCTGGCGGAGCATGCTTCATCTTCATCAACAACCGAGGAGCAACCATGACCACCTTGCATATTCAAGGCATGAAATGTCAACACTGTGCGGCAACGGTGAAAAAAACGCTGGAGGAGCTCGGCGCAACCGAGGTGCGCATTGACCTGAACGCTAACGAGGCCCGGTTTGAAGGCTCGCCGGATCATGAAACCGTACGGCGGGCCATTGCCGCCAAAGGCTTTACGGTGGTTGATGCGTAGCGATGCGCTTCCTGTGACCGGGAAAGTGGGCAAGTAGCCCTGATACAACCTGGCCGCACATCCTATTGACCGGTGTTGGCGGTGATGTTATCGTAGCAGCATCGCTAACTTGGCGGTTCCGGTACGTTTTCCGGGCCGCTTTTCTTTTGTGGAGGCATGGGGATGAAAATTAAAGCTTTTCTCATCAGTGCGGCGGGTATTGCAGTGGTGGTCGGCCTGCTGGCCGGCGCCAAGGCCCTGCAGATCGGCTCTCTGATCAAGCACGGCAAGGCGGCCAAAATTCCGCCGGAGGTGGTATCCACCATCCAGGCGCAACCGCAGACCTGGGAATCGCTGGTCACCGCCGTTGGCTCTCTGGAGGCAGTCCAGGGCGTGACCGTGACGGCCGAGTTGACCGGCAAGGTGGTGGCCATTCCCTTTGAGCCGGGGACGCAGGTCAAGGCGGGCGATCTCCTGGTACAGCAGGACATCGCCGCCGAAAATGCCCAGTTGCGCTCCGCCGAGGCTGCAGTCGCTCTGGCGAAAATCACCCTGGAGCGTTCGAGAAAGATGTTGGAGACTAAGGTGGTGGCCGAGTCCAACTACGACAACGCCGATGCCCAGCTCAAGCAGGCGCTGGCCCAGGCCGACAACATCCGGGCGACCATCGCCAAGAAGACCATCCGTGCCCCCTTCAGCGGCCGCCTTGGCATCCGCATGGTCAATATAGGCCAGATCATCAAGGAAGGCGAGGCCATCGTTTCTCTCCAGGCCCTCAACCCGATCTTTGTCAATTTTCTCGTGCCCCAGCAGCAGTTGCCGCAGATGCAACTGGGCTATCCGGTACGAATCACCTCCAATGGTCTGCCCGAGGGCCAAGTGGTCACTGGCGCCATCACCGCCGTCAACCCCGATGTCGACGCCGCCAGCCGCAACGTCCGGGTGCAGGCCACGGTGGCCAACCAAGGTGAAGTGCTGCGGCCCGGCATGTTTGTCAATGTCACGGTTGTGCTGCCTGCAACTAGCCCGGTGCTCGCCATCCCGGCCACCGCCGTGCTCTATGCGCCGTACAGCGATTCGGTGTTCATTGTCGAGGAGGCCAAGGGCGAGGAAGGCGGCGCTGCTGGCAAGGTGGTGCGCCAGCAGTTTGTCCGCCTCGGCGAGAAACGCGGCGATTTCGTGGCCGTGACCTCCGGGCTGACGCCGGAACAGACCCTGGTCAGCACCGGGGTGTTTAAACTGCGCAACGGCCAGAGCGTAGTGGTTGACAATGCGCTCGCGCCGGAATTCAAACTGGCGCCCCAGCCCAAGGACGGTTGATCCATGAAATTCACTGATCTCTTTGTCCAGCGGCCGGTGCTGGCGATGGTCACCAGCCTGCTGATCATCATTGCCGGTCTTCAGGCCATCGGCTCGCTCAATGTCCGCCAGTATCCGCGCAGCGATAACGCCGTGGTCACGGTGACCACCGTCTACACTGGCGCCAACGCCGAACTGGTGCGCGGCTTCATCACCACGCCGCTGGAACGGGCCATTGCCGCCGCTGACGGCATCGACTACCTCCAATCACAGAGCGCGCAGGGCAGATCAACTATCAGTGCCCGCCTGCGACTCAATTACGACCCGATCAAGGCCCTGTCCGAGATCGGCTCCAAAGTCGATCAGGTGCGCCGCGACCTGCCCCCCGAGGCCGAAATTCCGATTATCAACGTCGAGTCGGCGGATTCGCAGTTTGCCTCGGCCTACCTCAGTTTCACCTCTGATGTCCTGGCGCAGAACGAGATCACCGATTACCTGGTGCGCGTGGTCCAGCCCCGGCTCTCCGCGCTCCAGGGCGTGCAGCGGGCCGAGGTGCTGGGTGCCCGCACTTTTGCCATGCGCATCTGGCTCGATCCGGCCCGCATGGCCGCCTTTAACGTCAGCCCGGTGCAGGTGCGCCAGGCCCTGGCCGCCAACAACTTCCTATCCGCGGTGGGCACCACCAAGGGATCGCTGGTCCAGGTCAACCTGACCGCCAATACCGACATGCGCTCGGTGGACGATTTCAAGCGGCTGGTGATCCGGGAAGACAAGGGCGCCATCGTCCGCATCGAGGATGTGGGGCAGGTAGCGCTCGGAGCCGAGGATTACGACACCGAGGTACGATTCTCCGGGCAGACGGCCGTGTTCATGGGCATCTGGCCACTGCCCAACGCCAACTCGCTCGACGTGATCAAGCGGGTGCGGGCTGAGATGGGGGAAATTGACAAGCAGCTGCCCAACGGCCTGACCGGGCGCATCGCTTACGACGGCACCGCCTATATCGAGAACGCCATCCAGGAGGTGGTCAAGACCCTGAGCGAGACGCTCCTTATCGTTGTCATCATTATCTTTCTCTTCCTTGGCTCGTTGCGGGCGGCCATCATTCCGGTGGTCACCATCCCCCTGTCCTTGATCGGGGCGATGTTCTTGATGCAAGTTTTCGGCTTCACCATCAACCTGTTGACCCTGCTGGCCATCGTGCTCTCTGTCGGTCTGGTGGTCGACGACGCCATCGTCGTGGTCGAGAACGTCGAACGTCACCTCGGCGAGGGGAAAACGCCGCTGGACGCGGCCCTGCTCAGCGGCCGCGAGCTGGTCAGTCCACTGATCTCCATGACCATCACCTTGGCCGCTGTTTATGCGCCCATCGGCCTCCAGGGTGGCCTGACCGGATCGCTGTTCCGTGAATTCGCTTTCACCCTGGCCGGGGCGGTGACCATCTCCGGCGTGGTGGCCCTGACCCTGTCGCCGATGATGTCCTCCAAGCTGCTCAAGGCGGGTATGACTGAGCAGGGATTCGCCGGCAAGATCGAGCGCGACTTCAAACGGTTGCGTGGAGCTTATGGCCGGTGGCTGGGCGTCACCCTCCAACATCGGCCAGCGGTCTATCTGGTGTGGATTGTTTTGGGGCTGCTGTCCGTGCCCATGTTCCAGATGTCGGCCAAGGAGCTGGCCCCGGTCGAGGATCAGGGGGTTATCTTCGGCATCGTCGAGTCGGCGGCCAATTCGACCCTGGACCAGAACCAGCTGTACACGGCGGCGGTGAACAAGGCCTTTCTCAGCGTGCCCGAAACCAACTTTGTCTTTCAGCTGACCCAGCCCAGTTCCGGCTTCAGCGGCATGGTGGTCAAGCCCTGGCAGGAGCGCGAGCGGACCATTTTTGAGATCATGCCCGAGGTGGCGATGAAGCTGCACGGCATCACCGGCATCCGTGTCTTCCCGGTCACCCCTCCGGCCCTGCCCGGCGGCGGCCAGTTCCCGGTGGAGTTCGTCATTGCCTCCACCGCCGAATTGGACCAGGTGCTCGAATTCGCCAAGAAGATTCAACTTGCCGCCGCCCAGAGCCGGATGTTCGCCTTCCCGCCGCTGATCGACGTCAAGATGGACCAGCCTCAGTCGGAGGTCGTCATCGACCGCGACAAGGTGGCGGCTCTCGGCCTCAATCTGCAACAGATGGGCGCCGACCTCTCCACCATGATGGGCGGCAACTACGTCAACCGCTTTAACATCGCTGGCCGCAGCTATAAGGTCGTGCCCCAGATCATGCGGGTCGATCGGCTCAATCCCGACCAGTTGAGCGATATCCACGTCACCGGCCCGAACGGGCAACTGGTGCCGCTGTCCACCGTCGCCACCCTAAAGAACACCACGGCGGCCCGCTCCCTCAACCGCTTCCAGCAGTTGAACGCGGTCACCATCAGCGCCTATCCGATCCGGCCCCTGGACGAGGCTCTCCGTTTCCTAGAGGGCGAGGCGGCCAAAATCCTGCCGCAAGGGTACACGCTCGATTACACGGGCGAGTCGCGCCAGTTGCGGGTGGAGGGCAACACCTTTGTCATTGCCTTCGGCCTGGCCATTGTGCTGATTTTTCTGGTCTTGGCGGCGCAGTTCAACAGCTTCCGCGACCCCTTTGTCATCCTCGCCGGGTCGGTGCCTCTGGCCATGTTCGGCGCCTTGATCTTCACCTTCCTCAAGATGCCCGATCCCAACGTCCCCTTTTGGACCAAGGGTTGGACCACGACCCTCAATATCTACTCCCAGGTTGGTTTGGTGACTCTGGTTGGGTTGGTGTCGAAGAACGGTATTCTGATCGTTGAGTTCGCCAACAAGTTGCAGGGGCAGGGTTTGAGCAAGCACGCAGCGATTCTGGAAGCCTCGATGACCCGCTTGCGGCCGATTTTAATGACCACCGGGGCCACTATTGCCGGTCACTTTCCCCTGACCCTGGTCACCGGGGCCGGAGCCGCGGCCCGAAATTCAATCGGTCTGGTGCTGGTGGGCGGGATGGCGATCGGCTCGCTGTTTACGCTGTTTGTGATTCCTTCGATCTACATGCTGGTGGCGAAAGATCATTCGAAGGACAGGGGAGGGAAGGAGGGTGGTGAGGTCGGCTGACCCGGTAGCCTGGATGCGGCACCATGGCATCCGGGGAGAAGGAGTATGACACGTTTACCCCGGATTCCGTTGCTCTGCATCCGGGGTACTGGTTGTTTGAGTGGGGTGTTGCCAGGGAGCTTTGCTTAAACCAAAAAATACAGATGGGTATCGTTACTGTAAAAGTGAAAGGCGCAAAAAAACATGAAAAATCGGTCTGTTGGGCACGTGTAGTGTCAAGCAGCAGGCGAGCAAAGAAGTGTTTGAAAATATATTGATTTTAAAAGGAAGGTGCTGTCTTCCAACTGTCCTTGTGGATGTGTAAGCCGTGGCACCACGGCGGTGAAAATAAAAAAAGCAGAGCCAAGCAGCTCTGCTTTAAAATTCCAATTTTACGGAAAAGTTAATTTCTTTTTTTTCGACCAACCGCTGCCAGGCCAGCTATGCCCGTGCCGAAAAGAAGCATGGTCGCGGGCTCGGGAACAGCAGTGGATTCGGTGAATTTGCCAAACAACTGAGCTGATGAACTCTCATATTCATAAACATGAAACTGGTCAATAGTAGTGAGGAACCCATTATCGTCCTGGGCACCGAAGCCAAGAAATTCTAAGGTGTAATCTATGCCGCCAAAGGAAAAGCTTGTGGTTGGCTGAACAAGGGGCAAGTAAAGGTAATCAGCCTGTTGTTGAGGTGTGCCCACATTTGATGTCATATTAAACGTAAGATTATATGTGAAATCTTGGTTAATTCCAGTGGGTGATGTCAGGAGCAAGTTCACTACCAAGTCGACGGTACTGGCTGTTGTGTCTACTGTGGTAGCACCATTGAAATATGTCAGGGTGCCAAAACTAAATGGGGTGTCCGCATTTACATCAATTAAATTTCCATAAAAATCAAGTGTCGTTGGGGTTCCAGTTCCTGTTCCAAAACTTGATGTATCGACACCAGTATTTGTACCCTTATCTGGATTTGTAAAAATACCTGAAGATTCGCCTTGAAAGGTGTCTGCAGTTGCTACTTGTGCAGACAATAAAGCCGTGAAACATATCAATGCCATTCCAACCAGCAATGTTTTCTTCATTTGTTCCTCCTTGTTATGAAATAAAAAAATACCATCAATTCTCCATTGTCTAAAAAATTAAGCAAAAATTGATCCACATAAAAGAATATTTAGCTTGATCGGTAACCCCTTGTAATGCAAGAGCTACATCGGCCGGCTGTGTTGTCATAAAGTGCTAAAGGGGTTGGGATTCCGATTATCCGGAAATTAATCCGGAAATTGATAAAAAAAATCTTTTTTTTGAGCATATGAGACATTTGTTCCCATCCCAGACGATCATTTCTGGTCATTGTGCAAGAAGCTCATTTGTTATTATAGTAGAGATATGGAGATGCCGTTGGAGGGCGGCAAGGTGGTCGGCTGTTGGCTTGCTATGCGGAAGTATCTGGCGGCCGAGGCGAATGAAAGCTGGAGGATCGAACCATGCGTCTGTTTGCGTACGCGGTTGTCGTGCTCCTGGTTGCAGTGCCGGACATGGTGTTGGCCAAAAATAACGAGGGCACCCACTCCAACGGCCGGCCGAAAACGAAAACCTTCTATGCCATTGAGTGGAATTATTACGGCTTGATTGTGACTCGCCCCGACGCCCTGCAAGGGGATTGGGTGATTGGCGACCGTACCTTTTATCCCAACGCCAAAACGAAATTTGATCAGTCGGAAGGGGCATTGACGGTCGGGAGTTGTGCCAAGGTTCAGGTCCGCAATGACCGTGTACGCAAGATTGAAAGGCGGCCACAGGATAATTGTCGGTAACTTGGCTTGATACGGTTAATACAGCGCGGAATCCGGGAAGAGGGGAACGACACGCACACCCCGGATTCGGTGCACAGCCGCCGGGCTCCTGGTCAATTTTTCCAGTGAGATTGTTCGTCAGCGCCCTTCTGTCGGGTTTGTTTTCGTGACGATTTGCGCTATGATGCCCAGCATCAAGTGAAAAAATGGCAAAGGAGGAACCGTAAAATGCACGAGTATGGCAAGAAAATCTTGGCGCTTCTGTTTGTGGCGGTGTTCACGCTTGTTCTTTGCGGCGCCCCGGTGTTTGCCCAGAATGCCACCACCGGGCCGAACAAGGATCCGGGCGTGATGGTGGCGGATGCTGCCCTTGCCCGTCCGGTCGGAGCAGTGGCCACTGTCGCGGGATTCGCCCTGTTTTTGGTGTCCTCTCCGTTCTCCGCGCTTGGCGGCAATAGCCAGGAGGCATGGGAGAGCTTGGTTGTCTCGCCAGCGAACTACACGTTCAAGCGCCCTTTGGGGCATTTCGACGAGCAACCGTCCCTGGACGCAAAAAAACGACAAACTCCGTAACCTGGATGAAGCGGAACGGAATCCGGGACCAAGGGAATGCCCCCCGCACTCTGGATTCCGCTGCACCGCATCCGGGGTACATGTCGCTCTATAATTGGATCGGCGACACTGCATCGACCTCCAGGCATCGCAAAGGTATAGCGCCTTCCATTAACCGCAAATCGCGGCAATAGCCCCCGTTCCCACCACGACCTCAATTCCCGCCTTTTCCAGTTCTTCTCGAGGCCGTTCACCAATGCGGGTGCAGTATACCCGTGCACAGTTCCTTAGTGCCTCCATCGTTGCTGCCATCCGCTGTGGATCAAAGGCGTGGCCGGGGTCTCCTGTCGAAAGTGGGGTGACAGCGCGGACGAAAAGCAACGTCAAGCGTTCGCCAGCAAAATCGTAGATGAACAGCCGATTCGCTTTACCGAAATGTTCGTTGATGGTTTCGCCGTCGGATGAGGCAATGGCAATGTGCACGGGCATTCCTTTGTTCATGTTTGATTAGAGGCTCCAAAAGCCGGGACACGGGCGTGTTAATTGACCGTCTCGTCACCGCCGAGGGGCAGAGTATCCATGCCCCCCAGCGGGAGGTGCGGTGACCGAGAGGGATCGGTCATCCGCACCCATTCCCACCGCCGGCACAAGCCCCTTTGGACGAACATTTACGCATCCGTCCCTGCAGATTGGAGAGCCCCTTGCCGGTGTAGACCGCCTCCAGGCCTCGTTCGATGAATCCGACCATGGTAACGGGCTGGATGCCCCTTTTCTTGAGCATTTCCTTGGGCGAGTCGCCGAGATCATTCACCAGGATGGCGCGGCAATCGGCCAGGATGCGGCTGATGTTGAACCATCGCTGGCTGCCTCCGCCGGTGGGCGGGGCTTGGCGGTCCTCGATGTAGCGATACCCTCCCTGACCATCCTCACCCCAGATTTGAAAGCGGGTCGCCTCCCCCAGATGCTGGTTGACCAGCACTCCTTCCAGGGTTGCGACAGCGACATAGGGGCGTATAGCTTCTTCCAGTTTAGGCAGTTGACTGCAGGCGCTGAGGCAGCCACGCATCTCGTCGGTCCGGTCATGGTCAAGCAGGCCGACCGCATCGGCGCGGCAGCGGGTGCAGTGGCGCATCTGCGGCAGGAATTGCTCGGCCTGGTTACGGAGCGTATCCATCATCTCTTTGCCCGGCTCATTGATGTTCTCAAAAGCGGTGTCCGCATTGGGGAACATCGCCATGCAGTTGAGCAGATCTACCCCCAGTTCCTTCATGGTCGCCGCCAAAACAGGTACATGGTGATCGTTGATGCCCGGAATGACGATGGTGTTGACCTTGACCGTGATGCCGTGCTCCTTCAACAGGGCGATCGCCTGCAACTGGCGGGCAAGCAGCAGCTCCGCCCCCTGCCGGCCGCGATACAGCACTTTGCCGTCCCGCACCCAGGCATAGATGTGCTGGGATATCTCGGGATCGACGGCGTTGATGGTGATGGTCACATGGGAGACGCCGATCTCGGCCAGTTCCGGCACATGCGGCGCCACATTCATGCCGTTGGAGGAGAGGCAGAGAATGGTGTCCGGGTACTGCTTGCGGATCAGACGCATGGTCTCCAGGGTTTCCTCGGCGTTGGCAAAGGGGTCGCCCGGTCCGGCAATGCCAGCCACGGAGATGCGCGGTTCCTTCTCCAGTACCTTGCCCATGTAAACCAGGGCTTGTTCGGGACTGAGCAGCGTGCTGGTGACGCCTGGCCGCGATTCGTTGACGCAGTCGTACTTGCGGTTGCAGTAGTTGCACTGGATGTTGCATTTGGGGGCAACCGGCAGATGCACCCGACCGTACTGACCTTTGGCCTTGACGTTGAAGCAGGGGTGGCGATTGAAATCTTTTTCGTTGAGCATATCGTGGCTCCTTGTCGTGGAAAAGTGACCGAATAAATTACATATAGAAATAGCCGACCGGGGAATCGTCCTGTTTTTTCTCGATCATCGCATTGGCGACGGTATCGAACAGCTGTTGCGCTCCAGCATACCCAAGATGAAGAATACGCTGACCGCCGACCCGGTCATGGATGGGAAAGCCTACCCGGATGAGCGGGATGTTCAGTTTCTTCGCCAGCGGATAGCCCTTGGAATGTCCGACCACCAGATCGAGGTCGAGCTGTTCCGCCATCTCACTGATCTCGAAGAAATCCATGCCCTCGAAAACCTGCGGCTGCTTAAGCAGGGTGTCGCCGGTGGCGGCTGCGATTGCGGCCGTGAGCTTGCCCGAGGTGCCGCCCGAGGCGCAGAGCACCGGCTGTATACCGATCTCGGCAAGGAAGGAACATAGGCCGACAACCATATCCTCTTCGCCGTAGACCACGGCCCGTTTGCCGAAGACGTATTTATGACCGTCGACATAGGCGTCGACCAAACGGCCGCGCTGCTTGGCGTATTTCTCCGGCATCGGGCGGCCGCTAATGGTTTCCAGCAGGGTGAAAAAGGCGTCGGTCTCGCGGATGCCCACCGGCATGCCGATCCGGTGATTGGGCACGCTGAATTTCTCCGCCAAAACCGTGCCGCCGGTTGCGGCCAGGGTCGGCCCGAATTCAATGGTCGCCTGGGAGCGGCCCATGGCCTTGATCGCTGCTATCGGGGTGCCGCCGCTCTGGATTTTCTCGTATTCCAATAGGGCTGGGCCATCCATGGTCTCGGAAAGGTCGGGCAGCAGGGTACAGCCCAGTCCGAAGTCGGTCATGATCTCGGCGAGCAACCTGTAATCGGCCGAACTGACGAAACCGGGCAGGAGATTGACGATCTCAGTGCGCGGTCCGCCCTCGCTCAACTGGGTCACGACCTCACGAATGGCGGCGTGGAAACCCTCCATGTGGGTGCCCGAGTAACTGGGAGTGGAGACGTTGACAAAGGTGGGCAATCCTACCGAACCCTTGGTGTCCTCGGCGTACTGGTGCAGGTACATCTTGACGTCGTCGCCGATGGTTTCAGTCAGGCAGGTAGTGGCGATGCCGATCAGCTGAGGACGGTACTTAGCGGCCACGTTGGTCAGGCCGAGCTTGAGGTTGGGGCCGCCACCGTAAACCGCGTGTTTCTCGGAAAGGGAGGATGAGGCGATGTCGATCGGCTCATTGTAGTGGCTGATGATGTAGCGCCGCATATAGGTGGCGCAGCCCTGGGAACCGTGCAGGTAGGGCACCGCGCCTTCGATTCCCTTGAAGGCCAGGCAGGCGCCGAGCGGTGTGCACAACTTGCAGGCGTTGGTGGTTGAGATGTAGTTGGGTTTCTTGGGTTTGCTGAATTTAGGCGGATTCGTGCTCATGGTCGTCTCCTTGATATTCTGGGGCGCGCGAGGAATAATTAGCAGGTTGGTTTGGCGCTTTTCTTGCGCGGCACGAACTGCCAGACCGGGCTCATCACCGAGGAATACACCTCGCGGGCGAAGTTGAGCATGCCCTCGAATCCGGCCAGGGCCTCCTTGCGTTCATGGTTGTGGTCGCAGAAGCCAATGCCCAGCTTGTAAGCAATGGGCCGTTCCTTGACCCCGCCAACGAAGATGTCTACCTCTTTTTCGGTGAGAAAGGAGGTCAACTCCAGCGGGTTGGAGTCGTCGACAATGATGGTGCCAGGATCGGTGATCGCCGCCAGTTCTTCGTAATCTTCCTTGGTGCCGGTCTGGGAGCCGACCATGACCACCTGCATGTCGATCAGGCGGAAGGCCTTGACCAGAGAAAATGCCTTGAAGGAGCCGCCGACATAGATGGCTGCTTTTTTACCGGACAGGGCCTTGCGATAGGGCTCTAGGGCAACGGCCAGCATTTTTACTTCGCCCTCGACAATCTTTTTGGTGCGCTCCATCATTTCAGGATCTTTGAAGAAGCGGGCGATGTCGTAGAGGGCCTCGGCCATGTCCTCAATGCCGAAATAGGAGACGCGCAGCGAGGGGATGCCATATTTTTCTTCCATCATGTTGGCAAGCTGCATGGTCGATCCGGAGCACTGAACCACGTTGAGGGCGGCGCCGTGGGCGCGTTCGATGTCGGCCACCCGGCCGTCGCCGGTGATGTTGGCCACCACCTGGATGCCCATTTGTTCGTAGTATTCGCGGATCATCCAGATTTCGCCGGCGAGATTGAAGTCGCCGAGGATGTTGAGGGAATACTTGGAGATGCCCGTGGTGTCGCCGTTGCCGATCAGGCGGAAAAGGGCGTCGCAGGCGGCTTGATAGCCAGCCCGCTTGTTGCCTTTGAAGCCTTCAGATTTGACCGGAATTACTGGAATCTTGTACTCGGCTTCTATGGTGCGGCAGACCGCTTCTAGGTCGTCGCCGATGATGCCGACAATACAGGTCGAGTAGACAAAGGCCGCCTTGGGCTGATGACGTTCGATCAGCTCGCGCAGGGCGGCGGTCAGTTTTTTCTCACCGCCAAAGATGACGTCGGTTTCCTGGAGATCTGTGGAAAAAGAGAGGCGGTGCAGTTCGGGCCCAGAGCTGAGCGCGCCGCGAATGTCCCAGGTGTAGACGGCGCAGCCGATGGGGCCGTGCACCAGATGGACGGCGTCGGCAATGGGGTAGAGCACCACCCGCGAGCCGCAGAACACGCAAGCCCGCTGACTGACCGCGCCGGCCAGGCTGTCCTTGTTGCAGACGATGTCAAAGGTCGACTCGCCCTTGACGAATATCTGATTTTCCCGGTCTTTGAGCGCGATGGCTTCCATGTGCTTCTCTCCCTGCGGATGGTGGTGTGTGTACCCTTCCTAGGTCAAGATGCGTGCCAGACGTGGTTTTCTCTGTTTATTTAATTAATTTCGGAAGGTTACATTTGATTTTAAGTTTGGGAGGCGCATGAGGCAAAAGCGTGTTTTTGTCGAGGCTCGCACCAAAATGAAAGGTGGTGGACAAAATTGTCGACCATTGGAGAGGGGATGCGGTTTGTTGAATGAGACGCTGAGGCCTTCTTGAAAAGGCATTGCCTGTGGCGCGCCGCCAAGCGGAATGCAGTCGGCATCAGGTTTGAAGAATGGTGAGGTTGCCAGCGGCGTGTTGGCCGGTGGGATACGCGGACTCCGCCCTGATCAGGGCGGAGGAATTGTTAGAGGCGCATTTGCATCGCGTCGTTAGATGTGGAGTAAAGGCGGTTGGGGAACGGGGGCGTAATGCCTCAGAAAAAGATTGTGCGACAAAAAAGGCTCAGGAAGCTGCCATGGGTATGGTTTTGCTTCCTGAGCCTCAAGATGGACGGCGTCATCCTACCGTTGCAGTTCCCACTCTCCGTACGAATTGCGGCAGGCCGTGCTGTAGGTTCGTTGCGGTTTTCCGTCGATCACCGCGCTGACTTCAGCTCGTCTGCACACCTGATTGGTGCTTGGATTCTGATATGCCGGTTGCGGGGTGACCGCATACCGGTTGCCGGAATCGGGATTCACCCACGATGACCGCTGATTCGAGGGACCGCTTTCATAGACGTTATTGAGCCGGTCACGATCAAACTTATCCATTTCGTTGCCGATGATGTATCCCAAGCCGGCACCCACTGCAGCGCCAATCAGGGTGGCGCCGGTATTGTGGCCGATCGCCTGTCCGATGAGGGCGCCTCCCGCTGCGCCACCAAGCGCCCCTGTCTGGCCTTTAGTGGCGCAGGAGGAAAGGAAGAGGAGGAAAAGCAGGGCAATAATACTCAAATGTTTCATGATTTGTTTCCTGTGGGCAATGAGAATTCAATATGGCCGGACTGTTCAACTTACCAGTTGGGCGGATAATTGCAGGGTCCGGTTGTATATTCCTTGATCGGTTGGCCGTACCGATCAAACATGGTTCTGCCGTAACCGTCCAGAACATAGCGTTCCCAACGGCACATTTCGGGGGCTACTTGCGGCCGGTACGAATAACTGACCGGTTGAGGGTCCACATACACAACCTGCCGCGGAGGAGGGGGGGGCGGCTGGAGAGCTGTTGCTACGATAGCCGTGCCAAGCACAAGGCCACCCAATCCCCAAAGCCAGGCATCTCCTCCTCCCCCATGATGCCCGTGATGGTGCCGAGGTGGCGGAGGCCTTCCATGCCAAGACATTCCCGTTGATGGCACCAACGGGATAGCCAGAATAGCAACCATGAGGACACTACTCAGTTTTTTCATCATTCGATTTCCCTCCTGTCACGACAGGACATGTGTACTTTGTTGTTTTCCATGGGGCGGCCCGGAATCAGGTTCCACCTGAACATGGAAAATGAAAGGCAGGACTGCATCTGTTCAGCATTTGCCATGCCAATCGGTAATATCGCTGTTGATATCTTGTTCAATGTTGCCGATATGTTAAAGAGGTCTGGGCGCTTCGGTCTTTTGCTGCATCTGCGGATTCTTTTGGTCAGTTATTCTTTTTAAGCAAACGTTGTTCGTGGCAAGGCAGATTCTCATGGTGTTTTGGTCGTTCTTTGAGATGGCATGGGTATTCTTTACTCATCGTGCGAAATACGCGTTAAAAAGTAATTCTTTTGTAGTTATATACAATAATTTAAAAAATGGAATTGTATGAGCGTCCAGCTCAGGGCGAGTAGCTTTAAGCTGGTCCTTGGTGCGTAATTTTTACGCATGTTTACAATAAGGCGCAGCCATCTGGGAGCAGATGCAGATTTTCGGGCCACGTCTCACTCAAAAAAAAAGCACCTAGCCGGCGTGGTGGCTAGGTGCTTGCTATGAAAAATGGTGGGCCGTCGCGGATTCGAACCGCGGACCAATTGATTAAGAGTCAACTGCTCTACCAGCTGAGCTAACGGCCCACATAAAATTTTACAGGTGGCGTGCATGACGCCGCTAAGGCGGCGAAGATTGCGAGCGCATCTAATAGCATACCCTCGCGGCAGCGTCAAGAGGAAGCTCGGGCAAAACGGTGTTCACGCTCCAATTTGGCCCCAGCCAGGGGGTCGATGGCGGGGCACGGGGAAAACCTTTAGAAATATTTCTTGACTTTAAGCCCTGTTAGCCTACTTTCATAGCATTCGTTCATTTTCAAATTCAAGGAGAGCATATTTTTGTATGGAAACTGTGGAGCCTTCGCCGGCCGGCCCGGCGCCTTCTGAAGAGGAGCCCCCTGGTAAATCGTTCTTAGAGAAGTTGAAATCCGCCCTCGGCTTTCGCGGCGCTCCCGACACCACGGAGGAGTTGGAGCATGAGATCCAGGAGCTGCTGGAGGAGGGCGAGGAGCAAGGCCTGATCTCCGTTCACGAGGAGCGGCTGATCAATTCCATCTTTGATTTTCGGGAGACGATTGCTTCCGAAATCATGACCCCTTCGGCGAAGATGGTCTGCGCCGATCTGAAAACCTCGGTTCCTGAACTGATCCGGTTGATCAACGACGAAGGATACACCCGTATCCCTATCTACCAGGGCACTCCGGATCAGATTGTGGGTATCCTCCACGCCAAGGATCTGCTGCGCATCTGTGCCCGCGACGCCGACACCGAGGTCGATCTCAAGGAATTCCTCAATCCCGCCACCTTTATCCCTGAGTCCAAACCGATCACCGAGCTGTTGCGCGAGTTTCAGTCGAAAAAAATTCATCTGGCCATTGTGGTCGACGAGTTCGGCGGGGTACGCGGGTTGGTGACGTTTGAGGACGTGATCGAGGAGATCGTCGGCGAGATCGACGATGAGCACGATGTGGAAGAAAGCGAGCTGCGGGTGGTGGATGAACGCACCGTGATTGTGGACGCCAAGATCGACATCGAGGAAGTGGAGGCCCATTTCCGCTTGAGTTTGCCGGAAGGGCCCTATGAATCGGTGGGCGGATTTATCATTCATCGCTTAGGGAAGGTGCCGCAGCCCGGCGTGGTGGTGCAGGAGGGTGGTCTTTCCTTCAAGGTGCTCGGGGCTGACCAGCGGCGCATCAAAAGTGTGCGCATTGTCCGCAACGATGAGACCCAGCCTTAAAGCTGACGGCAAGTCCGCCCTGTTCCTGTACGCCATCACCTCCGCCGGTTTGCTGGCCCTGGCCATGCCGGGGCGGATTGGCTGGTGGCCGCTGCTGTTTGTCGCCTTGACGCCTCTGATGCTGCTGGCCCTGTACGCCCGGCCCGGCCGTAGTGCCCTGGGCGGCTTTGTCTTTGGCCTGGTCTACCATCTTGCCCTGCTCTACTGGATCCTGATTGTCCTTGGCCACTACGGCGGCTTGCCGCTGGCGATTTCCCTGCCCGCCCTGGTGTTGCTGGCCGCCTATATGGCCTGCTTTCCGGCGGCGTTCTGTTTTCTGCTCAGTCTACTGGCCGGCCGTTCCTGGCACCGGGAGCGCCCGGTGGTCACCCTGGTCTGGAGTGCGCCGGTGATATGGGTCGGGTTCGAGTATCTGCGCTCCGTGCTGTTCAGCGGATTTCCCTGGATGGATCTGGGCTACGGGTTGTTCAGTCAACCCAAGCTGATCCAGGCGGCCGATCTCGGCGGCCATCATCTGATCACCTTCAGCCTGGTGCTGTGCAACGGTTTGGTGGTCGCGATCATTGACCGGCAGCGGCGCGATGTTCGCTGGAGTATTCGTTTGGAACGGCGTCTACTGCTGGCGGCCATGGGTTTTTTGGTTTTTGTCGGTGGCTATTCGTTGGTCCGGTATCAAGTGACCAGCTCGATTGTCGCCCGGTCGATGCAGGCCCGGATCGCCGTGGTGCAGGGCAACGTCGACCAAGCCATCAAATGGTCGCCAGCCACCAAGGAAGCCACGGTCAAGACCTATCTCACCCTCTCCCAGCAGGTAGTGCGGCAGGCGGACACCGAATTAGTGGTCTGGCCGGAAACCGCGCTGCCGTTCTATCCGCAGAAAGACGCGCTGATCAATAGGGTCGTGGACTTCACCACCACCCACAACACCTGGCTGCTGACCGGGGCTCCGCTGTACTCCATCACCCCGCAAACGGGCGGTAGAGATCAGGTTCGTTATTGGAATGGCGCGATCCTGATCGGCCCTGGTGGCCGGATGGGCGGCCAGTACGCCAAACAGCATCTCGTGCCTTTCGGCGAATATGTGCCGTTGCGGCGGTATCTGCCCTTTCTTGAACCCCTGGTGGTCAGTGTCGGCGATTTTTCCGCTGGTGAGGAGAAGGGGCCGCTGGTCCTGGGACCGATGAAGCTGGGCATGCTGATCTGCTACGAGTCGATTTTTCCCGGTATCGCCCATGAGAGTGTGGCTCGAGGGGCTAACCTGCTGGTCAATATCACCAATGACGCCTGGTACGGCCGGTCGAGCGCCCCGTATCAGTCTTTGGCCATGGCGGTGTTCCGGGCGGTGGAGAACAAGCGGACCCTGATCCGCGCCGCCAACACCGGTATCAGCGGGTTCATCGATCCCTTGGGCCGGGTTACCGGGCAGACCGCCATTTTCACCGAGGCGGCGCAGGCCGAGCAGGCGCCGATGCTCGATCTGGTCACCGTGTTTAACCGCAAAGGCTTCCGGTTCGGTGCGGCCTGCGCCGTCCTTATTCCCCTGATGCTGCTCTTTCGCTCCAGGCACGAGAGGGAGTGATCGTTCCCGGATTTCCTGGTTTTCAATCCCTATCGCACCTTTCTTCCTTGAGACTTGCGGTAATTCTGTTTAATATGTTGTTTTTCTTCAAGAGGCGTGACGGGCTCGCGACAGACGGCCGGTCACGCCCTTTACGCTTTGATGCCTGGCGGGACGCAAAGAGCGAACCCGTTTATCTTTTTTGTTTTTTTTGTGAGGTGGACCATGGCCGATGTAACCGAATCAGCGGAGTCGAAACAGTTGCTCGAGAATCTCAAGGGCAGAATGCTTGTGCTCAAGGAGCATCTTTGACTTAGACGGCAAACGGGAACAGGTTGAACTGCTGGAGCGGCAAACCGTCAGCCCTAATTTTTGGGACAATCAGGGCGAAGCCAAGCGAGTGCAGCGCCAGTTGGGTCAGTTGCAGGATCTGATCGGCGTCTGGGAGAAGAATTTCGGCGACCTTGAAGACGCCGCGATGCTGCTTGACATGGCCAAGGAGGAGAACGACGAGGATACCTATCAGGAGGTCGTTACCGGTCTGGACAGTCTGCGCCAACGCATCGATCTGGTCGAGCTGGAGTGCATGTTCAGCGGTGAGCATGACGCCAATAACGCCATCCTCACCATCCACGCCGGGGCCGGCGGCACCGAGGCTCAGGACTGGGTCGGTATTCTGCTGCGGATGTACCTGCGCTGGGCGGAAGCCAAGGGTTTCAAGGCCGATATCCTTGACCTGCTGCCCGGTGACGAGGCTGGCACCAAAAGTGTCACCATCATGGTTAAGGGCAAGTACGCCTACGGTTATCTGCGTTCCGAGGTCGGCATCCACCGGCTGGTTCGGATCTCGCCCTTTGACGCCAGCGGCCGGCGGCATACTTCGTTCGCCTCAGTGATGGTCATGCCCGAATTGGACGACGATGTCGCTATCGAAATCAACGATAAGGACCTCCGCATCGACACCTACCGGGCCAGCGGTTCGGGCGGCCAGCACGTCAACAAGACCGATTCGGCCATCCGCATCACCCATTTTCCCACCGGCATCGTGGTTCAGTGCCAGAACGAGCGTTCCCAGCACAGCAACAAGGCAACAGCCATGAAGATGCTGATGGCACGGTTGTTTGAGCGGGAGAAGGAGGAAAAGCAGCGCACCCAGGAAAATATCCAGGGCGACAAAAAAGAAATCGCCTGGGGCAGCCAGATCCGCTCGTACGTGCTGCAGCCCTACCGCCTGATCAAGGACCACCGCACCAACACTGAGGAGGGCAACGTCGATGCGGTGCTCGACGGCCGGCTCGATTCGTTCATCAAAGCCTATCTCCTCTGGCAGCCCTGAGGTCTCTGGAGATCTTGATGAAGGGCACGATCCGGGAACAGTTGGAGGAGCAGGAAAAACAGACTCTCTCCCCCTTTGCCTGCTTGAGCAGCCGCTCGCGGGGGCGGTTGTCCGGGGGGGATGAGCCCTGCCACCTGCGTACCGCCTTTCAGCGGGACCGGGACCGGATTATCCACTCCAAGACCTTTCGGCGGTTGAAACACAAGACCCAGGTGTTCCTGGCGCCGGCCGGCGATCATTACCGCACCCGCCTCACTCACGTACTCGAGGTGTCGCAGATTGCCCGCACCATGGCCGTTTGCCTGCGGCTCAACGAGTATCTGACCGAGGCCATTGCCCTCGGCCACGACCTTGGCCATACTCCGTTTGGCCATGCCGGCGAGTTCAGTCTCAATCTGCTGCATCCCAAAGGGTTCAAGCATTATCGCCAAAGTCTGCGGATTGTCGACTTTCTTGAAAATGACGGCCATGGGCTCAATCTTACCTGGGAGGTGCGTAACGGTATTTTGAAGCATTCCAAAGGGTACGGTGAGATCCTGCCCGAGGAAACCTCAGAGCTGGCCGCCACCCTGGAAGGTCAGCTGGTACGGGTCGCCGACATCATGGCCTATGTCAACCACGATATGGATGACGCCCTCCGGGCCGATATGCTCCACAACGACGACCTGCCCCAACATCTGCGCGAGGTCCTGGGCGACCGTTCTTCGCAGCGGATCGACGCCATGGTCGGTGACCTGGTCGCCACCACCATTGCCCGCAACGATGGCCGCCTCCATCTGAGTGAGCGGATGAACGACACGATCACTGATTTGCGCACCTTTCTCTATGACAATGTCTACCGCAATTGCCGGGTTCACAGCGAGTTCGAGAAGGCGCAGCGGATCATCCGCGACCTCTACGGCTTCTTCCTGGAGCACGAGTTTCCGGAAAACGGTATCGGCTCCTGCTGCCGCCTGTGCAATCCGGTGCAATCGGTGGAGGAGGAACAGCAGCGGCATCGCCGGGTCTGCGATTTCATTGCCGGCATGACCGACCGCTATGCCCTGACCCTCTATTCCCAAATTTTCATGCCTAAACCCTGGAGCGTGCTCTGAGAGCATGCTTTTCCGTTTCTAATCCGTCGCCCCCGGGGGCGGCAGCACCTCACACCCTATGCAAGCAACCAATCAAAAATATCCCGAGAAATACGACCTCCCCAAGGCCTACGAATTCACCGAAGTGGAACGGCGCTGGTATACCCACTGGCTGGAAGAAAAAACTTTCACCGGTCGGATGGAGGAGGGCAAGCCGTCCTTTTCCATCGTCATTCCGCCGCCGAACGTCACCGGTGTGCTCCATATCGGCCATGCCCTCAATAACACCCTCCAGGATCTGCTGGTCCGCTACCATCGGATGAAGGGCGACAACACTCTGTGGGTGCCGGGCACCGATCACGCCGGTATCGCCACCCAGAACGTGGTCGAGCGCCAGTTGGCCACCGAGAAACTGACTCGCCACGATCTCGGCCGGGAGAAGTTCATCGAACGGGTCTGGGCCTGGCGGGAAGAGAAGGGCGGCACCATTATCAACCAGCTGAAAAGGATGGGCGCCTCCTGCGACTGGGACCGGGAACGGTTCACCATGGACGAGGGGCTGTCCGAGGCGGTGCGCGAGGTTTTTGTCCGCTTGTACAAGGAAGGGCTGATCTACAAGGGCGATTACATCGTCAACTGGTGCCCGCGCTGTCACACCGCGCTGGCCGACGACGAGGTCGAGCACGATCCCACCGACGGCAAGCTCTATCACATCCGCTACCCCTATGCTGATGGCTCCGGCTCCGTGGTGGTGGCCACCACCCGGCCCGAGACCATGCTCGGCGACACGGCCGTGGCGGTTCATCCCGAGGACGAACGCTACCAGCATCTCAAAACCATCGGCATCAGCCTGCCGCTGACCGGGCGCACCATTCCGGTGGTCTTTGATCACCATGTGCAGCGGGAATTCGGCACCGGCGCGCTCAAGGTCACCCCGGCCCATGACCGCGACGACTATGAGATCGGCTTGCGGCATGATCTGCCCCGGCTCAAGGTGATGGACGATCATGGGGTGATGAACGAGGCCGCGGGCAGTTACGCCGGGCTTGACCGCTTCGCCTGCCGCAAGCAGGTGGTCAAAGATTTGCAGGAGCAGGGCTTTCTCGAGAAGATCGAGGACTACCAGCACGCGGTGGGCAAATGCTACCGCTGCGCCACCGTTGTCGAACCCACCACTTCCAAGCAGTGGTTCGTCTCGGTCCGGCCCTTGGCCGACAAGGCTGTGGCCGCAGTCCAGGACGGGCGGATCAATATCTATCCCAACACCTGGCACCGCACCTTTTACGCCTGGATGGAGAATATCCGCGACTGGTGCATTTCGCGCCAGATCTGGTGGGGGCATCGCATCCCGGCCTGGACCTGCGCGGCCTGCGGCGAGGTAATCGTCGAAGTCAGCGACCCCGATGTCTGCCCGGCTTGCGGCAGCACCCATCTGCACCAGGAAACCGACGTCCTCGACACCTGGTTCAGTTCGGCCCTCTGGCCCTTCTCCACCCTCGGTTGGCCAAGGAAAACCAAAGAACTCGACTTTTTCTATCCGACCTCGGTGCTGATCACCAGCTTCGATATCCTCTTTTTCTGGGTGGCGCGGATGATGATGATGGGCCTGCACATCATGGACGAAATCCCGTTCCACGATGTCTATCTCCACGCCCTGGTCCGCGACAAGTTCGGCAAAAAGATGTCGAAATCCACCGGCAACGTCATCGATCCCCTGGTGATGATCGAGCAGTACGGCACCGACGCCTTCCGTTTCACCCTCACCGCCTTTGCCGCCCAAGGTCGCGAAATCAGGATGGACGAGGAGCGGATCGACGGCTACCGCCGCTTCATCAACAAGCTGTGGAACGCGGCCCGCTTTGCCCAGATGCACCTCAAGGAGGCTGACCCGGCGATCACTGGCCTGGCCGCCGAACCGAAAAATCTGGCCCTGGCGCATCGCTGGATTCTTAGCCGGATCAACGCCACCATCAAGGAGGTGCGGGCCGCCCTCGACGGCTACAATTTCAACGAAGTGGCGTCTGCCTCCTATCAGTTCGTCTGGCATGAGTTCTGCGACTGGTATCTGGAGTGGATCAAGGCCGATCTGTTCAGTGACGATCCGGCTGCACGCGACCAGGCCAAGGCCGTGCTGCTGACCGTGCTTGAGCAGGTGTTGAAGCTGATGCACCCGATCACGCCGTTTGTCACCGAGGAGATCTGGAGCCAGTTGCCGGGCACCCGCAGCTCGATCATGGTCGAGCCCTTCCCCGAGACCAATCCGGCCTGGGAAGATACCGGGGCGGAGGAAGTGATGAACCTACTAATGGGTGTCATCTCTGGCCTGCGTACCATCCGTACCGAGGCGGAGGTGCATCCGAGCGCCAAAATCGAGGCGATCCTGATTTGTCCGGATGCGGCCAAGCGGCAGGTGCTGACCGACTACGCCCCGGGCATCCAGGCCATGGTCCGGGCCGGATCGTTAGCGATCGAGGCAACCGGCATCGTCCCCGACGACGCCGGCCATGCCTTGACGCAGGATGTCGAGCTGGTGGTGCCGCTCAAGGGCTTGATCGATGTGGCCGGCGAACTGGAAAAGCTGGCCAGGGATCAAGGCAAGCTGGAAAAGGAGCTGGAGCGGATTGTCGGCAAGCTGGGCAACGAAAAATTCATGAGCAACGCCCCGGAGGCGGTGGTGGCCAAGGAACGGGAAAAGGAGGCGGAGATCCGCACCCGTTTGGCCAAAACCATCGAATCAACCGAGCGGATGCGGAAACTGGGCTGATATGGACACCTTTCTTCTCGATACCATCCTCCAGGCCTTTTTGCGTGAAGACCTGGAGCACGGCGATATCACCACCGAGGCGATTTTCGGGCCGCAAGATCGGGCCCAGGCCTCGTTCATCGCTCGCCATCCGATGACCGTGGTCGGGATGGCAACGGTTGCGACGCGGGTTTTCTCCCTCCTTGATGCCACCGTTTCCTGTGCCGGGCCCATGGCCGACGGCAGCCGGGTGGAGGCCGGAACCGAGCTGCTGACCATCAGCGGCGCAACCCGGACCCTGCTGCGGGGCGAGCGGGTTGCCCTCAATCTGGTGCAGCGGCTCTGCGGTATTGCGACCTTGACCACGGCTTTTGTCGACCAGATCGCGGGCACCAGGGCCAGAATTGTTGACACCCGCAAAACCACGCCCGGGTTGCGGCTGCTGGAAAAGTACGCGGTCCGGGCCAGTGGCGGCCATAACCACCGCTACAGCCTCAGCGACGGGGTGCTGATCAAGGACAATCATATCGCGGCCTGTGGCTCGATCACCGAGGCAGTGCGCCGGGTACGGCTGAATGTGCCGCATACCATCAATATCGAGGTGGAGACCGACACCCTGGCGCAGGTGGAAGAGTGCCTCGCCTGCGGGGTCGGGGTGATCATGCTCGACAATATGGATCTGGCCACCATGCGGCAAGCGGTGGCCATGATCAACGGCCGGGCCCTGGTCGAGGCCTCGGGCGGGGTCAATCTCCAGACGGTGCGCGGGATTGCCGAAACCGGGGTGGATATTATCTCCGTTGGCGCCCTGACCCATTCGGCCAAGGCCTGCGATATCGGCATGGACTGGAGAAGCTGAGGCACCCTGCACCATTATCAGGCGTATGTTCTTTCAATCGAAGCGATCTTCGTGCAGTCAAGTATAGTCTGGATGGGGTGTATTTTGGGCGGGGAACCGTATCGTCCTGAAGGCCAGTTGTAGGGTGCGATCGGTGCACCGTTTGTTGCATTGTGGTGCATGGAATGCACCCTACCGCTGGATGGAGCGTATAGAATTGTGTGGAGGAGGCCATGAACAAACGGCTCTTTATCGCCATTGACCCGCCACAGGCAATCCGGGACCAGTTGACCAGCCTCTGTTGCGGCCTGCCCGATGCCCGTTGGGTCCCGCCGGAACAGCTGCACCTCACTCTCTGTTTCATCGGCGAGGTCAGCGGCACGGCCTTTCTTGACATCCGCGAGGCCCTAACGGAGATTGCGGGCGCGCCGTTTGCCCTGCGGGTGCAAGGGGTCGGTTATTTTCCGCCGCGTGGCCAACCCCGTGTGGTCTGGGCCGGGGTCGAGCGAAGCGAGCCTCTGCTGGTGCTCCAGCGCAAGATCACCACCCGGCTGTTCCACCTCGGTTTCGAACCCGAAAACCGAAAATTCTCCCCGCACATCACCCTGGCCCGGTTACAGCAGACTTCAGCGGCCAAGGTCGGCAAATACCTGGAGTTGCATGGTCTGGTGGGCAGCGAGCCTTTTGCGGTCGATCGTTTCTTGCTCTACTCCAGCATCCTCGGCCGCAAAGGGGCCAGCCACATCATTGAACAAGAGTATCCGCTCTCAAAAAGCGGCGCTATAGAATAAGCAGCCATCCGAAAGCGTTAAGGAATGGATGGGCTTGGCCTGTGTTTGTGGTGCGCAGTGGGTTAGCCCGGATGCAGTGTAACGGAATCAGGGGCAGCGCCGAATTCCCAGATTCCGCTGTGCTCCATCCAGGCTACTTGCTGTCCCCCAATTTTTCATTCCTTGCATAAGTCTCAACATCCTGATTTTGTACGATTAATAGATAGTTTTTCCGCTTTTCAGGTCGATTTTTTCCAGGAAAATGGAAAACGCGTCGGTGCGAGGTGCAGGAGAGGAAGAGGAGGCGGATCCAGTCCGCTGTTTTCTGTTCTCCAGTTGAGCTAAGCTGATATCCAACGTTTTCGGTTTTGCCACAGGATTGAGGTGTTGGCAGGGTGCCTTTCCGGGTAATAACGGGGCTCGCTTTTCTTTTTATTGTCGTGTTTAGACTGGTGTTATTTTTGCAACAATGAGGGCGGGGCAATTGTTAAACTACTAGAAAATTCAGGTCCGTCCCCATTTTTTTAAATTTATCCGTCTATCAACGGAGGGTATATGAAAAAGATACTCACTACACTTACTGCTCTTGGAATCTGCATCGCTTTTTCTTCAAGTGCGCAGGCAATTAACGTATTGCAGCTTGGTATTGAGGGGGGGGTATACAACACCAGCACGGAAACCACCGTAGCAAATAGTGATATTTTCACCCTGTACGCCTATTTGAACCCAAATGATACGAATACAAATACTGACACGTATTTCATTTCCGCCGCTTTGCTCTATGCTGGTAATTCTGTGGCAGCGGAGGGCAGTTACGGAAGTTTCTCCTTTAATGGGACGTCTATTCCTGTAACCAGCGGTATGATTTTCGGGACGCCTCCTGTCAATACATTGTATCCATCGCTACAAACGCATAGTGTGTTCCCCACATATTATCAAGAATTCTCCTTTCAGTTTGCAGGGGGGGTAACCACAATACCTAACGTGGCAGACATTACAGATACTACAGATGGGTACCGGCAACAGTTTGTTATTGATGTATCAGGATTGGCTGATGGTTATGTGATCCATTTCGACCTGTACAATGAAAACATTAAAACTAACAATGGCAATACCTACCTAACAAATGCACCATTCTCCCATGACGCTGAGAGTGGTGGCATCCCCGTCCCTGAACCGGCCACCATGCTCCTCTTCGGCACCGGTCTGATTGGCTTGGCTGGCATCGCCCGGCGAAAAAAATAATCAAAAATAATTCCAGAAATACGGAAAAAGGCAGGGCCATCTGGCTCTGCCTTTTTTTATTGCCTCTCTTGACCTGATCTTCGTCATCAGGTACATATTTATGGTAAACAACCACAAAAAAAGCGGTCACAGAGTGTTCTGTGACCGCTTGCATTTTTTGGAGGCGACGAGCGGATTTGAACCGCTGAATAATGGTTTTGCAGACCACTGCCTTACCTCTTGGCTACGTCGCCTGAATGTGCGGCACTTATACCATAGATTTATTTTTTGACAAGGAGAAATCAAACCCATGGGAACCACGCTCGCTGCCCTGATTCAGGACAACGAGGAAGGGTTGCAGGAGTTGCAGGAGCGGATCGGCTACCGGTTCCGTGACCTGCGGTTGCTGCAACTCTCTCTCATCCACAGTTCTTTTGCCTTTGAGCGGCTCGACGACGGCCGCCATAACGAAACCCAGGAGTTTCTCGGTGATGCGGTCCTTGATCTCACCGTGGGCTACATCCTCTTCAGCCGCTTTCCGGAGATGCGCGAGGGCAAGCTGACCCGCATCCGCTCGGCCCTGGTCAACGAGAACGGCCTGGCCGACCGGGCAAGGGAGATTGATCTCGGCAACCATTTGTTGCTCGGCAAAGGCGAGAACGCCTGCAACGGCCGCGACAAGTCTTCCATTCTCTCGTGCGCCTACGAAGCCCTGGTCGGGGCGATTTTTCTCGACGGCGGTTACGACGAGGCCCTGGCCTTTGTCCGCCGCTTTTTCGAACCGCATATTGACCGGCACCAGGAACAGCTGGTCAGCGCTGACGCCAAGAGCGCCCTGCAGGAGCTGTTGCAAGAACGGTTCAACGCGGGGCCGGAATATGTGCTGGTGGATGAGGAGGGGCCGGCCCATGCCCGCATTTTTTCGATAACCGTGCACTTTCAGGGCGAGAAATTGGGAACCGGCAAGGCTTCGAGCAAGAAGGAAGCCGAGCAACAGGCCGCCCGCGTTGCCCTCGAGTATTTGCAGCCGCCGCCGCTGGAGGATTGAAGACGCTTGTCTCGTCCGTCTGTGTATGTCTTTCCCGCGCAGGCGAAAACCCAGTGGCACAGATAGATCCTCATCCCTTCCGGAACCCCGCATGCCCTTGATCATCCCCATATTCATCCCGCATGAGGGCTGCCCCCATTGCTGCCTGTTCTGCAACCAGCACAGCATCAGCGGCTTTTCCGCCCCGCCGGTAACCGGCGCTGCAATCGGGGAGACGATCCGCGCCTGGCTGGCGAGAGCCAGGCCGGAGCACCGGACGCAGGCGCAGGTGGCTTTTTACGGAGGTAGTTTTACCGGCTTGTCCACTGCGCGGCAGACGGAACTGCTGGCAGCGGTGCAACCCTTCTGCGCGCAGGGTCTGGTGCAAGAGATTCGCCTTTCCACCCGGCCCGATTATATTGATCACCATCGGCTCGATCTGCTCATCCATCATCGGGTCTCGATCATTGAACTGGGGGCGCAGTCCTGCGACGATCGGGTTTTGCTTCAATCCGGCCGGGGCCATACCGCAGCCGACACTGCCGCCGCCGCCGGGCTGATCAAGGAGCGGGGGCTACGTCTGGGTCTGCAACTGATGCCGGGATTGCCGGGGGAGAGTTTCGGGTCGCTGCGGCATACGGTGGTCGAAGTGGTCCGCCTGCGCCCCGATTTTGTCCGCCTCTATCCGGCACTGGTTCTGCGGGGTAGCGGCCTGGAACGATTGTACCACCAGGGAGGATACCGTCCGCTCAGCCTCGGCCGGGCGGTGGTGTGCGCCGCTTTCATGAAAAAACGGTTTGACGATCAGGGGATCGGAGTGGTACGGATGGGCCTGCAACCCACGGACGAGTTGGAGCGGTCCCTGGTGGCTGGTCCCTATCACCCGGCCTTCGGTGAGCTGGTCAAGGCACGGCTGATGCTGCGGCAGACGCGGCGGGCGCTGGCGGGTGCGCCGGGGGCAACCCCGGTTACCCTGGTTATCGCCGAGCGCGACCATTCTATTTTCCGGGGCCTTGGCTCGGCCAATCTGACCCGCCTGCGGCAATTGGGATTGCTCGATCGCTTTACGCTCCGCACCGACCCCGGGCAGCCAAGGCAGACACTGCGGGTGCTCCCGGCAAATAATCCGCAGATGCTGCAGGTGTAGTCTTTTCATCTGGTGCCTGTCCGGTTGTGCCGGCAAATGAAGCGGCAATACTCCAGCCGGTCAGGCCCGGACAGCCCATGTCTCCCTGTTGAACCACCTGCATTCGTGATCGCTCCAGACGCATCCCCAAATAACCTAACAACGCCATACCCTCTCAACCCATGCTCAGTATCAACGACCTCAGCCTGCAATACGGCAACAAACATGTGTTCCGCAACGTTTCGGCCCAGATCAATTCCGGCGATCGGGTTGGGCTCGCCGGGGTCAACGGTTCGGGCAAATCCACCCTGTTGAAGATCATGTGCGGCGAGCACGAGGTTGATCCGGGGACCGTCAGCCGGGCTTCCTGGTTCTCGGTGGCCTACCTCCCTCAGGAGGTGAGCATCGAATTGGGCAGCCGCAGTCTCTTTGCCGAGGCGGAATCCGCCTTTGACGAGGTGCTGGCCCAGCAGGAGGAGCTGGACCGGGTGAGCGAGGAATTGGCCCTGCTTGACCCTTCTAGCCCGGAGATCGATGCGTTGCTGGTGCGGCAGGGCGATCTCCAGCATGCCCTGGAGGGCAGCGACGTCTTCCGCATCCGGCCCCAGATTGAGCGGGTGCTATTCGGCCTCGGCTTTTCCGCCGCCGACCTCGACCGCGAGGTGGCCAGCTTCTCTGGCGGCTGGATCATGCGGTTGCTGCTGGCCAAGCTGCTGCTGAAGAAACCCGCGCTGCTCCTGCTCGATGAACCGACCAACCATCTCGATCTCGACTCGCTCACCTGGCTGGAGGACTTTCTTCTCCAATACCAGGGGGCGATGATCATCATTTCCCATGACCGCGCCTTCCTCGACCGGGTAACCTCGATTACCTGGGAATTGAGCCTGGGCAAGCTCTCGGTGTTTCGTGGCAACTATTCCCATTACCTGGTGGAAAAGGCGCAGCGGCTGGAGTTGGAGCGATCCGCCTACGACAACCAGCAGGCTTTGATTCGCCAGTCCGAACGGTTTATCACCCGGTTCCGCGCTAAATCGACCAAGGCCCGGCAGGTGCAGAGCCGAGTGAAACAGCTTGATAAACTGGAGCGGCTCGAACTCTCCGAGACCGATCGCACCATCCGTTTTTCCTTTCCGCCGGCGGCGCCGTCCGGCCGCGACGTCCTCACGCTTGAGGGGGTGCGTAAGAGTTACCACGGCAAGACGGTTTTCGATGGCGTCAGTTTCTCCCTCCAGCGCGGCGATAAACTGGCAGTGGTCGGGGTCAACGGCGCTGGCAAGACCACGCTGCTGAAAATCCTGGCCGGGGTCATCCCGGCGGAGGGCACGATCAAGCCGGGCCACAATGTTATCCTCTCCTATTTCGGCCAGCACCAGGCCCAGGAATTGCCCGGCGAGCTGACCATCCTGGACACCGTCTATCACACCGCGGTGGATATGAGCATCACCCAGGTTCGTTCGCTGCTTGGAGCCTTTCTGTTCAGCGGTGAGGAAGTGGAAAAACAGGTGCGGGTGCTGTCGGGCGGGGAAAAATCGCGGGTGGCCCTGGCCAAGATGCTGGTGCGGCCAGCCAACCTGATGCTCCTGGACGAGCCCACCAATCATCTCGATATGAGTTCCCAGGAGATCCTCCAGGAGGCCATGGCCCAATACGAGGGCACGATTATTGTCGTTTCCCATAACCGGTTCTTCGTCAACTCCTTTGTCAACAAGGTGCTGGAGATCAGAAACGGTCAGGCCACCATCCACGAGGGCAATATCGACGACTACCTGGAATGGCGGCGCAAGGCGGAGAGCCAATCGGCCAGTGAGGCGCAGTCGGCCAGAAACGCGGCCTTTGCACGCACGACCGAGGCTGCCGATGAAGGCCAGAGCGCCGATAAAAAGGCGCAGCGCAAACAGCGGGCCGTCGAGCGGCAGGCGCTGCAGAAAAAACTCGGGCCGTGGAAGAAAAAAAACGACGAGGCGGAACGGGAGGTCGAGAAGCAGGAGAGCCGCAAGGCGGAACTCGAAGCCCTGATGGCCGACCCCGACCTCTACGGCGACCAGGAGCGGTGGAGCGCGGTCAGCAAGGAGTACGGCCAGGTGCAGCGGCATCTGGAGCGGGCCTATCAAAAGTGGGAAGAGGCCCAGCAGGCTATCGAGGCCATTGAAAAAGAAACAGCGGGAACCGACGATTAACCGGTCCCGCCCCGCCCGATGGGCATCATGCGGGCATAGATCACCACCCCCTAACCGGAGAAATTGCATGAAGAAAATTGTGGGAATCATCCTCTGCCTTGTGGCCGTCAGCGGCGCCGGGTTCTATTTCCTGATGCGGGAGAAGACGGCTGCCGGCCAATACGCCCGGTTCCTGCCCCAGGATGTGGTTGGCGTAATCAATCTGACCCATTGTAACACCCTCACCGATGCCTTTGCCGCCTCGGCTCTGGGCCATTTTCTCGCCAAGGACACCATCCACGCCATTGCCCAGGAGATGGGGGGGCAGCCCAAGGATACTGCCGAGTATGACCGGTTGTATGATTCCGTGGCTCAAGTGACGAGTGATCCGGCCTTTCGTGCCGTGTTCGGCGACGACGCCACCCTGGCCCTGCTGCCGCCCGACCGCAACAGTCTGGCACAGAATCCGGCCGAGACCCTGAAGCAATCCCTGGTGGTGGTGGCCCGGACTTCGACGGCCGGGGCGCTTGACGTGCTCAGCCGCCTGATCAAGAATGCCAAGATGAGTCGGGAGATGGTGGATGGACTGGATCTGGTCAAGATTACTGTAGATCCAAACCAGGTACTCTATGGCTATGCCGAGGGCAAGACCGTGCTCTTGGCATACGCGCCCGCCGCCATCAAGGCCTGCGTTGCCGCTGGCAAGTCGGAGGCTACCCTGGAGAAAGCCCCCTTGTTCAAAGAGGCCAGCGCCTTTTGGCAGCCCTATCCTGAGGCAACAACCTACTCACGGCTGTATCTCAATCTCGCCCAGGTCACCGAACTCCTCAAAATTTCGGCTGTTCCCGAAATCAAGGAGCTCAGCGACATGCTCCAGGGGGTGGATTCCATGTTTTCGGTCTCGTACGGCACCGAACAGGGGCTGGAGAGTCGGGGCCGCTCCTCCTACCGCTACGATCAGCTGCATGCGCTGGTGAAAAGCGCGGTCGATGCCGCAGCCGGGTCAAATCAGACCCTGCACCTGCTGAAAGAGCGGACCCTGGCCTACAACTGGGCCTCGTCGCTGCGGCCGGAAATGATCGTCAAGGCCATGGCGGCCAATGAAGAGGAGTTCCGGGAGATGGACGCTGAGGTCCGCCAGAACCTGGGTGTCTCCCTGGATGAGCTGGGTAGGGCTTTTGGTCCGCAATACGGTGGCGTCCTTGATGATATTGTCCGCACCGCGCTCTTTCCCGCGCCCAAGATGACGTTTTTCTTAGGGGTCCGTGACCGCACCATCGCCGAAACCGGTTTGGCCGGACTGCGACGGATGATCGCCGGGGGCGGCATGGCCAGCGAAGAGCAGGAGCAGGTGGCCGGGCAGACCATCTATTCCTGGCCAGTGCTACCCGGTGAGGCGGTCCAGCCCGCGGTGGTGCTCACTGATTCCATGTTGTATCTGGCGACCAGCAAACAGGCCCTGAAGGATATCCTCGAATCCAAGGCGGCTCCCAATGTTCTGGCCACGCCGGTGGTCGAACATTTGGGCACCGAGCTCAGTGGGCGAATGGGCACGGCCAATTTTGGCAGTTTTGTCATCTATCCCCAGCGGATGGCCCGCCAGACCGGCGAAACAATCGACTGGCTGGGCGGCATTCTAGCCACCGCCAAGAACATCTCCATCTCCCGGCTCAATCGCGAACTGGTGCAGTTGATGCAATCAGCCGAGCTGGTGGCCGCAACCTCCCATCTCTCCAAGGAACGGGCGGAATGGACCATGACCGTCCGTAAGGCCCAGGCCCAGCCCGCTGGAAACAAGGGTCAGTGATCCCCGGTTGAGGCATGATGACCGGCTGGCTTCGGGAAGCAGGCCTCACCGGACGAAAGGGAAGATGTGAGCGGGCCGCCTGAAGGCGAACTTGGTGAACAAGGGGAAAGAACGGGAAAAAGCTCTTGCCTAACCGGCGCCATTCAAGGTATGGATGCACGCTGATAAGATGAGTGATAGGAGGCACTTCAGGGCAGGGATTGAACCGTCCTGTCCGGTTGAACGGAGTGCCTCTTGAAGCAGCCTTTCGACCAGTTCCCTCGAAAGAATAAAAGGAGGAATGACGCGGTGTTTGATAAAGAAACAAAGTTGTGGCTTTCCGGCAACGAGGCCATCGCCTTGGGCGCCTGGGAAGCGGGGGTTCGCGTTGCCTCGGGGTATCCGGGCACGCCGTCGACGGAGATCATGGGAAATTTGGCCCGCTACGAGGGGGTCTATGCCGAATGGGCGCCCAATGAAAAGGTGGGTCTGGAAGTGGCCATCGGCGCCTCTTTCGCCGGCGCCCGGGCACTGGCGACCATGAAGCATGTCGGCCTGAACGTGGCCGCCGATCCGCTGTTCACCGCCGCCTACACCGGTGTGCGTGGTGGACTGGTTATCATCAACGCGGATGATCCCCAGATGCACAGCTCCCAGAACGAGCAGGACAACCGCAACTATGCCTTTGCCGCCAAGCTGCCGCTGCTGGAACCCTCCGATCCGGCCGAGGCCAAGGAAATGATGACCCGGGCGTATGATCTGAGCGAGCAGTTGGACACCCCGGTGATCGTCCGCATTACCACCCGCATCGCCCATGTCAAGGGTGTGGTCGAGAAGGGGCAGCGCCGCGAGACGCCCGAGCCGTCGATGGACAAAGTGCCGGCCAAGCTGGTGATGCTCCCCGGCAACGCCCGGGTGCGGCGCGTGGCCGTGGAAAAACGGATGGCCGCCGCCCGCGAATTGGCCGAGACCCTGCCGGAGAATCGGATTGAGCCCGGCACCGGCAAGCGCGGCTATATTACCTCCGGCGTGCCCTACAACTACGTCAAAGAGGCCTTCCCCACGGCGCCGGTGCTCAAGCTGGGCATGGTCTGGCCCCTGCCGGAAAAAATGATCCGCGACTTTGCCGCCACCGTCGACGAGTTGATCGTGGTCGAGGAACTCGACCCTTTCATCGAGACCCATCTCAAGGCCATGGGCATTGCCTGCCGCGGCAAGGACCTGATTCCCAATCAGGGTGAGCTCAATTCGTTCATCGTCCGCAAGGCGATCGCGCCGGAAACCGTCGGCGAGGTCTTTGCCCCCATTGAGCTGCCGATGCGGCCGCCGAACATGTGCGCCGGCTGCCCGCACCGGGGATTGTTCTACGGGTTGTCGAAGATGAAGGATGTCTTTGTCTCCGGCGACATCGGCTGTTATACCCTGGGCTTTCTGCCGCCGCTGTCGGCCATGGATGCCTGCGTCTGCATGGGCGCCTCGATCCCCATGGCCCACGGCATGGCCAAGGCCCTGGGCAAGCAGGGCGAGGGCAAGATCGTGGCCGTGCTCGGCGACTCCACCTTCATGCATTCGGGCATGACCGGCCTTTTGAACACGGTCTACAACAATTCTTACGCCTCGGTGATCATCCTCGACAATCGCACCACCGCCATGACCGGCCATCAGGACAACCCGGCCTCGGGGCAAAATATCCTCGGTGACCCGGCCCCGGCCCTGGATCTGGAAGCGCTCTGCCGGGCGCTGGGCGTCAAAAGGGTGGTGGTAGTCAATCCGCACGATGTCGAGGCCACCCGCAAGGTATTGAAGGAGGAGATCGCGGCCCCCGAACCTTCGGTGATCATCAGCCGCGCCCCCTGCGTGCTCATTCCCGAAGAGGCCAAGCGGCCCAAACCGGTCTATACCACCAATCTCGACAACTGCACCGGCTGTTCGTTGTGCGTGCAGATGGGTTGCCCGGCCATCAGCTGGACGCCGCTCTCTCCGGAAGAGGCGGTGGCCCGCGGCTACCGCGAAAAACAGAAGGGCTTTGCCAAGATCGCCGAGGTCCAGTGCGCCGGCTGCGGCCAGTGTGTGGCGGTGTGCAAGTTCGAAGCGATCACCAGAAAGGAGGCCAAGTGATGAAACAGAGCGGCAACATACTCTTTTCCGGGGTGGGAGGGCAGGGCATTCTGCTGGCCAGTGAATTGACCGCCCATGCCCAATTGGCGGCCGGGTTCGACGTTAAGAAGAGCGAGGTCCACGGCATGGCCCAGCGTGGGGGGTCGGTCGAGGCCCATCTGCGGTATGGCGAAAAGGTCTACTCGCCGCTGATCGAACTGGGCTGCGCCGATATCCTGGTGGCCTTCGAGATTCTGGAGGCGGTCCGCTACCTACCGTATTTGCACAAGGACAGCGCGGTGGTAGTCAACACCCAGAAAATCCTGCCGCCTTCAGTCGCACTTGGTAAGGCGACGTATCCGGAGAACATTCTCGATGAGCTGAAGTCGCGGCACATCAATGTGGTGGCCATCGATGCCTTTGCGGTGGCCGAGTCGGTGGGCGAGCTGCGCACCGCCAACGTCGCCATGGTTGGGGCCATGTCCAATTTTCTCGCGGTCAGCCCCGAGGTTTTTCTCCAGGTAATCGACAACACGGTGAAGGAGCGGTTCCGTGAGGTCAACAAAAAGGCCTTTGCCGCCGGCCGGGCAGCAGTGTACGCCTGAACCGGCGTCCTTCGAACAAAGAGGTGAAGTTATGATGTGGGTTGATGAGATAGAGACGCTGCCGAGGTCCGGGCTGGAATCGATCCAGCTCAAACGGTTGCAGACCCTGGTGCGCCGAATGTACGACAAGGTGCTGCCCTACCGGGCCAAGATGGACGCGGCCGGGGTCAAGCCCGGCGACATCCGGTCGCTGGCCGATCTGCGCCATCTGCCCTTTACCACCAAGGACGATCTGCGCGACAACTATCCCTTCGGACTCTTCGCCACCCCCATGGACGACGTCATCCGGGTGCATGCCTCCTCCGGCACTACTGGCAAGTCAACAGTGGTCGGTTACACTCAGGCGGACATCGATCTCTGGGCCACGGTCATGGCCCGCTGCCTGACCATGGCCGGGGTGACTCGGGGGGATATGGTCCATAACGCCTACGGCTACGGCCTGTTTACCGGGGGTTTGGGGGCCCATTACGGTATCGAGGCCCTCGGCGCCACGGTCATTCCGGTCTCCGGCGGCAATTCGAAACGGCAGATTACCATCATGCGTGATTTCGGCTCCACGGTGCTGTTGTCCACCCCCTCCTATGCCCTCAATCTGGCCGACGCCATGGCCGATGCCGGGGTCTCGCCCGAAGAGCTCAAGCTGCGGGTAGGTATCCACGGGGCCGAACCCTGGAGCGAGAACATGCGCGAGGAGGTCGAACGCAAACTGGGGATCAAGGCCGTGGATATCTATGGTCTGTCCGAGATTATCGGCCCCGGCGTGGCCATGGAGTGCCTCCATTCCGAACACGGCATGCACATCCTTGAGGACAACTTCCTGCCTGAGGTCGTCGATCCGGACACCCTGGAACCGTTGCCCTACGGCGAGGTCGGCGAGTTGGTCTTCACCACCCTGACTAAGGAGGCCTTTCCGCTGATCCGCTATCGGACCAAGGATATTTCGCGGCTCTTTCTCGAGCCCTGCGGCTGCGGCCGCACTCTGATCCGGATGGAGAAGGTCACCGGCCGCACCGATGACATGCTGATCATCCGCGGCGTCAATGTCTTCCCCTCCCAGGTGGAGCACGTCCTGGTCGGGGTCGAGGGAGTTGAGCCACATTACCAGATCGAGGTGACCCGCGAGGGCAGCCTCGATGTCATGTCGGTGCTGGTGGAAGTCAGTGAGAATATTTTTTCCGATGAGATTAAAGTCCTGGAACGGCTCAGTAAAAAGATTCAGGCGGAGATCAAGGACATGTTGGGGGTCACCTGTAAGGTGAAACTGGTGGAACCCCGCTCCATTCAGCGTTCCGAGGGCAAGGCGCAACGGGTGATCGACCGGCGCAAAATTTAAACCCATGGCAGGAGGGTCGTATGCGTGTAGAACAGATTGCGGTTTTTCTTGAGAATAAATCTGGCCGCCTGGCCGAAATTACCCGGATTCTGGCTGAGAACGACATTAACATCCGGGCGCTTTCCGTGGCCGATACCGCCGATTTTGGCATCCTGCGGCTGATTGTCGACAAGGTGGACTTGGCCAAGGAATCCCTGCGTGCCGGCGGCTTCACCGTCGGCAAGACCAATGTGGTCGCGGTCGAGGTGCCGGACCGGTCCGGCGGCCTAGCCAGCGTGCTCAAGGTGGTCAACGAGGCGGAACTGAACGTCGAATACATGTATGCCTTTGTCAATAAGAGCGGTTCCAATGCGGTGCTGATTTTTCGGTTCGATGATATGGACAAAGCGATTGCGGTGTTGCAGGAAAAGGGCTTTACCCTGTTGACCGGGGCCCAAATCTGCGCCCTGTAAGTGTGCGGTAACTCCGTCGTCGTTCTGGATGGCGGGGCGGAGTTTTTCTTGTGAGCAATGAAATAATGGGGGGAAATATGAAAAGTGGTATCAAGCACTGGATGCTGGGGTGTGCCTCCGGCTGTCTTCTGCTGGTGGCAACGCTGTCCGGAGCGACGGCTGGGACCATCAAGGTGGGTGCTATTTTCGCGGTAACCGGCCCGGCTTCTTTCCTCGGCGGCCCGGAAGCTCGGAGCGCTGAAATGGTGGTGGAAAAGATCAACAAAGCTGGCGGCATCAACGGCGACACCATTGAACTGATCGTCAAGGATTCGGCCGGCAGTTCGGAAAAGGCCGTCTCCTTTGCCAAGCAGCTGATCGAAGAAGACAAGGTGGTGGCGATCATCGGTCCCTCGACCTCCGGTGAATCCATGGCGGTTAAAAAAATTGCCGAAGACGGCAAGACCGTATTGATCTCCTGCGCCGCCGCCGAGGTGATTGTCAACCCGGTCGCCAGTTATGTCTTTAAAACCCCGCAAAAGGATTCGTTCGCCGCCCAGATGATTTTCGAGGAAATGCAGCGGCTCAAGATCGACACCATTGCCATCGCCTCAGGCAATGACGGCTTTGGCAAAGCCGGTAAAGAGCAGCTGGAAAAGATGGCGCCTGCCTTTGGCATCAAGGTGGCCGCTTCCGAGACCTATGATAGTAAGGCTACTGATCTCAGCGCCTTGGTCGCCAAATTGAAGGCCGACGCGTCCATTCAGGCGGTGATTAACTGGTCCGTGGTCCCCGCCCAGGCGATCATCGCCAAGAATATGCGTCAGGCCGGCTGGCAGGTGCCGCTCTTCCAGAGCCACGGATTCGGCAACATCGAATACGCCAAAGCCGCCGGTGCCGCCGCGGAAGGAATTATCTTTCCCTGCGGCCGCCTGCTGGTGGTCGACGCTCTTAGCGCCTCCCATCCCCAGAAGGCTCTGCTCGGCCAATACAAGAGCGACTATGAGTCCAAGTACAAGGAAGACGCCTCGGCTTTCGGGGGCTATGCCTTTGATGCCATGAACATGGTGGCTGCCGCGATCAAGCAGGGCGGCAACGACCGGGTCAAGGTGCGTGACGCAGTGGAGGGCTTGAAGAACTTCGCCGGGGTCGGTGGCATGTTCTCCTTCACCCCGCAGGACCACAACGGACTCACCATCGATTCCTTTGCCATGCTGACGGTCAAGGACGGCAAATTCATCCTCTACCAAGGCAAATAGGGTCTGTTCCGGCGGGTATCAACCGATATCCGCCGGAATTTCGGTACGCATGAGTCTCGATCTGTTTTTTCAATACCTCTTTGCCGGCATCACCTACGGCTCGATTTACGCCATCGTCGCCATTGGCTTCAACATCATCTACAACACCACCGGCATTATCAATTTTGCCCAGGGTGAGTTCGTGATGCTCGGCGGCATGATCTCCATCTCCCTGCTGCAGTTCATGCCGCTGGGCTATGCGATCTTGGTGGCGGTCCTGCTGACCATGGCGATCGGCGCTGCCATCGAGATGCTGTTCATCCGCTGGTTGGAGAGCCCTTCGGTATTGCGGATGATCATTATCACCATCGGCATCTCGATTTTGCTGCGTGAATCGGCCCTGCACATCTGGGGCGAATCAATCCGCAGTCTCCCCTATTTTTATGGCAACGAGATCACCACCTTTGCCTTGGGCAGCGTATACCTCTCGCCGCAGGTAGTCTGGGTGATAGTTGCCTGTGCGGTGATGATGGGGGGCTTGAGCATTTTTTTCAAGAGCACGCCGATCGGCCGGGAGATGCGGGCCTGCGCCGCGAACCGCACGGCCGCTCTGCTCTGCGGCATCAACACCCGCAACATGGTGACCCTGTCGTTCATGCTCAGTGCCGGCATCGGCGCCCTGGCCGGCTGCGTCATGTCGCCGATTACCTATACCCAGTACGATTCAGGAACCTCGCTTGCAATCAAGGGCTTCACCGTGGCCATCCTTGGCGGCCTGGGTAATTCCATGGCTGCGGTGGCGGCCGGTCTCCTTTTAGGCATTATCGAGGCTTTTTCCGTTTCCGTGGTGCCGCTCGCCTTTCAGGACGCCATTTCGATTACCATCCTGTTGCTGATCCTCTTTGTCAAACCCCATGGCATCTTCGGTTCCAGTGAAGCAGCGCGGTTGAAGGATTTCTGATGATCAATCGGCAACGTCTTTCTCTGGCCGCGCTCTGCCTGGTGACGGTTGGGCTGCATCTGTTCACCATGTTGACCGGAACCGAGTTCTATCTGACGCAGTTAACCATGGCCGCCTATTACGGTTTGGTGATCATCGGTCTCGGCGTCCTCATGGGTTACGCCGGTCAAATTTCCATCGGCCATGCCGGTTTTTTTGCTATCGGCGGGTACCTGGCTGCTGCCCTGACCACTAGTAATTTGGCGGCTTTTCAAACTGTCTGGGCGGTGCGTTGGCTGAGCGGGCTCGGTTTGCTGGCTACCGGGCAGGATATTTACGGGGCACCGTTGCTTACCGTGACACCCTGGGCTGCCTGTGTGTTTGCAGTGGCGGTGGCGGCTCTGGTGGCTCTGGTCATCGGCGTGCCGGTGCTCAAGCTCAAAGGCCATTATCTGGCCATGGCCACCCTGGGATTCGGCACCATCATCTACCGGATTTTTCTGGCCTCTCCGTATTTCGGCGAGGCTGACGGCATCTCCGAGGTCCCCGGATTTATCCTGCTGCCAGCTCTGGGAGGATTCGGCCCGCTGGTGATCAACGGTGATGCCGCGCACCGGGTGCTTAATTTCTATATGGCCTGGGGCGTCCTCATTCTCGGCATGGGGTTGCTGGTCAATCTGATCAATTCCCGAGTCGGCCGGGCCTTGCGCTCGCTGCACAGCTCAGAAGAGGCCGCCGAGGCCTCGGGCGTGGATACCGCGCGCTTCAAACTCCAGGTCTTTGTCCTCAGCGCGGTCTATGCCGCCGTCGCCGGAGTGCTGCTCACCCATTTCAACGGCGGCATCGGTCCGAGCGAGGCATCGGTGATGAAGTCGGTGCGATATCTCGCCTTGGTGGCGGTGGGCGGCATGACCCGTCTCTGGGGTACCTTAATCATGGGCGTTGGCCTGACCTTTCTCTCCTTACGTGGCGTATTCGGTACCTATGACGATGCCGTATTCGGTGTGATCCTGATTATGGTCATGCTCTTTGCGCCCGAGGGTATTCTGAGCCTGCGTCTGAAACCGCTGTTCCAGCGGCTCTTCCTGGGAGCGCGGTCATGAGCGGCTTGAAGGAAACGCCCATTCCAGCGTCCCAACAGGCTTCGGCCAGTGCCAGCCTTCATGCCGCCATGCTGGAGTTGTGCCGCGTTCACAAACGATTCGGCGGCCTGCACGCAGTCAACGACGTCAGTTTCAAGGTGGCTCCGGGAAGCATCAAGGCGGTGATCGGGCCCAACGGCGCAGGTAAGACCACCTTGTTCAACCTGATCACCGGCAATCTGCCGGTCACCTCGGGGACCATCACCTTCCGGGGACAGCAGGTGCAGGGCAAGAAGACGCACCAGATCGCCCGGCTCGGCATGGCCCGCACTTTCCAGAACATCAAGCTCTTCCACGGCATGAGCGCCCTGGAATGCGTCATGGTGGGGCGGCACGTGCAGAGCCGGAGCGGTTTTTTCGCCGGCATGTTTGCCCTGCCCTCGACCTGGAAAGAGGAACGGGCCATCCGGGCGCGCGCCATGGAGCTGCTCGACCTCCTGCAGATCGCCGATCTGGCGAACGCCGAGGTCACCAGTCTCGCCTTCGGCCAGCAGCGGGCCGTGGAAATGGCCAGGGCCCTGGCCGCTGACCCCGCCCTGCTGCTGCTTGATGAACCGGCTGCGGGGCTGAACATTTATGAAACCGCCGAGGTGGCCCGCCTCATCTGCATGATCCGGGACATGGGGATCACGGTACTCCTGGTCGAGCACGACATGTCGCTGGTGATGGATATCTCCGATGAAATCGTGGTCCTCAGCTTCGGCAGCAAACTGGCCGAAGATACACCGGCCAAAATCCAGAAAAATGCCGAAGTCATCAAAATATATCTGGGAGAGGATGATGAGAGCTGAACTGCCCGGCTTAGTCAACGCATCTTCCACCAACAGACGTGCTGCATGCTGAAGATTCGCAATCTTGACGCCGGCTACGGCAAATTACGGGTGCTGAAAAACATCTCCCTCCATGTCAAGGGCGGCGAGATCGTGACCATGATCGGCGCCAACGGCGCCGGCAAGACCACGCTTTTGCACACTGTTATCGGTTTAATCAAGCCGATGCGGGGTGAAATCAGTTTTCTGGGGCAATCCTGCACCCGGACGACGGTGGGTCGGATCGTTGCTTCCGGTTGCGCTCTGGTGCCCGAAGGCCGTCAGGTCTTTGCGCCGATGTCGGTGGAAGAGAATCTGCTGCTCGGCGGCTATGTTCTGCAAAAAGAGCAGGGCAGGGCGGCGGTGCTTGCGGAGCTGGAGCATCAGTACGAACTGTTTCCCATCCTGCGGGAACGGCGGCGACAACTGGCCGGAACCCTCTCCGGCGGTGAACAGCAAATGCTGGCCATGGGCCGGGCTTTGATGTCCAAACCGAAACTGGTGATGATGGACGAACCTTCCACCGGTTTGGCCCCGTTGATTGTCCGTGATATTTTTCAAATTATCCTGCGGCTCAGGGAAGAGGGCAACACCGTGCTCCTGATCGAGCAGAACGCCAAGGCCGCTCTGGGCATAGCCGATCGCGGCTATGTGTTAGAGGTCGGCAAGATCATTGTCCAGGGGCCGGCTGCGGATCTTCTGGCCAATTCCGATGTGCAGCGAGCGTATCTGGGACGGGAAAAAATCGACTGACCGCGATGGCCAGGACAACGCCGTGGCCTTCCTATCATATCAACAGAGTATTATTAAACAATGTATTGGGAACCGGAAAGAGAATGCATGGCCAGGGAGGATTTGGAACAGCTCCAGCTGGAGCGGTTGCAATCCACGCTGTATCGAGTGGGAACCCATGTCCCCTTTTATAAAAAGAAATTCGATCAGCTCAAGTTCAACTACGACGACATCCGCACTCTGGATGATTTGCGAAGGTTGCCGTTCACCGAAAAACAGGACCTGCGCGATAACTATCCCTACGGCCTGTTCGCCGTGCCCTTGCGTGACGTGGTCAGGGTCCATTCTTCGTCCGGCACTTCCGGCCAGGCCACCGTGGTCGGCTACACCCGCAATGATATTAAAACTTGGTCGAGCCTGGTAGCCCGGGTGATTACCGCCGCTGGTGTCACCAAAAATGACGTCATTCAGATCGCCTTTGGCTACGGCCTGTTCACTGGCGGCTTTGGTCTCCATTATGGTGCTGAACTGATCGGCACCTCGGTTATTCCGATCTCCGCTGGCAACACCAAGCGTCAGATCCAGATCATGCAGGATTTCAAGACTACTGCCCTGGTCTGTACCCCTTCGTACGCCCTGGTGATAGCGGACACGATGATGGAAATGGGCATCAACCCCAACGGACTGTCCCTGCGTTACGGCCTGTTCGGCGGCGAGCCCTGGTCCGAAGCCATGCGCCAGGAGATCAATCAGAAACTGGGCATCATTGCCACCGACAACTACGGCCTGTCCGAAGTCATGGGGCCGGGAGTTGCCGGTGAATGTCTGCAGTGCAATGGCCTCCACATCAACGAGGACCATTTTCTTCTGGAGATCCTCGATCCGGCCACGCTCGAGCCGGTGCCCGAGGGTGAAGTAGGGGAACTGGTGATCACCACCCTGACCAAGGAGGCCTTTCCCATGATTCGTTACCGGACCAGGGATCTGACCCGGTTCATCACAGACCCCTGTCCCTGCGGGCGGACGTTGAAACGGATGGAGCGGGTGATGGGACGAACTGATGACATGTTGATCATCAAAGGCGTTAATGTCTTCCCTATCCAGATCGAAAAGGTGCTTTTTGAAGTGGAGGGGACCGAACCCCACTATCAGATCATTGTTGAGCGGGAAAACCATGCCGACAAGATCACGGTGTTGGTCGAGGTCATGGAATCGATCTTCTTTGACGAGATGAAGAAACAGCGCATGGTGATCGACCGGATTAAAAGCCGCCTTGCTACGGAAGTGGGGGTGAATGTCGATGTCAAGCTCGTGGAGGAAAAGACCCTGGAGCGATCCGAAGGCAAAGCCAAACGGGTTATCGATAGAAGAAAATTATAAATAGTCCGCCGCCGATTGCAAAAAGAGTGGACACCGGGCATAAAAGGGTGATTATCTTAACACGGTAAGCAAAAAAAGGCCTCCCCTCAACGCACATGGTGACGCCAAATGGGGAAGGGTTTCAATTCACCTGTTTTTTCATGTAGCAAACTATTGGCGATTCTGACCGGACCTTGCTGTCTCGGCCGGTTGATAGTCGCCTTTTGTTCCCCTCAAGCACCTTAAAAGGAGATTTGTATGAGATTGTATGTGTCTGGCCTGTTGGCCCTGCTGCTCACGGTGGGATCGGCTAGTGCCGCCGATCAGCCGATGGAGCTGAAAACCGATGAACAGAAATTGAGCTATGCCATGGGGCTTGATCTGGGCGAGTATTTCAAGGGCCTGGAAGAAAAATTTGACCTGAATGTGCTGCAGGCGGGTATCAATGACGGCTATAACGGTAATAAACCGTTGCTCACCGCCGAAGAGGCCGCCGCGATTCAACAGACTTTCGCTAAACGCCAGCAGGAGAAACAGGTCCAGAAGACCGTTGCCATGGTCCAGAAGAACCGCAAGGCTGCCGAGGAATTTCTGAAGGCCAATAAGGACAAGGAAGGCGTGGTCGAAACCAAATCCGGTTTGCAGTACAAGGTGGTGAAAAAAGGCCAGGGCGCCAAGCCGACCCCGACCGATACCGTCAAGGTCCAGTACAAGGGCACGCTGCTGGATGGCAAGGAGTTCGACAGTTCTTATAAGCGTAACGAACCGGCTGTCTTCCAGGTCAACCAGGTGATTGCCGGCTGGCAGGAAGCCCTGCCACTGATGGAAACCGGTTCCACCGCGGAATTGTACATCCCGCCGGATCTCGCCTATGGTGACCGTGGTGCCCCTCCAGTGATCGAGCCCGGTTCCATGCTGGTGTTCCAGGTCGAACTGCTTGAGATCCAGCCGCCGGCAAAAGAGAAAGAAAAAGGGAAAAAGGAATAGACCCCCTTTCCAGCCCGTGGTGTCAGTCCTATTTTTTGAACACTGATAGGTACTTTTATCAACCCGCAACATGGGGTGATTTGTAATTCTTGACTTTTTGCAGGAGGAAAACCATGGGCAAAGACAAGAAGAAAAAGGACAAATGCTGCGAAAGCTACCTGAAAAAAGGCAAGAAGTGTTCTGATTGTCCCTTGAAGGACAAAGACATCGAAAAGGCGAAAAAAAAGGACAAGAAAAAGGAAAAAAAGAAAGCGAAGAAAAAGGACAAAAAGAAGTAACGACTTATTTTCCTCTACTTTCTTAGTTTTTTGAGCCGGTCATCGCCAAGCGATGGCCGGCTTTTTTTAATGTCTTGTTAATGGGTGAAGGGTGAGGCCTATCCTTCCTCCAGGGTCGCCCGTAACCCTTCGAGCAGGACAAACCGGCCCAGGGGATGTACGCGGCAGGGAAAGCTGGCGACAAAGAGCGGATTGGCGCAGAGGCCGCCGGAGAGATAGACCTCCTCCGGTTCATTGGCAAATCGGTGGGCATTGAGGGCGATGCCGCGCACAAACTTGGCCACTGCCTCGGCCTCGGAGGCCCCGGAAACCACTGCGTCGAAGATGTGGCTCATGCCGAGTACGCCGCAGGTGATGGAAAAGCCGGTGGTAGGGGCTGGGATGGCGGCGTAGTCGAGTTGGTAATAGGTTGAGAGCAGCTCGATGGTAAAGCCCATGGATGCGCCGCATTCGGCGTTCCAGCCCATGTCCACCACCTCGCCCGCGCAGAAACGGACAAATTTGATATCGCGGCTGCCGCAATCAAGCAGAACGAAATCGGGGAGATTGACGACCCTTTTGCCTCCCCTGGCCAAGGCGGTCAATTCATTGATGCTTCTCCGGCTTCTGCGGGCGGCATTATGGCCGGTGGCCAAGTCGGCCTGAAAGGTGCGCTCGAGTGCACGGGTTGCGATAATGCGGGGCGCATCGTTGTTCTCTGTATCCAGAATCTTGCAATAGGAGGTGCCGAAATCGGCCAGGAGCATCAGGCACTCCTTCGGATGCCCGGCTCGATGCCGGAGAGTTCGAGGAACGCCTCGATTTTGGCGCGGGTGGAACTGCCGGCGGCGACATCGCAGTCCACGGCAATGGCACGGGGGTGTTTGGCGGCCAGATGTTTGGCCAGGGCCGATTTCGCGCAGAAGGATTGGGAAAAAAAGACCGTGGGAATACTAGGGTCGAAGACGTGTTCCAGGTCAAGATTGGCGGGGGTCTTATTTTCCATGCACCGGGTCCAGCCGAAGATGTGGGTGGTGTCGGGGAAAAGCCCCAGCAGTGAAAAATCTCTGGGGGGCACGCCCCAGAAGCCGCATTCCGGATGGCAGGATGCCACGGGTGGGTAGGATGCGGCCGATTGCACGCCCTTGGTGATCCGACGGAATTTCTCCATCAGCGGCAGCTGGCTCACGCAGAGCGGATGGCCGAAGGCGCGGGCATCCTGGTTGCGGGTGCGGATGACCGGCGCCTTGAGCATGTCGGCAATAATTTCGGCAACGTGGAGGGCGCAATCGCATTTGCCCGGACCGACGTCAATATACACCTGGTCCAACTCCAAGTGCAGGCAGTTGAGCACCACGGTACGCAGGATGGCGCAGTAGACCCGGGGTATCCGGGAGGCGGTCTGGTCGATGGATGCCCTGATCTGCGGTTCGTCAAGATCAACAATTACATCGCCCGCACGGTTGATGGCCTCGATCACCGCGAGGGGCGGAACACCGACAATGCCAATGCGCCTGGGCATCAGGTGTCCTCACGCACCAGCAGGAAGAGGCCAAGGCTCCCGACCAGCAGGTGGATCGTCAGGGCCGCGGCCAGGGGCGGGATGTAGCTGGCTTTGGCCAGGGACTGCAGGGTGGTGTAGACGCCCCAGCAGACAAAGGCCATGCCACAGCTCACCGGTATGGCCAGCGATAGGTCCCGACCCCATTTGCGGTAGACCAACAGGAGCAAGGGCAGGCCCAACAGGAGCAAGGGCAGGCCGAGAAAGGTGTAGGAGATTCGGCCGTAAAACTCGGCCCAGGCCTTGGTGCGTTCCTCCGGGGAGCGGTTGTGTTGGGTTTCCTTGTACAGTTCAACCAGCGAGAGTTCCATCGAGCGGTAGGCGGGCACGAAAAAATTTTCAGGTTGCTCGGGAAAATCGAAACGCCGTTCTGTGAAGACTTCGGTGGCAAATCGTACGTTGCCGGCCGCCTCCTGCACCTGACCGTTGTACAAGGTCCAGACCCCTTGCGTCCACATCGCAGTTTCTGCCGCAATAAGGGTGCGTGGTTCGTGGGTTTTGTTCCAGACGGTGTAGGAGAAATTCTTGAAGACGTCTTTTTGCGGATCGGGCCGGGCAAAGGAATAAAAACCGTCCTGTCCACGGTAGTAGTAGCGGCCGTTGCGATAGATTCCCAGAGGCGTTTTACCCTTGACCTCACGGTTCCAGATATGGTTGGTGGTGGCGATGGTTGTGGGCAGCACCAGTTGGGCCATGGCGAGAAACAGCAGGATGCAGGCCAAAGCAGCGGTGATAATGGGGAAGGTGATTTTTTTCAGCGGGATACCGCAGGCCTTGAGAGCGATGAGTTCATTGCTGTGGTTGAGCACGCCGAGCGTGACCACGCCGGCCAGGAGGATACAGACCGGACTCATCATGTCGATGATGAAGGGGATGTTGAGGAGGAAGAATTGGGCAATCAGGTCGAAGGACTTACCTTTTTCGAGGAAGTTGTCAATTTTTTCAAAGAAATCGATCAGCAGGTAGATGCTGATGAAACTCGCCATGATCAAACCGAGGTTGCGGATGAAATGGGCCAGAATGTAACGGTGGAGCAGTAGCATGGAACGGTCTTTTTTCCTGGAACGTTAAAGAGGTACAAGGAGCGGATAGCGTTGGGGTTGTGTCACCTGCCGCGTCCGGAGGGCTCGACTGATTGTTTGTATGTGTAGTACCCTCTCGACCGGTTTCAGTCAAGGGATACGCAAGCTTCGGCCCGCCCGCCCCACGCCGTGCTTTCCGGAAAGACGGAGCTTGCACTTCTTGGTGTCTCTGTGTAAGTTGTCGGCTTCGTATTTTTCGTTTTATTGTTATCTGAGACAGGCAATGCATAGGAAGTTCTTACCTGAAGCCTCTGTTCGTCCGATGAGTTCTATCATCAACCGCAACCTTGGTTCCGAGCGGATAGCGAACAGCGTGCCGTTCGTTTTCGGCGGATAAGACCCTTTTCACTGCGTTCGCTTCAAGAGACGGCAGTGTTTTTCTTCTGATCTTTGTCTATGCAGAAACGACTCGAAAAAATAGCTGACAACAATATAACCCGCAGCGCCAGTAAGAATTCCGCTGTAGCCCGCCTCAACGGACTCTGGGCTATCTTCGAGCGGACCGATACGGTCCTGATCGTCATCAGTGCCGACCCCGATGCCCTTGCCTCGGCCATGGCGCTCAAGCGTCTGCTCAGGAATCGGGTGCACAGCGTCACTATCGGCTATCCCAATGAGATTCGACGGCTCAACAACCTGACCATGGTGGAGCGTCTGAAAATCCCCATTGAGCGGCTTCATACCCTGTCGATGAAGGATTATAATAAAAAAATTCTCCTCGATTCTCAGCCCAACCATCTTGCCTGCTTCGAGAAGATGACCTTCAGCGCGGTGATCGATCATCATCCGGTCACCACCGGCTGGGACGCGGCCTTTATCGATATCCGCCCCGAATATGGGGCCGTTTCCTCCATGATGGTGGAGTACCTCCGGGCCGGCGGCATCAAACCCTCTGTTGCCTTGGCCACCGCTCTGTTTTACGGGGTCAAGGTGGATACCCAGAACTTCCAGAAACAAAACATGCAGGTGTCGGACAGCATCTGCTTCCGCTATCTGTTTGGCATCGCCAATCTCAACTTGGTGCGGAAGTTTGAACTCACCGAATTGCGCCGTTCCGAACTCCGGTATTTCCGGACGGCTCTCAATGAGGTCAAGGCCAGTAACCGAAGGGCCTATGTTCATCTGGGCAGGGTCAGCACACCGGACGTCTTGGTGATCATCGCCGATTTTTTCAATCGGGTGGAAGGATTCGACTGGGTTATTGTTTCCGGCGTGCACGGGGAAAAGCTGGTGGTGATTTTCCGCTGCGACGGCTATCGTAAAAATGCTGGTAAACTCGCCAAGACCACCTTTGGCAGTTTTGGTCCCGCTGGCGGCCATCGTGAGGCGGCCCGGGCCGAATCCCCCCTGAAAAACCTCCCGTTGCGTGAAAATCAGGAATTCACCACCAAAACTCTCATCCGCCTCATCACCCAGCACATCAAATAATATTCGTTTCGCCGGCCTCCCGCTCCTTTTCCTGCCTGCCGGATTCGCCTTGGCTCTGCGAGATATTGCTTGCACCTTTTAAGGGGTTGGGCATATTATGCGCTTCATATCTCTTCCTTAACCGGGTGCCTCAAGCTCCAATTTGTCCCCGAGAGCCGGCGCCGCTACTCCTTCGCACGGTGTCCTATGCATAGACCCTCGACCTTGGCGATGATCCTGGCAGGCGGCCGCGTCGATGAACTGGGTGTGTTGACGCATTACCGGCCGAAGTCCGCTGTGCCTTTCGGCGGTTTTGCCCGGGTCATTGATTTTCCTCTCTCCAACCTGCTCCATTCGAGCATCGAGCGGATTGCTATCCTCAGCCAGTACCGGTCCTATTCCCTGATCAACCATATCGGCACCGGGGCTGCCTGGGACATGATCGGCCGCAATCGCGGCATCTCTATCCTGCCCCCGTTCAAGGACTATGAAAATCCTCACTGGTATCGGGGTTCCGCTGACGCAGTCTATCAAAATATCGATTATATTCAATATTATGGCGCATCGGTCATTCTGGTCCTTTCCGGTGACCACATCTACCAGATGGATTACCGCAAGATGATCCGTTACCATAATGAGCACGATGCCGATTTGACCGCTGCCTTTATCGAGGTGCCGCTGGAATCGGCCTCGCGCTTCGGGGTGGCTGAGATTGCCGATGACTCGGACGACGGTGGCCGCATGCTTTCCTACGAGGAAAAACCGGCGGCACCCAAAGGATGCTGGGCCTCGCTGACCGTGTTCTGTTTTCGTCCCTCAGTTCTGTTTGAGGTCCTGAAAAAAAACCAGGAGGGCGACTCCTATGAATTCGGCCGCGACATCATTCCGATGATGATGCGGGAACGATACAAGGTGCATGGCTACAAGTTCCGCGGGTACTGGGGCTACACCCGGACCATCGACGAATACTGGCAGACATCTATGGATCTGCTCGGCCCGGAACCCAAGATCGACCTCGAGGCCTGGGGCATTCGCACCAATCTGGCCCACCGTAATATCGCCGACCGTCAGCCGGTCAAGATCGGCACACATGGCAGCCTCGATAATTCAATGGCCTACAACGGCTGCATCATCGAGGGAACGGTGCGCAACTCGATCCTCTTTCCCGGCGTTCATGTCAAGGCTGGGGCCGAGGTCAACGACTCCATTATCTTTTTCGACAACACCGTTCACCAGGGGGTTCGCCTCAACCGGGTGGTCAGCGACGTCAACACCGTGTTCAACCGGGATGTGCGGGTGGGCGCGCCCGAGTGTGAAAAACCAAGCCGGGTCAGTGTCATCGGCTGGAACAACACTGTGCCCGAAGGCCTGCATATCGGCTGCGGCTGCCGGGTGGCTCCGCGGATCGCACCGGAAAAATGGCCGAAAAACAAACTTGAAGACGGGGAGGAACTGAAATGAGAGAAAGCGGTGATGCCCTCGTTCTCCTTCTGGCTGGTGGTATTGGCAGCCGGTTGAACCTCCTGGTCGGGCACCGCGCCAAACCGGCGGTTCCGTTTGGAGGCATTTACCGGATCATCGATTTCAGCTTGTCCAACGTGATGAATTCCGGTCTGACCAGGGTGGGGGTTCTCACGCAGTACAAACCGTTGTCGCTCATGTCCCATATCGGCGACGGCGCAGCCTGGGATTTCACCGGCCGGACGCGCGGAATCAAAATCCTGCCGCCGCGAACCGGGGAAAAGGATTCCGACTGGTACAAGGGGACGGCGGACGCCATCCGGCAGAATATCGATTTTATTCTGGCCAATCCTAGCGAGCAGGTGGTGATCCTCTCTGGCGATCATATCTATCACATGGATTTCGACGCCATGCTCTCCTACCACCAGCACAAGCGGGCGGATGTGACCATCGGCATGATGGTCGTGCCCAAGCGCGATATTCACCAGTTCGGGGCTGGCATCATTGACAATGAAAACCGGATTGTCGACTGGGAGGAGAAGCCCAAGGTGCCGAGGACCAACCTCGCTTCCATGGGCATCTATGTTTTTGACACCCAATATCTGTTGCGGATCCTGGCCCGTGACCGCAAGGAGGCGGATTTCGGCATGGACATTATACCCCGGGCCATCAACGAGGATCGGGTGTATGCGTATCCGTTCTACGGTTATTGGCGTGATGTCGGCACGATTCAGTCCTACTGGGAAACCAATATGGAGATCATCCGGGAAAACTCGGGTATTTCCCCAGAAGAATGGGAGATCCGGCCCAATCCCGAATACAGCGGACGCCCCATGGATCGCGCGCCGGCCCGTTTCCAGGCCGGCAGCAAAGTTGCTTCTTCGATGGTCTCTTCCGGTTCGGTGATCGAGGGCACGGTGATCAATTCGGTGCTGTCGCCTGGTGTTTGGGTGAAAAAAGGGGCGGTGGTGACCAATTCGGTCATCTTTGACGATGTCGTCATTGGGGAAAATGCGGTGGTTGATCTGGCGATTCTGGACAAGGGCGTTCAGGTTGGCGAGGGTGCCGTCGTCGGTCAAGGCGACAATCTGACCTTGGCCAATAAACAGTTTCCTAAACACCTGTATACCGGCATTTCTTTGGTTGGCAAGGAGGCGAGGATTCCATCTGGAGCGCAAGTTGGCCGTAATTGTATCGTTAATTTCGGCTACAACGAAGACTCCTTCAACGAAGACAATACCCTTGCCGATGGTGCGTCGGCCTGATGTTGACAACGTTCAATAATTGCTTGCAACAGCGCCGTTAACTGGGTATTTTCCCGCCCTGGAAACGGCCAGTCGCTGGATCAGCCTGCCCGTTTTTTTACTTGAAGAAGTGTTGATTCTCACATGCTCCAGTAGCTCAGGTGGATAGAGCACAGGATTCCTAATCCTGGTGCCGCAGGTTCGAATCCTGCCTGGAGCACCATAAAAATCAAGGGGTTAACCGGTATATTCAACTGGTTATCCCCTTTTGTTTTTGCGATTTGTTCCACTTGCGGTTGATTTTTTCTGCTTTCTTTTTGTTTTAATTGCGATAACAATGGAACAAAAAGTGGAACAAAAAAATCGACAAAACCAGGTCGGGAGGCATGAATATGGCTCGAATTCAGACCCGCAAAGGCAAAAAGCGAACCACATATACAGCGACGGTTCGTGTCAAAGGGTATCCGCCCTTGGCAAGGACGTTCGACACGAAAGGGGAGGCAAAAAGCTGGGCAACCGAAATTGAAAAAGAAATGCGCATGGGGCGGTATCAAGATGTCCGACCCATCGAAAAGATAACATTTGTTGACGCCCTTAACAGATATCTTGAGCAAATTTCGGTAACGAAACGACCCAATTCTGAAAATCGGGACAAACAGTCTTCAAAAATAATCGTGGATTATTTTGGCCCTGAGATTTCCTTGGTCGAAATTAGTCCTCAAAAAGTTGCTGCATACCGTGATTACCGGATGAAAAAGGTTGCAGCGTCGACGATTCAAAAAGAATTCGCTTTGATCTCCCACCTCTTCAATGTCGCTCGTCGCGAGTGGGGTTTTCCGGTTGATAATCCAATTCCTCACATCACGAGGCCAAAGATCCGAAATAATCGGACTCGGTTTCTTACCAAGGAGGAGGCGCAACGACTGTTGGATGCGGCCAAGACGAGCAAAAATCCAAAGTTATATCCTTATCTTCTTGTCATGATGCATACCGGGATGAGGCCAAGCGAAGCTGCCGGCATGAAATGGGGCGATATTGATCTGGAAAATCGACTCGTTAAACTTCAGGTTACAAAAACCGATATGCGTTATGTTCCCCTCACAGAAGTGACTGAAAACATCCTGCGTTCCATTCGGCCGGTTGATGCGACTAACGGAATGCATGTTTTCCTGCCACCGAATAGTGGAGAATCCAAACAACTTGTGGATGTGCCCTGCCTTCATTTCAAGAGATCATTCATGACTGCAAGGATGAAGGCCGGCCTTGAAGACCTCCATCTTCACGATCTTCGTCACACCGCAGCCAGTCACCTCCTTATGGCAGGCGTTGACCTCAGAACATTAGCCGAAATATTGGGTCATAAAACCTTGCAAATGGTCCATCGCTACACCCACCTGCTCAATGACCACAAGCTCAAGGCTGTTGATCGGATTAACTCGTTGGGCCTCGAATAAGTTGTCTTGAGGTGCTGAGCGGGTTATTTGACAGTCTCTGTCAATTTACTCCCCGCCTTGAACTTCACCACCTTCTTGGCGGGGATGTTGATCGTCTCTCCCGATTGCGGATTTCTTCCTTCACGGGCGGCACGCTCGGCGGTGGAGAAGGTGCCAAATCCGGCCAGGGTGACCTTGTCTCCGCTCTTCATCGCTTCTGCAATGGCTGAAAAGACGCTGTTCACCACCTGCTCGGCGGCAGCCTTGCTTAAGGCGCTTTCTTTGGCGACCTTATCGATCAACTCGGTTTTGTTCATAGCTGCTCCTTTGGAAGAGAAATCCCGCAAAATCTTGTCATGGCTTGCGAGATAGCAGACCTTGCCCTTCAAGGCAAGGTGCAATTGCCTTGGAGGGTCATGACTCTGTCGAAACCGCACCCTCTGCGTCGCGCGAAGCCTCTTCGTTCTTCTCCTGGGCTTTGAGTAACTCCAGATAGTCTTTGATTTCATTGGGGGCATAGTAGCGGAAATTGACCCTCCGGCTGAGCCGTGCGGTGAAATCAGAAAAGGCCATCACAATCTCTTGTCCCTCCTTCATTAATACCGCACCGTCTTCATAGGTGATGCCGCCCATCTCTCCCAGCCGACCCTTGAAATTGGCGTAGGCCATGTCAAATTGCCGCAGGATACTGAACATGGTCGAACCAATCGGCGAGTTGACCCGCATGACCCGGGAGCCTTTTTCCTTCACCAGATTGATTTTCCTCTCCTCAATCTCCTGCCAAGAGGGACGTTGTTTTTTTTCTTCGCGTTCCATGGTTGGACCTCCAATAGTTGTTATGCAGAAATACGCTGTATGTTGCGCTTGATCCGGTGGCGATGCCAGCAGTCAAGCAGATAGACCGATCCATAGGGAAATACGGCCGCTAGCACCATGAGCAGGCTGCTCTTGGTGGCCAGGGGCACCAGGTGCGGCTTGATAGCAAAAAAGCCGTGGTAGATATTGTGAGCTTTTGCACCGAACTGGCTGGCCAACCGGCCAATGTTCTCCGGGGTGCTCAAACGGAACAAGACCAGGTAGATGACATAGACCAGAAAGGCCTTGAGCAGCAGGGAGAGCGCCCGGCCGGAGAGCAGGGAGTTAACCGCCTTACGGGTAATGTTACCGACAAAGTAGCGGCTAATGTAGCTGCACATCATGGTGTTGATGATCAGGGGCAGATAGGGGATGCAGCCGAACAATAGATGGCTGAACCAGTCGAGATGGAGGAAGACAAAAGGGAAGAGGTAGAAGTGGAATACCGGGAACAGCAGCACCAGGGCAATGCCTTCGTTGAAACCGCTCTTTAGACCGATCTTGAAGAAATCGATGGTCCGCTCCAAGGTGAGAAACTCGGCTGGAATGTTCTGGCCCTTGCTCTCGATCACATAGAACTGCTGGATCTCGGAGATGGCGCTGAGCAGATTGACCGGCTTGTAGATCCGGCCGGCATCGGTGGTGATGATCTGAGCATTGGTGTCGTTTGCCCCTTTGGCTTCCCGTTCCTTGGCCATCAGCTCACCTGGTCACTGCCGGTATAGGGACTGACTTTGAGGATGTCACGGAGCAGGTCCGGCTTGGCCCGTTCCATCTCGGCGATGGAACCGAAGGCCTCGGCATGGAAGGGGGTGTAATATCCCCGCATCTCCTTGTTGAACTTCCTGGTCACCAGGAAATAGCCGCCGAAATAGGTGGCCTTGATCAAATGGGTCGCAATGAACCCATGCTTTTTACGCAGGTGCTGCACAACACTGAACAGCACCTGGCGCATGGTGGGATCATCCTGGGCCATGGTGGCGATCTCCATGCAGCCGGCATCTTGGGCCTGCTTGCGGGCCACCTCTTCCAAGACCTTGACCTGGAAATAGACCAGGCCATCGGCCATGGAGAAGGCCAGAAAACGTCGGCCGTCAACCCGGTTGATGTAGGACTTGAGCATGGCCAGGTAGCCGACGGCATCAAACCAGCCGGAGATGTCCATCCGTTGGGGAGGTGTTATCTCCTCGCGGCTTGGAGCGGGATCGATAGATTCCCCGTAGATATCCGCCAGCACCCGCTGCACCGCTTCCCGGGATGACGGCTTTGGTGGCCTCTCTTTCGCTTCCTCTTCGTGCGACTCCTTGATTTCCTCGGTTGCCTCCACTCCCACCCAACGCTCCAGTTCCTGCTGCCGGGCCTGCTGGTCGGCTTTCTTGAGGGTCTTACCCAGTAGACCCTCGGGCAACTTGTGGTGCAGCTTGATGGCCCGGAGGATGTCCTCCTTGCGGGACAGTTCCTTGAACCCAGGGATGGCGGAGATGATGGCGCCGGCGGCCAGGGGATGCTCGCCCAGGGCATAGAGCGAACCCCGCGCCGATTTGAGCTTGCCCAGGTCATGACCCAGGGCGGCCACCATGGTATCCGGGATCACATGCCAGGCCTGATGGTCGGAGAGTAGTTTCACTACCTGTTCAGCCACGTTGAGGGAGTGATCGAGGAGCGTGGTCTTGGCCAGGATCCGATAAGTGTTCTGCTCCCAAGCGGCTTCTACATCACCCTGAAGATCGACCACCGAAGGGCACTGCCCTTCACGGTCAAGGAGGCGAACAATCTCCAAGCACACCGCCCGCTGCCCGGGTGCTTGGTTGAAAAAAGACCAGGTCCGCAGCTGCCTGGCAAAGGAGCGGGAGCGCGGATGTGCCAGCTCAAATTTCTCGATCCCTTCGACTATTACCTGCTCGTTCCGCCAGAGGTGGGCCAGCTCTGAGATATGCTTCACCCCCTCTACCCGGGTGGATGATCTGTGCCGGACCCACCGCTGCGAGAGGGCGCTCAGGGTCATCTGTTCCAGGAGCGAGGGCTCCTGCTCCTCACTCCGCAGCACCAGGACGCCGGCCACACCGACCAGCACCAGCGCACCCCCCAAGCTAATCGTAGGCCAGATGCCCAGCATCAACCGCTCTTCGGCTTGTTATTGATGATCGTCTCGCCGGCCAGATCCGGAAAGACCACCTTGAGCCTGCCTTTCTCGACGTCGGCGGTCACCCCCTTGTAGGTGCCGGAGTAGGTGATGAGAAAGAGTTCACGGGGCTTCATCTTGAGGATTTCGCTCGGCTTGACCCGCACCTCCTCGGTCTCGCGGATGGCGACGTTGCCCCCCAGAGAGATGATCGGGGAAAACCGTTTCTCTTCCCCCAGATGTTCGGAGACGTAATTGGCGGTGCTGGGATCCGGCACCCGCATGAACAGCTTGGTGTTGCAGTTGTCGAGGATGGTGTTGGCCCGATCCTCGCCCACCTCGGCATACAGCTGGCTGATCGATTGACAGTAGCCATGGATAAACACCCCGGCGCCACCGGCCTTGGCAAAAAGGTCCTCGATCCCCTGGTAGAGCACCGACTGGGCCTCGTCGATATGAAGCACCAGCGAAGGGGTCACATTCCTCCCCGAGGAATAAACTCTCCCGACAAAGGCCTGGATCATGGAGATGATCACCTTGCCGGCGGTGTAGGCAGCCCGCTTGGTCAAGAGCGAGCCCAACTGCACCACCAGGATGATGCCTTTGCCTTCTTCCAGCCGCTGGATGAAACGATTTTCGTCGGCCTTGCCGATGATCTTGCCGACATTGCCCGAGGTCAGCTCGGTGAGCGCCACCCGCAGCGAACTGGCCACTTTTGAGTAGTAGTCCGCTGGAGTGGAGAGAATCTTCTGGATGTCCAGGGAGAGCTGTTTGGCCTCCGGGCTGTCGATGTAGTCGATCTTCTCCTTGAGCTGTTCCAGGTCCTGGTGGCTGATGTGGTTCTTGATGTCATTGAGGTTGAACGAAGGCTTTGTTCCGGCCTGCTCAGCCAGCATGATCAGTGCCTGGACCACCACCAAACTGACCTCGTAGGCCACGCCAAAGAAATAGGGTTCCCGGCCGATGGCCACCCCGGCGGTGATGTGGGCCACCAGTTCCTCGGGCATGTAGTAAGAAGACAAGGGATCAAGGATGGCGCTGTACTGGGGAAAGATCGGCGTGATCAGCATCAGGTCGTCGAGCCGGTCAGTCTCGTGGGCCAGTTGGGTAATCTTGGAGAACAGATCGATATCACCCTTTGGATCAATGGCCACCACCGAATACCCTTTGCAGATATCCTGCTCGATGATGTGCTCCATAATCCGGGTCTTGCCGACCCGGGTGGTGCCAAAGCACCAGAAATGCCCCTTGCGGTGGCTGTCGGGAAGCTCTAGATCCATGACCGTTTGGGGATGATCAAGATGCACGCCTTTGCCGATATGGGTCCAGGGAATTTTTGGTTCCGTCGGTTCTGGTGACTTCATGGCAAGGCCTTGACGATCCGAACCTCGATCCGTTCTTGGAGTTCCCGGTCAACGGCGATGATCACCTCACGCGGCAGTTTTTGTAGAGTCAGAACAATGCTCTTGTGGCCGACGTAGCGTTTCAGGCAGCGGAAGTGGAACCGATGAGCCGCATCGCCCAGATGATGGCGGAGTAGGTTCTCGGTCAGTGTCTTGGAGACTCGATCCAGGATGACTTTGGTACGTGGGGTGCCCTTTACCAGCACAGGTTCGATGCGGCGCAGATGGAACGCCCGGCGTTGGCCAGGCTGAAAGCGGCCGGCATGGCGTTCATGCAGGCCAATCCGGTTGAGGGGGCAGGTGGCGATAATTGGTTCGTCTGGAATGATCTCGGTTTCAACCAGTAGATGGTTGTCGGTCCTGTTGCGGACTATTTCGCCCCACAGCAGCCGCCTCTCATACGATTTGATCTCGCGGACCTGCTTAATGACAGCGGCCGTGGCCAGGTGGTTTTCCAGGAAGGTTCTGAACTGCCTGCGGGAGAGGACGGCGGGAAGATCGAGAACCTTTTGAACGGTGAGCCCGTTCCTTTTGCCGTAGGCCACAATCTCCAATCGCATCCCTTCTCGGATAAAGACCATGACTTCCTGGCGGTACCACTGGGAGAGCTGGCGAGCGAACGCAGATTCTATTTCCTGGATGACTTCGGCTGTGGAAAGGGCGTATCGACTGGCTAAAGACAGAATGATGGACTGCATGGTTGATCATCTCCCTGGTGAAAATGGAAAAGGCGACCGTTCCAATCGGTCTCTCTTCTTTTTTCAGGGGTGATGACGTCGCACCTGCAGCGTGACATCGTTTTGGGGCAGTTGAGGGGGGAAGCCGGGAGCGTTTCAGGGAAAGCTGAAATAATATTCACCTGACAACGATGGGTAAATAGGCATTCAACGCATTGTATTTAAAGCGAATATAATTGCTGGCTTCCTCTGGAAAATTCTCCATCTGCAATGGACTTCTTTTTTTTCGACATTGCGATTTGGTAAGAGAAAATAAGTGGTTTGGGATCCCTTGGATTCCTCCGAAGATCCGCTTCCAGGCTGTTTGCCTCTTTTTTCTCGATTCCAAAAAAAACGCCCAATGCAAGGTCACGTTACTCCGGGCGGTTCTGCTTGGACGATATAAAGGCTTCCTCCATGTAGGTGGGTGACTCCGCTTTCGGTTATAGTGTCGTTTTCGTATTGTGCAAAATTGTCACGTGGCAGTCACGTTTTCTGTCACGTGACGTCAAGACAGGTGGCTCCATTATTGATGGTAAGGCGCGAGAACTGGGTCACCGAATCAGCTTTGGTCCACAGACCGATGTGCCCATGAAGCGAGCGATCCGCCTGGTACTCGAACACAATAGCGTCATTGATCCGGAATGATGCCGTATCGCCCATAACCGATACCTCCAGCGTATGCCATTGACTCCTGATGATGGGTAGGTCGCATCGAGCACGTTCAACACGATTATTGTTAATGAATTCAAATAAAATAGCGTTGTCTTCCAGGGCATTGATCCGGAAGACAAAATAGTTGCCGATGTTCCGCAAGCCAAAGACCAGCCCGCCTGCCTGATCGATGCTGCCGTGCAGTGGTTTGACCTTGAGGGAGAGCACGTCATTGCTCACCTCACCACTTTTGCTGATGGCCAGAGGGAAGTAGTAGTAGGCGCCGATAGTGTCGAGCAGCTCCTGATAGGACCGGCCGAGCGTCTTGGTCATCAAGCCTGAGACACCTGTGGAGAGTGTGCCCAACCAGCGTGAGCCGTCAGCCATCCAGCAAACTTCCCCCTCCTTTTCAATCTGCCGCCAATGCCCCAGATAGGTGTAAAATCCTTGCAGCGGTGTCCGATCCTTGCGGTTGAGTAAATCATAATTTCCTGCCATGAAGTCGGCGGACAGGGCGTCGACATCTTCCTGGTTGGTGATCGCCATGTCGAGCAGGCGGCTGCTGGCCAGGAGACGGCCGATCTGATCGAGCTGTTCCAACATGTCAACGCGGGCATGTCGATTAAGAGTGGCTTCGAGCAAGTCACCCTGGATGTTCACCGCGCATCCCAGCTCGCCCAACACCTTTGCCAGAAATTGCAAGCGCAGGGTTTTGCCGAAGAAGGAACCGGCACCGCCGGAGAATTGGAGGCTGAGGTAGTTATGATCCGGCTCATCACCGCAGAAAGTGTCGAGCGTGGCAAAGTGGTAGCCGAATTTGGCCGAAAGGTTGAGATAGTCGGTGCCGATGAGGGCATAACTGTCGCCGCCGGGTTCTGGACCGAACTCCGATGTCGCCGACGCGGCCAGGCGGGTGAGAAAGCGGCTGCCATCGAATTGCACCGTGCCGCTCCAGTTGATACCGGGATGGGTGAATCCGCGCCAAAGGGCTTGGATCGGTGATGACATGAAATGATCTGCGGTCACCGTGTCGCAGGTGGAGAGACCGGGCTTGAGGCCGCCGCCAAGGTCGATCAGGTTGAGTACCAGGGGAATATGAGTGGTCAAGCGAACCGTGACCGCTTCGTCTTCGGCCTCGGACGAAAGGCCGAACATCTCGCGCACCACCTGTTCATGGCCAAAGCGGATGATGTCGTGGATCGAGGCACAGTTCTCCGGCCGGAAAGATTGATCGTCCGGGTTGGTGAGATGAAGCGGCGAGAGGAGGTCAAGCACGGCACGCAGCATCCGGTGCACCGAGCTATCCATAATCCGGCGCTTGACCGGTTGATGGTCGATCAATAATCCGCTATAGACCGCCGGCCGTTCCTGGACGAAGAGAGTGATCTCAGTTCCCTGTGTTAGGCTGTCGACTGCGCCAACGAGGTTGACCGCCATGGGAACCCCGAACTCGCGGGCCACCGAAGCCAAGTGGCAGGTAGTGCTGCCAACCTCGGTGATCAGGCCGCTGATCCGCCCCATGATCTCGGCATAACGTGGGGAGGCGGTTTTGGCCACCACAAGAGCATGAACAGGAACTGACGAAAGATCAGTTTGTTCGTCAACAAGCTGCACTTTCCCGGCGCAAATGCCTTGCGAAGCGCAAACGCCGCCTTGCAATAATGGAGCTGCCTCTGGTTCAGGAACCGGCTCCGTTGCCTTGATCGCCACCTGCAAGGGACGGCATTGGAGGATGAACAGCCGCCTCTCCCGGTCGATGGCCCACTCGATATCCTGCGGCCCGCCGAACAGTGCTTCCAGCTCAATTCCCGCCCTAGCCAATCGGTCTGTTTCTTCGTCCGTAATCGCCGCTGCTTTCGCCTCGTGTTCACTGACCTGGTGTTCTTCAGTACCATCAGCAACCGCATCCAGGCGCACTCCCTTGACTGCGATTTCCCGATGACTGATCGTGCCGGTTTCCCGATCAAATACAAAAGTGTCGGCAGCGGCATGCCCGCTGACCAAGAGTTCGCCCAGACCCAATAGCGCACTGATCTGCACCGAATTCGCCAGAACCCCAGCAGGATCAGCGGTATAGAGTACACCGGAGGCCGCTACGTCCACCATGGCCAGACCAAGCACGCACATCGGCGTCTCGGTGAGGTCAATACCGGCCATCTGGCGATAGCTGATGGCTCGGGGTGAAAAGGAACTGGCGACCACCTCCTTGTAGGCCCCGGCTAATCCATCACCACCCACATTGAGCACTGATCGGTACTGACCGGCAAAAGAGGCCTCGGAATCTTCCCGCACCGCGCTGCTGCGCATGGCCAGCCGGATGCCGGGATGGGCTAGCTGTTCAATGGTGTGGTAATGGGCCTGCAAAAGGGCCAACAGTTCCTCGGGAACATCGGCACCCAGGATCAGGCTGACGAGGTGTTCACTCACCTCAGCCAACTGAGGGTCGTTTGGAGACAAGCCAGCTAGCTCATCAAGCACCAGTTGATCGAGGTGATTGTCCTTGAGAAAACGGTCATAGCCGCCGGCGGTGACCACGAATC
>Ga0074197_1000245_pt1 | contig 76617 bp, 79 predicted proteins | sample EPASupsiteSAE305_FD_64526 | JGI IMG/M metagenome (GOLD analysis project Ga0074197, IMG submission 64526) | Bioremediated contaminated groundwater microbial communities from EPA Superfund site, New Mexico - SAE3-05 reassembly with SPADES | ecosystem: Environmental > Aquatic > Deep subsurface >... | reverse complement strand
CACTGTGCCGATTGATGCATGCGCCGACCAGGGCCAACCCGGAGTGACTGGTGTAGAATTCTTCGTTGCTCTGTTCCAGGATCATTCGCTTCATGTTTTCACCTGCCAAGTGAGTTTTAGGGACAGGTGAATACTGCAATATTTATACTTAAATTTCAATATGTTAATTGCTGATTAATGCTTTTTCTATTGATGATTTGTCACTGAACCAGGGAATAATTAAGCATAAAATCATATAAGTATTATACAGCATATTGCGTTTTCTGCATGAATATGGCATTATAGCAAGACGATGTTTTTAAGGCAGGATAGGTAAAGTGGGCCTACCGACTCCCCCTTTCCATCCCGCCCTCCGGGGGCAGCTTATTCGCCTTCGGCTCAACGCAATAAATCCACCGGACGGTGCCAAATGCCCAGCAAGTTGAAAGCCGTGAAAACTTACCTGACCCAGGGGGAATATGACCAGGTGGCCGCATCGGCCGCGCAGGCCGGGGTGTCGGTGTCAACGTTTATCAAGCGTGTTTGCACCAGGCAGGCGATCCACAGCACGGCGGATCAAAAAACTGTAGTCGAATTGTTCAAGGCACGAGCTGACCTTGGCCGGCTGGGTGGGTTATTCAAAATGGCATTGTCGAATGGGCTAGGGAACACCGAAGAGCTGCGGCCGATCTTGCGCGAGATCGAGCAGAGTCAAAAACAAGTGGCTCGCCAGGTCGATAAGGTGGCGCAAGAGTTTTCCAGGAACAGGAGGAACGGAAAATGATAGGATTTTTGTTGAGCCTGCCGGCGTTTGGACCGACGGCAAAAGCTATTGTCGACATGCATAACTGGCCGGTATGGGGAAAGCTCCTTTGGGTATTTTTTTGCGCTGTTGTCGCCCTGGCGGTTATTGGTCTGGCTATAAGGTGGATTACCATCGGGTTCTTCTTTTTGGTCGCGATGATTCAGTTGGCAATAGAGGCGATTGTCAAGGGCATTTGCCGGGTGATATGGTGGCCGATGAGGAAGACGGGCCAGTTGGTGGCTAGGGGCGGCAAGGCGATATTGAGGATCAGCAGATGATCGCCAAGCGGATCGACGCCAAGCCTGGAAACGATAATATCCAGGCTTTGGGCAACTACATCGCCGACGCCAGCCACGAAGGAGAAAAAATTCTCTTTGCGTGGCATGCCGGCTGTGCGGCGGAAACGTACCAACTGGCGCTGATCGAAATTGCTGCGACGCAAGACCTGAACACCCGGTCGGCAAAGAGCAAAACTTATCATCTGATGGTGAGCTTTCGGCCGGAGGACGAACCGAAACTCACCCCGGACGTGATCCACGACATTGAATGCCATTTCGCGGCAGCCCTCGGGTACGAGGGCCATCAACGGCTTTGTGGTGTCCACAAAAACACCAACCATCTGCACATGCATGTTGCTTATAACATGATCCACCCGGACCGGTTCACCCGGCATGAACCGTTTCGGGATTTTTATCGCCTGGCCGAAGCGTGCCGGGCCATGGAAGAAAAACATGGCCTGGCCGTGGACAATGGGATTGACCACGAGCCTCGGCCGCAGATCGACCAACGGGCCGCCGCCATGGAGGCTCATGCCGGCGTGCAATCGTTCCAGTCTTATGCCCTGGAACGCAAGGCGGAGCTACTGCAAGCCCTGGAGGGCGCTGCGACATGGGCAGACGTGCACAACGTCTTTGGCCGGTACGGCATGGAAATCAAACCACAGGGCAATGGCCTGGCCGTGATCAGGATCGGCGGCAAGGAGGGCATCAAGGCAAGTGCCCTGGATAAGAGCCTGACCAAAAACCGCCTGGTCACCCGATTGGGCGAGTACGAAAAACCGGCGGCTCCGCCGGAGGCCAGAGAGCGCTATGACCGCCGGCCGCTGCATCCGGAATCAGCAAAACGGGAGGCCCTTTATGCTGATTTCAAGACACTGAGAGAGGTACGGCAACAACAGATCGAGTCGGCCAAGCAGCATACCCTGGAGACAGCGCAGGCCACCGCGCAGCGGTTCGTCGAGAAGCGGAAGGAACTGGAACAACGCATCCTGCCGCGCCAGACCAAAACCAAAATCCGTCAGGCATTGCGGCTACAGGAGTGCGAAACCTTGTTGCTGGCGCGAACGGCCGGGCAGGTCGAAATGAAGCAGGTGCGCGAACAATATCCGTTTCATAACTGGCATGGATACCTCAAATGGCAGGCTGACCAGGGCAACGAAACCGCCCTGGCGGTGTTGCGATCCCGGCAGCAAAAGCCAGAAGAACCGCAGCCGCAGACCGACGCAACCAGTCGGGCAACAATCAAGCTGGCCGGCTTGGCGAAAGAGCGGCAGATTGCCGCAATGACCGTTGGCTGGAAGCACAAAGCCGCCTTGACGGCTATCAACAGAATGGAGCAACTAGCGGCGATGGAGCAGGTTGACACGAACACCAGCTCCTTATTCGCTGGATCGCGGCACGACATTGACAACCAGGGCGTGGTCATTTTCACCTTGGCAAACGGCGGCACCATCCGGGATGCCGGCAAGAAGCTGTATTTTTCTCCCGGTCAGGATCATGCCGCACGAATTTACGCTAACGCAAAATTCGGCAAGCAAATTGCTGTGACCGGAAACACCATCGAAAGAGGCCCGAATGGACGACCAACTCGACCAAACAACCCCATCTATAAGCAGTCCTACCTTGCTCACATTAAACAAATCTGTGCCAACGGTCTGCGCAAGGTGTCCGAACTCAATGTGGTTCGGTTCGGAAAAGGCAAAGGCGATAAAGTGCTTTTGCCGGGTGATGCACACCCTGACATGGAGCGGTGACGGCAAGGACATCATCACCCATTGCGACGGGATTTTTTTGGTTTCAGGGGAAGAGGAAGCATAAACCGCCGCCGGCGGCGAGCACATGATACCATTGATCAGATCCATGGCCTGCCGGTCCAGCCGGCGCCGAGATCAAAATGGTATCTACCCAAGGCACCCTCGATGCGCCTGGCCAGCTCCTTTTTGATACCAAACGGAGGGAAACGACATGGCTTTCACCTGTAGGACAGTATTTAGGAGTGTCTGTACATTGGCTGCGTGGCGAGGTGATGCATGAGGGAAACTTATCCGAGAGTGGTGGGCTTGCTCAAACGAGAGTTTGAGGAAAAGAAGGTTACTAAATATGCGTTTTGCAAAAAAACAGGGATAAATCCTACGAGTGTTGACAGGTATTTATGCGGCATTTCTGAGCCGACGTATGCAAGTCTTCAAAAACTATCTGAATACTTTAAAGTGTCCATACCATGGTTGCGAGGTGAAGATGGTAGCGATGAGGCAAAAAAGGAGTTCGATGATGGCAGTTATCGGGCCGCCATTCAATGGATCGTTTACAATAAAGACGAACTCATCATGCGGGGTCCCTGCGCATTGGTAGCCTACCTATTTGATCGCCCCAACGAAGAGGTCCTTGCCGATCTTCGCCGTGCGGTGCGACATAAGGCAGCAAAAAACGACAAGGAACCGAGAAAGGAGCTTTGAAATGGACAAACATGCGCACCAAATCGCTCCAGAAGCCTTGAAGCCATTCGCCAAATACATTTGGTGGAAAGTGCCCGATGAAGCTGTCGCTTTCCCCGCGCGGGTCATCGCGCAGGTGATGGATATAGGCGACTACTTCGATGTCCAGGCGCTGGCCCAGCTGGTTGGTGATGACGTGCTGCGTGAAGTCCTCACGCACGCTGAAGCAGGGTGGTTCAATGAACGTTCCTGGACGTATTGGCACTACCGTCTTGGTCTGGCAAAAGTGGATCAGGTGCCCCCCTTACCTGTGCGGAGATTCCAATGACAGGCCGGTTCAGTCCTCACATGCACATACTGCCACCCGCGCAGCAACGCCTTTGGCCGGAGCTTCGAAACGCGCCCAATCTCGGTTTCACGCTGTACGGCGGCACCGCCATTGCGCTCAGGCTTGGACACCGCGCTTCAGTCGATTTTGATTTCTTTTCGGAACAACCACTTAACCGGGAAGTTATCAAGGAGGCTTTCCCATTTATTGCCCAATCCACAACGCTTCAGGATCGAAGCGATACATGGACTGTGCGTGTCCCCTATGGAAATTCCGAGCGGGAACACGTTAAGGTGTCTTTCTTTGGCGCGATCACTTTCGGGAGAGTCGGGGAACCTGACTTCACAGATGACGGCGTGTTGCTGGCCGCCTCTTTCGACGATTTGATGGCAACGAAGGTCAAGGTCATCCTTCAGCGAGCCGAGGCCAAGGATTATCGTGATGTCGTGGCAATGCTCAATGCCGGCGTGGACTTGTCGCGCGGACTGGCCTCGGCTCGTCTGCTGTTTGGTCCAGTCTTTCAACCAAGCGAAAGCCTCAAAGCGCTGGCCTATTTCAATGACGGCGATTTGAAAACACTTACGGCATCCGAAAGGGACACTCTTGTTCATGCCACGCTCGCGGTACGTGATCTTCCTCAAGTCGCGCTTCGCTCAACGAGCCTAACTGTCGACATGGCGCTAGAAGCGCCCCGCAATTTCCACGCCTTGGCCACGGCGTTCTGGTTCGCGGCGGAAAACGAAACGTCTGGCGAGCCTATCGCAAAAATTCTGGAAACCTATCCGGAGCTTTCCGGCGCGGTCGCGGTGCGTCAGGCCATGGCGCGGGACGCTCAATTTCGCCCGGACAGGGGGCCGGACAACCGCGAGTGCTTACGGCTGGCCACCGGCGCGATTTGCGCCATGATCGACCAGGGGCGATTGTTGTTTGACGATGGCGCAATCGAAACCATCAAAACGCTGGCTATCGAGCGCCACCGCGAGCGCGATCGGGAGCACTGACAGGCGTTCAGCTTCGGGGAATTGCCATCGCTTGTTTGTGTAGTGCCCAAACGCGCTTGACCTGGCTTTTGCTGCACGCCGCCAACCTGGCCGTTTCCGGAATACTGTGCCCCGCGCTGCGCAGGGCCACGACCCGCTCATGTACTTCCACATTCGTTTTGCGGCCGGTGTACCGGCCGGCGCTCTTCGCCAGCGCAACGCCTTGTCGTTGCCGCTCGCGGCGATCCTCGTAATCGTCGCGGGCGATCTGCAGGGCGAGCTTCAACAGTAAATGCTGGACCGACTCCAGGACTATCTTTGCCACTCCTTTTGCCTCAGCCGCAAGGTCGGACAGATCGACCACACCAGGAATCGCCAGGCGGGCACCCTTGGCGCGGATAGACGCCACCAGGCGTTCAGCTTCGGGCAACGGCAAACGGCTGATCCGGTCGATCCTCTCCGCCACGACCACCTCATCGGGTTGCAGATCGCCGATCATGCGCAGCAGTTCCGGGCGATCCGCACGGGCACCTGACGCTTTTTCTCGGTAGACGCCGGCGACATAATAGCCGGCGGCCTTCGCGTTTTCCACGATGGCCGCCTGGCGGGTAAGGTTTTGTTCGTCGCTGCTGACGCGCAGGTAGATACGCGCCACCTTTAAGTCGTTCATGCTGAGTTCCCCTGGCCAACTTGGGTATACCCAAGTTGGCTCTCCCTGTTACCCCAGCCAAATAAGCCATTTCCGGGCTTATCTTGGCCGGGTCATTTTTGACAGCTCTAAGTGGCCTTGGTACCCAATATGGGGTCTGCTCACGAAACGGAAAAAATCGTACGCTAAGCGGATGGAAACGAAAAAAGTTGGAAAAGAATCAAGATGCCATGAGCGTAGATGCTCGATAACCCAGGACCAACAGCTTTGAGTTGAATACTTTCCCCTCGGTTTTCTTGACTATTCATTCCTCAACTTATTCTATAGCTGCTGCTCTTCCTATCTGTCCAGCACTTGCCAGAAGTCGTAACCGTGCAGAACGCCATTCAGCCAGGCAGCGAATGCGCTCCTGCCGTGCATCGGCCAAGGCAGCTTGGGTGTTCAACAACTCCACGATGTCGGCAGCTCCCTTGGCATATTTGCGCTGCGAAACAGCCAGTGCCTTCTGTGCAGCTCCGAGCAGGTTTGCTGAGGCCTCCAGATTCTTCAGGGAGGAAGTGGCATCAGCATGCGCCTTGATGACCTCCATGGCGATCTGATGTTCGGTGTCAGCCAGTACCGCTTCCTTTTGCTCCACCTGGGCCTGGGCGCCCCGAACCTTGTAGGTGGAAGAAAATCCGTCAAAGATCGGCACGGTCAGCGTCAGGCCCACGGTGGTTTCCTTGGTGTCGGTGTACGTGACCGCCTCGCCGGGCCGGGTATTTTGGTAGTAGCTGGCGGAAAGCCCTAAAGAAGGCAAACCTGCCGAACGAGTAGCTTCGACCCGTTGTTGTGCTGCTTCGAGCTGACTTCGGGCCGCAAGAAGAGCGGGATGCTGTTTCTGGGTTTCTTCTAACCAAACGGCCAGCGCCTTGCCGCCATTCTCGCCGGCCTTCTCATCCAGGTTCTCCGGCATTGATATAGCTGGATTTCCGGGCACGCCCAGGAGATATCGCAACACGGACAGGGCTTTTTCATATCCACCCTGTGTACGGTTTTTTTCCAAAGAGGCCTTGGCCAAAGCGGTGGTTGCCTGCAGGGTGTCGGTTTGCGCAAGAGCCCCTTTTTCTTCCCTCGACCTTGCTGAACGGAGCGTGTTGGTGGCAATATCCACACTCTCGACTTTTGCGTTGAAGGCCGCACGAGTGGTCAGCGCATCGCAATAAGCTTGAATCACTTCAGTCAGCGCTTTTTGCAAGGTGGCACTGTGGCTGGCGAGTGCCGCAGTCAGTAGATTTTCAGCAGCCTGATGGTTGGCTGTTCGTCCCCCAAAATCAAGGAGACGCCAGGTCACGGTCCCTTGCGCGGTGTTCTGATCGACATTGGTTCCGGTGAAACGGAAATCCGAATACCTGATCTGGTCATTGGTCCGGCCAAGCGACCCGGTTACTGCGGGGAGATAGGCAGAACGTGCTTCGCCGAGTGCCCCGGCCTGGATTTTAATATTTGCCCACGAAGATCTGATCTGCGGATTATTGCACAAGGCCAAATCAACAGCTTCACCCAAAGTCAGCGGCAGAGAAAAATCTTTCTGCGCCGGACAGGGAACCGGCGCGCCGTCGCCCGGAAGAGTGGCCCCGGTATGCAGCAAATCAGGCTTGGTGCCCAGCGGATCGACCAGCGGATACGCGGGATCAAGAGCCCATGCCGAAGCGGTCCAGAACAATCCTGCCAGCAGCAACACGCCCGTTCGAAAGCCTATCCGTCCGTAACTGCCTTGATACCTGCAGAAATCAACGCTCATTGAGACTCTCCCGCTTATGCTGCAGCAGCGGACTCAACACGTATTCGATCACCCGGCGCGAGCCGGTCTTAATCTCCACTTTCACCGACATGCCCGGACTCAACTCCATGTCGTGGCCGTTCACCGGGATGATTGAATTATCCAGTGCGACCCGGATCGAGTAAATCAAACCCTTTTTCTCATCCTTGATGGCATCGCGCGAGACATGCACTACCTTGGCGGGCACGGTGCCGTACTTGGTATATTCAAAGGCATCGACCTTGACCGCCGCAATCTGGCTCTCCTCAACAAAGCCCACATCCTTGTTCTCCAGGAAGGCTTCCACCTCGAGGCGATTTTCCTTGGGGACGATTAGCATCAGGGGCTGCGCCGCCGGCACTACTCCGCCGATGGTATGCACGGTTAGCTGCTGCACCGTGCCCTCCACCGGCGCAACCAGCTTGAGCAGATTGCTGTGCGAGCCTGCCCGCAGCGCATCCTGCCGCGCCGCCCCGACGATCTTTTCTCCCTCGGCCAGAGCATCAAAAGCGGCCCGCCTGGTTTCAGCGATCAAAGCTGTCCGCTGGTCCTTCGCCTCCACCAATTGCCCGTGCAGATCAACCCGCGCCTGCTCCTTTTCCAGATACGCATGCTGGGAGACATCATGCTCCTTGGCCAGTTCCTTGTAATCAACAGCACGCTGGGTCGCCAGCGGCAAGGCTTGGGCATAGCGGGAGATCGCCCCATCGAGGCGTTGGAGTTTGGCCATAAAATCATGGAACTGGCCATCTAAATGCTTTTGCGCCTCGTGCAGTTTTTCGGTGGAGATACCTTCAAGCGGAGCGAGTATCGGTCGTTTCCGGCTGTCAACGGCTGTAATCATCGCCCGCGATCTTGCCGCCTGCAGGGTCGCCTCCATCACGCTTGACAAGGCCTTATCGCGCTCGGCATCGGGGGCACTGGTGTCCAGCTCAATCAACACATCCCCTTTTTGGACCCTTTGCCCTTCCACGACATGCAGAGCCCTGACGCTGGCCACATCCACCGAGGCAATAGCCTTGGTGCGCCCACTGGGGATGATTTCACCGGTGGCATTGACAATGATGTCAATGTGGCCCAGAATCGACCAGGCAAGGAGCACCACGACCAACAGTATCAATACCTTGGCCGTCAGACGGGATGTTGGTGAAACCGGTTTTTCCTGAAGCGAGAGGGCGGCAGGCAAAAATTCCGCTTCATCTTCAGTAAAGAGCCCACCGTCCAACTCATTGCGTTTCTGCCAGTAGTGTTGAAAAACTCTGCGATAATGGCGTAACAACCCGACGTAAGCCTCTCGCTTGTGTTTGGCGCTCATAGTGCCACCGGTGCCAGGCTTGAACCAAGTTGCAATTGATTCAAGTGAGCGTAGATGCCACCATTCTTGGCGATCAATTCGCTGTGCGATCCGACCTCGACGATCTGTCCCCGATCCAGCACGATAATGCGGTCAGCATCCCGCACGGCGGAAAGCCGGTGCGCAATAATCAGCACCGTGCGTCCTGCCCAGATCTTGCGCATGTTGTCCTGGAGGATTTTTTCCGATTCATAGTCTAGGGCGCTGGTGGCCTCGTCAAAAATGAGGATGCGCGGATTGCTGATGAGAGCGCGGGCGATGGCAATCCGTTGCCGTTGTCCGCCGGACAACCCTGCGCCATGTTCTCCCACCTGGGTGTCGTAGCCTTCCGGTTGTTCGCAGATGAATTCATGGGCACCTGCGAGCTTCGCCGCCTCGATAATGGTTTCAATGGGAAAAGAAGGATTGGCCAAGGCAATATTTTCCCGGATGGAGCCGGTAAAAAGAATATTTTCCTGGAGGACCACGCCCAACTGGTGCCGCAAGGAGGTCGTGTCGATCACCGCCAGGTCCTGGCCATCAATCAGTACCCGGCCACGATCAGGAACATAGAGGCGCTGCAGCAGTCGGGCCAGGGTGCTTTTTCCTGAGCCGGAGCGGCCGACAATGCCGATCACCTCTCCCGGGGCGATCTTGAGCTTGAGGTCACGAATGACGTCCGGGGCATCGGGCCGGTAGCGAAAAGAGACCTGGTCAAACTCGATGGTGCCAGCCAGCCGGGGAATCCGAGTTTTCTGGCCTACGACCTCCGTCTTGGCATTGAGAATATCACCCAGGCGCTGCATGGAAATACCGACCTGCTGAAAGTCATTCCACAACTGGGCAAGACGCAGGATTGGGGAAGAGATCCTGCCGGAAAGCATGTTAAAGGCGATTAATTCACCCACCGTCAACTTGCCCTCCACCACCAGCGAGGCGCCAAACCAGAGGATGGCGACGGTCACCAGTTTGCTCACCAGATTCACCCCACCGCTGGCCACCATGGAGACGTTGTTGGCGCTGACACCGGCAGACACATAGGAGGCGAGCTGTTTTTCCCAATTCTGAATCCAGCGGGGTTCCACGGCCATCGATTTGACCGTGTCGATGCCGCTGATCGATTCCACCAGAAAGGCTTGATTCTTGGCGCCGCGATTGAATTTTTCATTCAAGCGTGCGCGCAAGGTCGGGGTAATCGCCACCGACAAGGCGATATATAACGGTATGGAGATGACCACGACCAGGGTGAGGATGGCGCTGTACCAGAGCATGACCCCGAGAAAGACAAAGGAGAACAACAGATCCATAACCAGGGTGATGGCATTGCCGGTGAGAAAGGAGCGGATGTTTTCCAGCTCACGAATCCGGGCCACGGAATCACCGACCCGCCGCGACTGGAAATAGGCAAGGGGCAGCGCCAACAGATGCCGGAAAAGCCGGGCGCCGAGCTCGACATCGATCTTGCTGCTGGTGCGAGCAAACACCCAGGTGCGGATCCCGGTGAGAATCGATTCAAACAGGGTGGCGCAGAGCAGCCCGACGGCAATGACATTGAGCGTTTTCATGGCGTGATTGACCAGCACCTTGTCCATCACCACCTGAAAAGCCAAAGGAGTGGCCAGGCCAATGAGCTGCAGCACAAAGGAGATCAGGAGAACCTCGCCCAGCAGTTTCCGATATTTGACGATGGCCGGTATGAACCAGCTGAAGTCAAATTTGGCCAGTTCCTCGGCAAAACTCGCCTTGGAGGTGAAAAAGATGAACTCCCCGGACCATTGCGCGAGAAACTCCGGGAGATCGAGCGTCTCGGCGGGAGCGCCGGGCCGCTGGACGATGATCTTCGGCCGGGCTTTGTCGCCGCCTTCATAGCCGAATTTCACTGCGATGCAGAAATTGCCCTCTTTGTCGACGGCCACGGCAGGAAGAGGCGCACGCTCCAGGCGATCCGGATCCTGCTCGATGGGCTTGGCGGTCATCCCCAGATGTTTGGCCGCCAGCAGTATCCGTTCCGTGGAAAACCGCTCCTGGCCAAACTCGTGCCGTAGCTGTGCTTCTTCAACCGCGATGCCATGATACCTGGCCATCATTAACAACGCCCAAAGCCCTGAATCCATGTCTCTTCGTCTCTGTTAGCAGCAAATGAGTACAACCGCATCCTTGCGGCCCACTCATCTCTCAAAAAAAGCAATTTTCTTCTCAAGCTGATGGTCACGAAACTCTATTGGCGACAACAACGGTGAAGGGTCTTTCTTATTCGCAATTGCAATCAAGGTGGCACTTGAGAAAACCACTCAACACCTGGCTTACCAGCGTTGCGATGGATGCATGGTGTCATCTTGAAAGCAAATTGGAATTAGCAGCTCTGTCGCAATACAACAAAAGAAAGCGCCATCCTGATGTGCGGGGATGGCGCTTTGCCCCAACTGGGTTGAGCGTGTTGATCAGGCGGCAACCATACAATCGCTGGCCGTGATTGCCGGTTTGGTGGTCAGGGTTGCGAACCGCACCGCAGCGCCTGAACCGTTGCCGTCGGCATCATACAGCAGGGCGCCTGAGGTTGTATTATAAAGGATATAATCATTGGCGTCACCGGCAGCGCCGTTTGTACTTGATTTGAAATTGGCCGCCGAAAGGGTTCCAACCGTGGTCAGAGCAGTAAATACATCTTTATCCAGCTTGACAATATCTTGCCCTACAACGAAATCGGAGAGGGTGTCTTTATTGGTTGTTGCACTCAAGGCAGTATCAAAGAGAAAGCTGTCAATACCCGCTCCACCGGTCAGGGTATCGTTACCTAATCCTCCAGTAAGCACATCATTACCCGCACCACCGGTGAGGGTGTTTGCTTTGGTGTTGCCGATCAGCACATTATCCAAGGCATTTCCGGTACCGTTGATGGCAGAGGTTCCGGTCAAAGTGAGATTTTCAACATTGGCAGCCAATGTATATGTGATGCTGGATTGAACAGCGTCGATACCTTCAGTGAAATTTTCAGTGACGATATCGCCGACATTATCAACAATGTAGATGTCATTACCGAGATTACCTAAAAAGGTGTCGACTCCCGCCCCTCCGTTAAGCGTATTAGCTGCACCGTTGCCAATGATAATATTATTCAAGGTATTGCCCATGCCGTTGATAGCCATGGTACCTGTCAGGGTCAGGTTCTCTACGTTAGCCCCCAAGGTGTAGGTGATGCCGGAAAGTACGGTGTCCGTTCCTTCGTTGACATTTTCAAAAACAACATCAGTTGCGACATCGACCACGTAGGTGTCATTGCCCGCTTCGCCGTACATGGTATCGGTACCAGTACCTCCATTTAGGAAATCGTTACCAGCATTGCCAATTAGATAATCGTCTCCTGCTCCACTCTCAAACCAATCATTGTCTGCACTATCGCTCCCCCCCATCAAATCATCACCCTCCGTGCCATTCACGGGCATCTGGGCCAACAATTGATCAAAGGTAAGGAACGTGCCGTCGGCAAAACTGATACAGTCCAAGCGATAATCCTTAGGATAATTATACCACTGGACCAGTGTTACTTGGTCGCCGGCATCGCCAACCTTGATCACCAGCTCATAGGTAAAATTATTATAGTTCGGTTGTTGTAATGTAAGCATAGACAGCGTAATCCCTGCACCAAAAGCGAGGGTGTCAATGGCTAGGGGGTCGTTAAAGTTGTTAGCGGAATCATCGACACCGATAAAGTCCTGGCCATCGCCAAGGTTGAAGCGGTAAATGTCATTCCCTCCTCCACCCCAAAGGGCGTCGTTACCGATTCCTCCAACTAATTCGTCACTACCGAGACCACCCCAAAGATAGTCATCGCCGACTCCTCCCATAAGGATATCGTTGCCGTCCCAGCCGTATAGTGTATCGGTACCTGCTCCACCATCAAAACAATCATTGTCAGCACCTACCCCCCTGAGCACTTCATCACTCTCCGAGCCATACACAGTTTTTTGGGCTAACAATTGGTCGCCAGACAGGACCATGCCGTTGGCAAAACTGAAGTAGTCAATACGGTTTTCTGTAGAAGAAGAACCGTCATACCAGCCTTCCAGCATCACCTGATCACCAGTATCACCGACCTTGATCAATAGATTATCATAAGTAGCCTCATAAAAAAATTGGAGATCAGACACTGTGATGCTCACACCAAAGGCTAGAGTATCAACACCGACTGTTTCGTCATCGCTGATTATGTCCTGACCATCACCATTATTAAACAGAAAGATATCATCCCCTGCGCTACCGGAGAGGATATCGTTTCCAGTTCCCCCTTCCAAAATGTCGTTGCCAGCGCCACCTGTCAGTGTATTGGCGCCGCTGTTGCCAACGAGTACATTATCAAGCTCATTACCAGTTCCGTCGATTGCTGTTGCACCCGTCAATGTGAGATTTTCAACATTGACGCCTAGGGTATAGGTAATGCTGGTTTGAACGGAATCGATTCCCTCATCAGCATACTCGGTAATGAATTCAAATAAAGTATTAGCCAAATAAGTGTCATTTCCTACGCCACCAAACATAATATCAGGGCCGTCGCCACCATTCAGCGAATCATTGCCGGCCCCTCCAAACAAACGATTGTACCCAAAGTTTCCGATAAGCACGTTATCTAGATCGTTACCTATGCCATCAATTTCAGAGGTGCCGGTCAAAGTGAGATTTTCAACATTGGCAGCAAGTGTATAGGTTGCACTGGACAGAGCTATGTCGACACCTTCATTGATATTTTCATTAACAACATCTGTCGAGACGTCAACAACATACGTATCATTCCCTACACCACCAATCATAGTATCGGTGCCGGCACCACCATTCAATGTGTCGTTGCCGGCACCTCCAGTCAGGGTGTTGGTTTTATAGGTACCGATGAGAACGTTGTCCAACTCATTGCCCGTACCGTTAATTTCAGAGAGGCTGACCAACGTCAGATTTTCAATATTATCGCCCAAGGTATAGGTGATGCCGGATGTAACCGTGTCTATCCCTTCATTAGCATTCTCTGTAACAACATCTGTTGAGACATCGACTACATACGTGTCGTTTCCTAAACCACCAAGCATAGTGTCGGCGCCGGCGTCACCATTTAGAGTGTCGTTACCGATGCCTCCAGTCAGAGTGTTAGTTCCACTGTTACCACCGATTGAGTTGTCCAACTCATTACCTGTACCATTAATATTAGAGGTACCGGTCAAAGAAAGATATTCAACATGGGTGCCCAGCGTATAGGTGATACTCGACCGGACCGTGTCTCTACCATCATTGAGATTTTCAGCGACAATATCTCCCACATTGTCAACAATATAAACATCATCGCCAAGGCCACCAAAGAGGACGTCGGCACCTAAACCGCCATCGATCGTATTCGCTCTACTGTTACCAATGAGCACATTGTCCAGCGTATTGCCCGTACCGTTAATGGCAGAGGTGCCAGTCAAAGTGAGATTCTCTAGGCTAGCCCCCAACGTGTAGGTGACACTAGATTGAACGGTGTCAAGCCCTTCGTTAATATTCTCCGTAACGCTGTCCGTGACGCTGTCAACGATATAGGTATCGTCTCCCGTTCCTCCCACCATGGTATCATTACCGGTCCCTCCATCGAGATAGTCATTACCAGCATTTCCGAAAAGAAAGTCGTTACCGGCAAACCCACTCAAGGTATCATTTCCATCGCCTCCGGTTAATGTATCTGCTCCCGTTGTACCGGTTAAGGAGAGTGGCTGTATATCGACGGTAAGATCGAAAAGATCTGATGCCGTTAAATTACCTGTGTCGGTCGCAACCACTCGCACACTGATCGTGCCAGGAACCGAGGGGGTACCATTGAAAGTGCAGTTTGTAGCATTGAAACTGAGCCATGACGGCAAGGGACTGCCATCGGCGAGGGTTGCACTATAGTTGAGCACATCTCCCAAATCCGGATCGGTAAAGGTTGTCGGGGAAATCGTATAGCTGAATACTCCTCCCAACGTAATGTTCTGGTCCGTTAAGACTGTCGATAACACTGGAGCGTGGTTCGGTGGCGCGATGTTCAGGGTGACATACTCTCCGGCCATATTATTGTAGATATCTGAACCCCACAGAATGAACTGCAGGCTACCAAGGTCCTGTGTGTTCGGTGTGCCCGAAAGTGTACGAGTTGCGGCGTCGAAAGAGAGCCATGCGGGAAGAGAGGAGCCATCCTCCATCTTCACGCTGTAAGTGATTGAATCCCAAGGGTCGGGATCGATGATTGTTTCGAGTGGAATGTTATAAGAAAAGGGGCTGTCAACTCGCGCTTGCAGGTCAGGAAGATGACTGTTGACGACCGGCGCTTGATCATTGGTAGCACGATCGGCCATCTGCTCAATCATAGATTGATCCCAAACAACATTATTAGCGAACTGGATAGAGTTCACCTTGTGGTTGACTGGCTCATTTTCTACCAAGATATCCACTGCATAGTAGTCGGTAAAACTGATTTGATCCGTGCTGTTTTTAATTGTCAGGACTAAATCATTGCCGGATTTGAAGGCCAACACATCGGTATCGGTAATACCCTCGCCGAAACGCAGGATATCCATCCCCCCTGTCAGATCCAGATCGTCAACAATATCCTGACCATCACCCCGATTGAAAACATACGAATCATCTCCACCTCCACCAACCAGAACATCGTTGCCAACTCCGCCAATCAGGATATCTTTCCCTTTTTCACCGTTCAGGTTGTCATTCCCTTCTCCTCCAGAGAGAGAATCATTGCCGTTGCTGCCATAGAGTTCGTCATCGCTCGCTCCGCCATAGACTTCGCAACCTGAGGCTTCAAGCTGGTCAGCGGTCAATATGCTGCCATCGGCAAATTTAACCTGGTCAATTTTGTAAGAATCATCGAGAAACCAGTTCTCCACGACCAATGCATCAGCGGTTCCTTTCAATGCTATTCGCAGATTGTTGCCCTCTTTAATCAGGTTTAAGTCCGCTAACGTTATCCCTCCGCTGAACACTACAATGTCCGTCGCTGTTGCCCAATCATCGGCGTAGTTGTGGATAGAGTCCCCCCCGCAACCCTTGCAGAATACGTATGTATCGTCACCCGCCCCACCGTTGAGATAATCCGTACTCACACCGCCATCAAGGATATCTTGCCCTTCGCCTCCTGCCAGAGTGTCATCACCGGAATCTCCGAAGAGACTGTCATTGCCGGAAAATCCTTGCAATTCATCCGCACCATCGTTGCCGAAAAGAGTATCGTCACCACTCAATCCATAGAGAAGATCATCACCGGAACCGCCATTTAGTACGTCGTTGCCGGACCCGGTCAGGTCGCCATTGTCGCCAACCAGCCAGTCATCACCATCTCCGCCGTAGAGCCAGTCATTGCCATCGCCACCAAGCAGCGTATCGCTTTCCGTGCCACCATCCAGCACATCAACACCTGCACCGCCATTGAGCCAGTCCCGGCCAGCACCCCCGATGAGGTAATCACCACCTCCATTGGGGGCATCATTATGCAGAGCAAAATTGATAGTGGTGTACCCTGTGTAATATCCCGTTGCGGAAGCGGTAAACGTAACGCCGAGGGAAGAGAGATTATCCAAGGTAAGCGAGATTGATCCCGTGATATACCCTTCACCCAGCAGGATATCGTCGCCATCGCCTCCGGTTAGGGTATCGGCATGCGCACCTCCCGCTAAAACATCATTCCCCGCATCCCCACGAAGGCTGTCGTCGTCGTCAAAGCCCGAGAGGAAATCATTGCCGGCACCGCCAATGATTTGATCGGCGCCGCCGGAAGCCTGTATCCAGTCGTTTCCGCTCCCTCCGTCTAATAGATCACCTTCCAAATTGCCTGACAATGTGAATGCTTTGCCGTTCCAGGAGGATAGGTAACCGTTGATAATATCATTGCCTGCTCCGCCGAGAATTTCGTCATGTTGGATAAAACCAAACAGAAAATCACCCCCCTCTCCTCCGATGGCGGAAATCCGGGGAGCTACGGCAGGAAACGCGGCGCTGTACAGGGAAATTCCTGTGGTGGTCGGAAATGAGGTATAAGCCAGTTGCCAATTGGCAGGATCTGTTCCAACATCGACGATAGACATTTCGTCCCGGTTTGCATCACCGGTCAAGGTTAGCGATGTGTCTGGCGGCGCCTCTGTAAGCGTTATGCCAAAATCTTTGTCGGCAAAATCAGCGGCACTGGTTTGGTTGTTGAAGGTGAGACTGGTTGAATCATCGATAGTGAGAGTGCCGGGGGAGTTGAAGGTCATTGTAAAGGTTTTGTTATCGCCGACGAAGAGGTAGTCGCCGGTTGCTTCCACCTTGGTGAAGACCCCAGCAAAGGTCTCGCCGTCGATCTTCAGGATATTGCGCCCCTCGTCGACGATAGTGTCATGGCCGTCTCCACGGTTTATCACATAGGTGTCGATACCGGCACCGCCCTCCAGGTAATCGTCGCCCTTGCCCCCGGTCAGGACATCGTTGCCGCCCATGCCATAGAGATGGTCGGATTGTTGCCCTCCTGTGAGCAGGTTGGATTTAGTGTCCCCAAAAATATGTTTAGGCGCATTATCTGAAACGACAATAGAAATATTCTGTGCCACATCGTAAGAAGATTGTGTTCCTTGTGGGTCCTGATACACACTTTGGTACACACTATTCTCAGGCAATTCCCTTAAATAGGTCAACCTGTTGACCATTAACGAACGATCTTGGATATAGCTTGTCGACATTTGTCCCTGCCCGGTAGCAGGATCATATAAGTCAAGCTCGCCATTTTGGTTACTGCCACTGTAATCCAAGCCTGGGAGCACAACATAGCGCAAGCGGTACAAAGCGTACCTGTACGCCAGCCCGGAGTCACCGGGTGTCAGTGCCCCTCCTTGGGTAAGACCGGCGATGCCTTGCACTTCGTCGCCATAGTTTTGCAATCCAAGGGCGCTGCCAATACTTGCGGCATTCAGCAGATGATTCATGCCGGCGGCGGTCGTCATTCCTGGCTGGGGCTCATACGGCAAGCCTTTGGCTAAATACAGTTCGGTCTTGCTCTTGATCATGGCCTCCTTGCCGACATTGGCAAAGGTGATCAACAGCGCATCGCGAAACTCCTGCGGCAGTTGGTCCCACTGGCCGCCATAGGCACCATTCGCTTTGAACCAATCCTCAGCCTCCTTGAGATATAGCCCGTACAGGTGGGCGGCTAGTGGACGATCTTCAAACATTAGATCGTCAACCAATCGGACGTATCCATCGTTCGGGTCCAGATATTGGTTCAGGTCATATCCTGTATAGGTTGCCGCATACTGGTTGACCAAACGGATAGCAACGGCAATGCGCATATTGCTCGGGCCAGCGTCAATCAATGAAGGGTGTTGTAATTTATCGGTATAGCTAGGTAATATGGAGTCAAGATTGTCTTTTACAGCCGCATAATCTACCACCCATTCAGCTTGTGAGCGGGGTACCTGGAGAGTTACGCTTACAATATTGTCAAAAAACCAATCAGATAAAAAATCTGGCTGGCTGGAAGATATAACTCTATCGAGTTCCTCTTCCGTCAGAGGGCGACCAAATTGTGCATATTGATCAACTAACTGTTGTTTCCAGCCATAATCCATCCGCTCCTCAGCCAAGGCTCCGGCGATGGCTCCGGCAGAAACGGTCCACTTGGCCGCCTCGATAATACCGCCTTTTACTTGATCACCGCTGATATATCCCAATGCATCGCTGTCATAGGTTTGGTTCGTTGCGCCTGTCAGATACTGTACCGTTGCCATGGTAATCTCTCCCAAGATAGTTAATGACCGTTACATAGGGTAATAAACCAGTGCGCATCGATGGGCCGATACACGCATTCGTATTCTTTCCAGCCAAAGGGGTAATAGTTCAGCGACGAAGCCGCCCGTTTCTTGTAACCATATTGACCATCTTCCTGTATTGGCCCGCGCAGATAGCCCTGCTCGATCCGGGGTGGCTCAGGGAAATGAACATATTCTTTCTTTACCGCCACATAGCGCCAGGAGCCCGCATAATACGCATTATTTGGCAGTTTAGGGGTAAACACCAACACCCCATATTGGTAGCCAAGCAACCTGCACTTGGGGGGGGGGAGGTTTTTCTTCTCACCGTCCAACTCCCGCCATTGTTTCACGTCTTGGGCGCATTCATCTTTCATGGATTTAACCCGCTGCGCGGTGGCTAGGCTGTAGGGAGCCGGCAGCCAATCCAGCAGGGACAGGTAGTTGACGGTTGCTACTCCTACCTGTTGCCTTAGTTGCAGTGTCCCTTCCTCCTGGTCTGGCCATTTCAATTCAGGCCAGTGCTCCCTCTGCGCAAAGGTGCGATTACGGCGAACCAGCTCCTCAAATTCCGCTCGGTGCTCCTGGAAATGCGCGATCATTTCCTCATCCGTGGGCAGCGGCGCCCGCTGGCACCACCAGAGGAAAATGGCCGCAACTGCTAACAAACCGAGGATGATCCGAATCTTTTTTCTGCGGGAAATCGGGGACGGAGCCCGATTATCATCTCTTTTCATCCATTCACCCCTTGAGGTAATTCGTTGTTTCTTGGCATATCAGAAAACCGGGGACGGAGCCCGATTATCTCCTTCTGTTCCGGCAATTTGTTGGCCGATAATTTCCTTGAGGGTCGCAACAGTGAAGAGTTCTCCAAGAATATTGAGGGTAAAATTATTCGCGGCTCTTGCATTGCTGAGGGTTACGGAGTCGGTGGCTGAAAGCTGGATCCGGATGGATGTACCGTTCGGATCCGTTATCAGCGTGCCATTGCTGATGGTAGCATAGGCGATGCCGCAGTCGTCGATGGATTGAACGCCGTTATTGATAACGGTATTTTGCCCCTCGGCATCATCAACTACATCATTACCTTCTCCGGTTTGCACAATGTAACTGTCGTCGCCAGAACCACCGGCGAGATAATCGTTTTCTGCACCACCATTGAGGGTATCGGCACCGTCCTGGCCATAAAGAGCATCGTCGGCAGAGCCCCCTAACAAAGTATCATTGCCACCAAGACCGCCATCAAGGACATCGTTGCCGTTTCCGGTTAAATTGCCATTGTCGCCAACCAGCCAATCGTCGCCATCACCGCCATAAAGCCAGTCGTTGTCGTCGCCGCCAAACAGAGAATCGCTTTCCGTGCCACCATCCAGCACATCATCACCTGCACCGCCATCGAGCCAGTCCCTACCAGCACCCCCGATGAGGTAATCACCACCTCCATTGGGGGCATCATTATGCAGAGCAAAATTGATAGTGGTGTACCCTGTGTAATATCCCGTTGCGGAAGCGGTAAACGTAACGCCGAGGGAAGAGAGATTATCCAAGGTAAGCGAGATTGATCCCGTGATATACCCTTCACCCAGCAGGATATCGTCGCCATCGCCTCCGGTTAGGGTATCGGCATGCGCACCTCCCGCTAAAACATCATTCCCCGCATCCCCACGAAGGCTGTCGTCGTCGTCAAAGCCTGAGAGAAAATCATTGCCGTCGCCGCCAATGATTTGATCGGCGCCGCCTGAACCCCGCATCCAGTCGTTTCCGCTCCCTCCGTCTAATAGATCACCTTCCAAATTGCCTGACAATGTGAATGTTTTGCCATTCCAGAAGGATAGGTAACCGTTGATAATATCATTGCCTGCTCCGCCGAGAATTTCGTCATGTTGGATAAAACCAAACAGAAAATCACCACCCTCTCCTCCGATGGCGGAAATCCGGGGAGCTACGGCAGGAAACGCGGCGCTGTACAGGGAAATTCCTGTGGTGGTCGGAAATGAGGTATAAGCTAGTTGCCAATTGGCAGGATCTGTTCCAATGTCGACGATAGACATTTCGTCCCGGTTAGCATCACCGGTCAAGGTTAGCGATGTGTCCGGCGGCGCCTCTATAAGTGATATACCAAAATCTTTGTCGGCAAAATCAGCAGCGCTGGTTTGGTTATTGAAGGTGAGACTGGTTGAACCATCGATAGTGAGAGTGCCGGGAGAGTTGAAGGTCATTGTAAAGGTTTTGTTATCGCCATTGAAGACGTAACTGGTAGTCCCTGGTGTATGGGTGAAGACCCCAGAAATCACTTGCCCGTCGATTATTAGGATGTTCTTGCCATCATCAATAATAGTATCGTGTCCATCTCCACTATTGATTACATAGGTGTCGACGCCAGCACCGCCGACCAAAACATCATCATCGGCACCCCCCACTAGGGTATCATTGCCGGCGCAGCCATAGAGCTTATCCTTGCCGGCATCGCCATAGAGGTAATCCATGCCCGTATCGGTCTCGGTCCAGCCTCCATAGAGGATATCATCGCCACCTCCGCCGTGGAGGGTATCGCTGGAACCGGCGGTTTCTTTACCGACCACCAGGTCGCGCTGACCGGTATCCGCTGAATCGCTGCCGCTGGTGCCTTCAAATATCCAAAGGCGGTCTTGGTTGTCAGCGGTGTCTTTGAATGTGAATATGTATTTGCCGTCTTGCCTGTCGGCTGACCGGACGGATAGCCATGCTTGACAGAGAAAACTTTTATGATAATCCGATTTCTCTAGCCACCTTTCGGGATTGTCCGCAAGGAATATTTTTCACCATGTACCCGAAAAAATTATCATAAATTAACATATCTGTTTCATGCCAATGGCTTCAAGGGAATCAGGTTCTGCAAAGTAAATGAAAAAATAATGTGGCTCTAAATGAAACTCAGCCTGAAACGTTGCCCACTCGCCCTGTATCAGCATTTACGCCTGGGTGGGAAGATGCCGTTAACTTTTTGGGCTCCTCGACATTTCGAGTGGAATTTGCAAGGAAATGGCTGGCCGCATGGGCAGAGATTATGATGCCGCTCAAGGCGCAATATCTCAGCGGCGCTATCTATCTCTCTGTTCTTGCAATGCGCAGAGGGCTGCCTCATGGGGAATTGGTCTTTTCGCTATATTTGCAGCCATCTTGAACCAACGAACTGTTTTGTTGTTATTTTTGTCGTTTTGTGTGGGTTTGATCCCTCGAAAAATCAAATCCACACAAAACGACGAGGAGCCACTTTTTGTCGCAATGCCAAATCGGACGCGGCTTCACATCAAATTGTGCTGAGTTTTGTTCATAGCTATTAAAAATAATAGGTAACTATTCAGCACAAACGGAATTTGTACCCTCATTCATAAATGAGGGCCATTTGCCTTGGAAGAGCAAGCGCAAGGCTTCGGACGCAGTCACGCCTTGTTTTCTACAGGTTGTGATGTAGCTGCGGATACGGCAGAATGTTTCCGCACCCTCCATGGAACGGAAGCATCCTGAGATCTTCTGCTGCACCTTGATCATCCGCAGGTCGTTTTCCGCCTGGTTGTTGGTGAAGGGCGCCAGCGGATCATCCAGGAAGCGGAGAACATCGTTCTCAAAGGTCTGCAATCGCTCCAGTAGGTTTCTGGATTTTGATTTGGCCGTTCGTCCCCGTTTTCCGTTTTTGGGTTGCGGCTCCGGTGGCGGACATTCCAGCTCGGCTTGCTGCAAAAGTTCTCGATACCGCACCCTGTACCGCTCCGCTGTGGCTGCATCGAGACAGCCGTCGGCGTCATGGACCGCCTGATTGGCCTCTTTGAGCAATACACTGAGCTGTTGTGCCCACTGCTGGCCATCCTGCTCCCAGGCCCGCTCCAGTTCGCGGAGATGGTGGGCGTTGCACAGGGCGTGCAACCGACCGTAGTGGAAATAGGGTTTCCAGTGATCGTGACAGAGCATCCCTGTAAAACCTGGAAGGATGCCGATCGCCTCCATGGCCTCGCCACCCCGTTTGGCATGGGGGGCGAAATGGCTCAACCTTGGGCTGGAAACATTATGCAGCCAGCAGCGTTTGCCGCCGACATTGATCCCGGTCTCGTCAACATGGAGCAAACCCTCTTGCCGCAACGCCTTTTGGACCCACACTTCGAAGAAGCTGAGCCGGTCAAAGGCGTCCCGGTTGAAATTGACAATGGAGCCGCTGCTGAGTGGGATGCCCATCTGTTCCTGAAAATGGTCCTCGATCCGATTGTACGGCAACATCTGGTACTGCGACATGTACACCGCATTGACCTTCACGCCGATGCCGTACTGCACCGGCCGGGTGATCCCTTGCGGAAACGGTGCGACATGCCGTCTGCCCTGCTCATCGACCACCACCTCGGCCCGCCACTCGGTCACCAGGGTGCTGATGTCCAGATCGATAACCTGACGGGCCTCGTGACCACAGCGTCGATAACGCCCCAAGGGCAGCAGACTGCGATCAACCCGTATCTCCTTGATGATGTCGGGATCGCTCACCGGTTTGAGGGTGCGCCCCACGTGCCCTGGCTGTCCACCGGGCTTGCGCCCGCTCACCGCACGAGACTTCTTGGTGCGAAAGGGATCGGTCGACGGCGGCTTGCTGCTGTTCTTGCTGTTGAGGCCCAGGCGATTCAATAATAGCGAGACCAGCAGCAACAGAACCTCCAGGCTGCTCTTCAGGGCCGGCGACAGGTCCTGCTCAGCGGCAATCAGCGTGGTTACCCGCTGGAGCGTATCTTCTACATTGATGTTGTCGATCGTCACACGATCCCCCGTGTTTGTGTCCTGTCGACACTATACCACGGGTTTTAAAAGCAGAATTTTTGCCCCAAAACCGACCCTCTAACGGATTGTAAATTTTGGCGTGATCCCCCGGCTGTAGAGTCTCAATCAGTTGACGCCATGAGACCGTAACGGCTCTTTAGGGTGAAGAAAATAAGCAGGCACCAACTGTGGAGGAAAACTGAGAATTTCACCGGAAAACCTGTCAAGAACTTTTTTCAAAATTTTAGGGCGATTAGCTGAATAGTTACAATAATAGAACCTAAAATCTTGAACGACAGAGTACAGGGCAGATCTAGCTCGATCATGTAGCTTTCACCCCCTGGTTGGTTACCATAGGATCAGGCTGTCGTGTCAACTTGGGGCATACCCTAACCTGATGTCAGGAAGGATCGCGTTGAACGTCAGAATAGAGTTTGTTTTGCTATTTATTGACACGTTTCACCAAAGGTAATAGAGTTCAACCTGACATTACAACCCTTTGGAGGAAACATTTTGCAAGGTCAACGCATCGGCTACGTCCGCGTCAGCAGCTTCGACCAGAACCCGGAACGCCAATTAGAACACATCGAAGTCGGCAAAGTATTTACCGACAAGGCCTCAGGTAAAGACGTCCAACGGCCTGAGCTGGAAAGCCTGCTCGCCTTCGTTCGTGAAGGCGACACCGTGGTGGTGCACAGTATGGACAGGTTGGCCCGCAACCTTGATGACCTGCGCCGTATCGTGCAGGGACTGACTCAACGGGGCGTGCGCATGGAGTTCGTCAAAGAAGGGCTGACTTTCACCGGTGAGGACTCTCCGATGGCCAACCTCATGCTTTCGGTCATGGGGGCCTTCGCCGAGTTTGAGAGAGCCTTAATTCGCGAGCGACAACGTGAAGGTATCGCGCTTGCCAAACAGCGAGGAGCTTACCGTGGCCGCAAGAAGGTGCTGTCACCCGAGCAGACAGCTGAATTGCGGCGGCGGGCAGCTGTGGGTGAACAGAAAGCCACGCTTTCTCGCGAGTTCGGTATCAGCCGTGAGACTCTATATCAATACTTGAGAGCGGGTGCCTAGCAATGCCACGCCGTAGTTTGTTGACGCCCGCTGAACGTACCAGCCTAATTGCCTTCCCAACAACTGACACCGAACTCATTCAACATTATACATTCTCGGAACCCGACTTGTCTGCCATCCGTCAGCGGCGTGGCAATCACAACCGGCTCGGTTTTGCGGTACAGCTATGCTATCTTCGTTTTCCCGGCTTGGCACTGGCAACCGATGAAGAGCCGCCCTCACAAATGTTGGCTATCGTCGGCCAGCAATTGCACATCGAGCCAAGTGTTTGGTCGCAGTATGCCCAGCGGTCGGTGACCCGACGTGAGCACCTGGCTGAATTGCAGACTTGGCTGAACCTGACTCCGTTCTCCCTTGCTGATTACCGGCGTTTTGTTCATCAGCTCGCCGAGTTGGCCCAACAGACCGACCGGGGTATCGTGCTTGCCGAAACACTGGTTGAAATGCTGCGACAACAGCGCATCATTTTGCCAGCAATCGATGTCATTGACCGAGTATGCAGTGAAGCACTGACGCGCGGCACACGCCTTGTGCATGCGGCACTGACCGCGCCGCTGGCAGATCATCACTGCCGTGTGCTCGATGGTTTTTTGGCAATTCGTGAAGGTTCCAAAGGCAGTGGAATGATCTGGTTACGTCAGCCACCAGGTCCGCCGAAGCCCAAGCACATACTGGTCCACCTGGAACGGCTAAAAACCATCCACGATCTATCGTTGCCGGATGGCTTGGAACGCACTGTTCATCAAAATCGTCTGCTTAAACTTGCCCGTGAAGGTGGGCAGATGACGGCACAGCATCTGCGCGACCTGGAACCAACACGACGCTATGCGACCATGGTGGCAATTATACTCGACACCATGGCCACGCTGATCGACGAAATTATTGACCAGCACGACCGATTTATGGGGACGCTGTTCAGTAAAGCCAAACGCCATCATGCCGATCGCTTCCAGGAGTCCGGCAAAGCGATCAACAACAAGGTTCGCCTGTACTCGCGCATTGGCCGGGCATTACTGGACGCTAAGCAGTCAGGCAGCGATCCGTTTGCAGCCATTGAGGCGGTTATCCCTTGGGATGTGTTTATTGAGAGCATCACCGAAGCAGAAAAGCTTACCCAGCCGGAAGACTTCGACTTCCTCTCCTTGGTCGGTAATAGTTTCAACCAGCTTCGGCGCTACACCCCGACTTTACTGGAGGCACTGACCATGAAGGCCGCGCCAGTAGCGCGCGACTTGCTGGCTGGTGTCGAAGTGTTAAAAGGCATGAATGAGCGTCAGGCGCGCAAAGTTCCGGATGACGCACCGACCTCCTTTGTACGCAAACGTTGGAAAAGTTTGGTACAGACGGAGGGCGGCCTGGATCGTCGCTTTTACGAGCTTTGCGTACTGTCAGAGCTGAAAAATTCGCTACGTTCAGGGGACATTTGGGTGCAAGGTTCTCGTCAGTTCAAGGATTTCGAGGAATACCTTCTGCCCGAACCACACTTCGCCGAACAGCGCGAACAGAAAAGGCTTGGCCTGGCCGTCGAGACAGACTGCGAGCGCTTCCTCCAAAACCGGTTATCCTTATTGGAGCGAGAATTAGCGATTGTGGAACGGCTTGCCACTACCAACGAATTGCCAGACGCTTCCATCACCCAGACAGGCCGCCTCAAGATCACACCGCTGGACAATGCCGTACCAGAAGAGGCCGAAGCGTTGATGCGGCAAGTTTATAGCCTGTTGCCCCACCTGAAAATCACCGAGTTATTGCTGGAAGTGGATAACTGGACTGGATTCACTCACCACTTCAAACACCTCAAGAACGGTGAGACAGTCGAAGACCCTCACCTGCTCCTGACGACCATTTTGGCTGATGCGATCAACCTCGGGTTGAGTAAAATGGCCGAGTCTTGCCCCGGTACTACCTATGCCAAGCTGACATGGTTACAGGCATGGCATATCCGTGAAGAAACCTACTCAGCCGGGCTGGCAGAATTGATCAATGCGCAATTGCGGCAGCCTTTTTCAGTCTATTGGGGTGACGGCAGCACCTCGTCGTCCGACGGCCAGAACTTCAAAGCCGGGGGCAGAGGCCAGTTTGCTGGCCAAGTGAACCTGAAATACGGCCAAGAGCCTGGCGTACAATTTTACACCCATATCTCCGATCAATATACGCCGTTTCACATCAAGGTTATCAATGCCACGGTACGTGACGCCACTCATATTTTGGATGGTTTGCTCTATCACGAGTCTGACCTGCGAATCGAGGAACACTACACTGACACAGCTGGTTTCACCGACCATGTGTTCGGATTAATGCACCTGCTAGGCTTTCGTTTCGCTCCGCGCATCAGGGATCTGGCCGACAAGCGCCTATATATTCACGGAGACGAAAAACAATACCCGACGCTGGCCAATATGATTGGCGGCACCGTCAATGTCAGACTTATCCGTACGCATTGGGATGAAATTCTGCGACTGGCCTCGTCAATTAAACAAGGTACCGTGACAGCCTCGTTGATGTTGCGCAAGCTCAGCAGCTACCCTCGTCAAAACGGCTTGGCAGTAGCACTACGCGAACTTGGGCGCATCGAGCGAACGCTATTCGCACTTGATTGGATGCAGAACGTCGAACTGCGTCGTCGTGTGCAGATTGGCTTGAACAAAGGGGAGGCTAAAAACGCACTGGCCCGAGCAGTGTTCCTGAATCGTCTAGGTGAGATTCGCGACCGCAGTTTCGAGAACCAGCGTTATCGCGCAAGCGGCCTTAATCTGGTGGTATGTGCAATAGTGTTATGGAATACAGTCTACCTAGAACGTGCGGTGCAAGCTCTGCGGGATTCGGGGAAGGACGTAGATGATAAACTGCTGTCGCATTTGTCGCCGTTGGGCTGGGAGCACATCAACCTGACCGGTGATTATGTCTGGCAACAGAGCAGACAGGTTGCTCAGGGCAAGTTTCGACCGTTACGAATGCTCGCTGAGGCTTAGCGTACGATTTTTTCCGTTTCGTGAGCAGACCCCAATATAGTCGGAAACATCTGTGCTGGCCAACGTAGACCCTCATGGTCATTCCCGGCTATGGTCGACCAACAGCTCGCGTTTCAACATACGATGCCGCCTTGCGCCGAGTAGCCGCTCATGATTGTTTTTTCTTCGCCTTCTCGAAATCCGGCGTGCCGTCTTCCTTCACGTCGAAAGACGCTTTGCAGCCCGCTTTGAAGCCCGAGCAACCGAAAAAATCATAAGGCTTGCCCCCCTTGCTGGTCCCTGTGCGCCGGATTAAATCCTTGCCGCACTCCAGGCAGGAAAAACCACTCGGTTTCAGAGCCTTTTTTTCCTGCCGGTCACCAGGCGCCCCGCCAGCATCGGCAAAGGTAGCAGGGCAATCCGGATAACCTGAGCATGACCAAAAGTTGTACCCTTTTTTGTCCTTGGAGTCGGGCTTGACCAAGTGCCGGAGCGGCTTGCCGCAATCCGGGCACTTTGGCGAGGTGGCGCCCACGTATTGTCCCAACTCCTGATCAAGCCGGGAATACGCGGCGGAGACGACGGCTAGGTATTGCGCCTTGCCTTCCGCAATCTGGTCTAGGTCATTCTCCATCTGGCGGGTGAACTCGTAATCGAGGAATCCGAAATGATCGACAAGGGAATCCACGACCTTTTCACCCTTGGGCGTGGGCGCCAATTGCCTCTTCTCCAGTTTGAGATATCCCCGGCCGGTGATGTTATCCAGGATAGCCGCATAGGTGGATGGCCGGCCTATGCCGCGATGCTCCAGCTCCTTGATCAGCGCGGCCTCGGTGTACCGTGCCGGAGGCTTGGTTTTTTTGGTCAACACCTTGGCGGCCTGTGGGGAGAGCTGACGGCCTGGCTCCACCTGCGGCACCTGGTTTTCCGGCTCCTCGGTGGTGTCGTCCTCGGTCTCATCCTTGGCCGTCAGGGCCTTCCAGCCGGGCTCTGTCAAAACCCGTCCTCTGGCCTCGAACACAGCCTGCTTGCCGTCCACGGCGCCCAGCAATGTCACCACGCGCACGGCAAACACCGCGTCTGACAACTGGCTGGCGATGGCCCGCAGCCGAATCATCCGGTACAACGCCTTTTCGTCGTCAGTCTCCCCTGCCTCCTCAACCTCGATATGCGTCGGACGGATCGCTTCATGAGCTTCCTGTGCTCCGGCCTTGCTTTTCCAGGCCCTCGGCTTGGCCGGAAGCGGGTAATCATGCTCGGCGGCCCAGCTCCGGATCGCCGCTACAGCCTCCTCCGAGAGATTCGGCGAGTCGGTGCGCATATAGGTAATGTGGCCGGCCTCATAGAGCTTTTGCGCCAGCTCCATTGTCCGCTTCGGGTTGATCTTCAAGGCGGCGCTGGCTGCCTGTTGCAAGGTCGAGGTGACAAACGGGGCTGGCGGCGCGGCCTTGCTCTCGAATTCCTGGCAATCCGACACCTCCAAGGTCCCAACAGCGGCCACCTGGTCAGCAACAGCCTTATCCAGGATATATTCCTCACCCTCGGCCAGCCAGCCGCGTTTTGGCAGCCAGGCCGCTTTCCAGCCGTCCGTGATGTGCTCCGTCGCTTCGAATGTCACCTCTACGCCATAATGCACCGTAACGCGGAAATTGCGGATGGTGCGTTCACGATCCACGACCAGACGCACCGCCGGCGACTGCACCCGGCCGGCCGAGAAGCGTTCCCCAACCTGCCGGGACAGTACCGGCGAAACCATGTATCCGACAAGGCGGTCCAGGACCCGGCGGCCCTCCTGCGCGGCCACCAGGTCACGGTCGACGCTCCGGGCCTTGCCCAGGGCGGCCTTGACCGCCGTATCGGTGATCTCGGTATATGTGATCCGCTTGGCTCCCTTGAGGCGCAGGGCATCTTCAAGATGCCAGGCTATGGCCTCACCTTCCCGGTCCGGATCAGTCGCCAGGTAGACGGATTCGGCATCTTTGGCAACAGATGCCAGTTTTGCCAAAACACCTTTGCCGCGATCTGTCGGGGCATAATGCGGTCGGAAATCAGGAGGTTCGACGCCGATTTCCTTTTCCGGCAAGTCGCGGACGTGGCCTACGCTTGCCATGACCCGGAACGATGCTCCAAGAAATGATTGAATTTTTTTCACTTTGCCGGGGGATTCTACAATGACGAGGTTCATGTTCTTGTCCTTGCTTTATGATTGACAAATTGTAGCTCATGCGCTACATGTGTTGACATGGAATGCGAAATAGAAAAGACGAAAATCTTTGACGATTGGTTGAAAAACCTTCGGGATCGGCCGGCGGTGTTGGCGATAGCCAACCGGCTTACCCGCGTGGCCGCCGGCAACTTTGGCGACCACAAAGGCGTTGGGGAGGGCGTTTTTGAATTGCGCTTTTTTATCGGCCCTGGATACCGGATTTACTACACAATCCGGCAAGGGAGAGTTGTACTGCTGCTTTCCGGCGGCGATAAAACGAGCCAGAAGTCGGACATCCGGCGGGCAATTGCCATGGCGCTGAGCTTGGAGGAATGAAAAATGACTACTGAAACGACAGCCTGGAATCCTTTTGACTACTTTGAGAGCCAGGAAGAAATTAACCAGTATCTTGCCGATGCCTTTCTTGACGACGACCCTCGTGTATTCCTTGTTGCGCTGGGTTTTCTGGCAAAAAAAAGAGGTATGTCGGAAGTGGCGAAACGAGCCGGAGTCAACCGGGAAAATCTGTACCGTTCCCTTTCCGGCAAGGGCAACCCCGAATATGCGACGGTGGCAAAGGTCATCAGGGCGCTGGACCTCAAAATGATCCCCGGAATGAAAGCGGCGGCATAGAGTGTTTTCCATCTTCATTCCTCGGCCAGCTGTCTCGTGTCATGACTTCCGCAGCCGCTGCACAAAGGGACTGTCCTTCTTTTCCTCTCGGGCTACCTGGCCGCCGGCGCGGCGCTCGACCACCAACGTCGAGGTGGTGCGAGTCAGAACAACCGGCGCGGTCGTTGATGGCGCTGCGACCGACGGAGTTGGCTTTTTGAACGCGTTGGCTCGGGCAACCGGCCCCCGGGCCAACGCGGCCTTGACCAGCTCGGCATATTTCCGGCCCCTGGCCGGATCAGGCGAGTGGTACGCGGCAACCGCGTCCCAGGTACGGCCAAGCCGCTGCATCTCCTGCTTTAAGATCCAGGAGCCAAGATAAATATTGGCCTCCGGGTCAATGGCTGCTTCCAATGGGATGCCGTATCTCCGCAGCCATTGACTGTTGACCTGCATGACGCCGGAGTCGAACGACTTGCCGGCGTCGGCCGCAACCCTGGCGGTCTGTAGGGCCTCTTCCTTGGAGTCAAAGACATAACTCCGGCCTTCGATGTTGAGCGCCCAGGGCGACCCACCGGATTCGACGTGCGCAATGGCTCGCGTCACCTCTACGGGCACATCAACGGCCTTTGCTGCCTCGTCAAACATTGGCGCGAGCGGGGGCGAAGGATGCCCCCATGCCGGCCAAAGAATCAGGTTTACAGTTGCCAGTGCTGCGGCCAGGCGGTTCATCGTTCGGCCTCCTGACGGTGGCTCTTTTCCGCGACCTGCTTTTTCACGGCATCGAGGCCGCGTGATTTATGCAGGTCGTTGAAATCGGTCATCTTGCGTCCTCGCTCTTCACGCGAAAAGCTCGGCATGGCAATCTTGCCTTTTACTGCTTCGGCCGCTTCCCTGGCCCTTGCCAGGCCAACGTTGTTGTCTAGGTGGTGGTCATCGTCGGCGCAGATCGTGATTTCCGCCTTTGGATGCCTTGCCCGCAACTGTTCCGCCACGGCCACGAGGTTGTGCGCATTGAACGCCACTGCTACCGGCTGGCCGGTAGCCATGTGCAGGCTGGCGGCCGTGGCGTAGCCCTCGGCCACCAGAACGGGGCCGGCGTAATCGCCGTTTTGCAGGAACTCTTTCACCGCCATTTTTTTAATCAGCATATCCTCCGGCAAGACAAGGAAGGCCGCGCCGGTTTGAGGGCAATCCTTCTCCATCCGCTTATGGCCGTCCGGCAAGATATGTTGGACAGTCTGGACACGGCCAGTCTCCAAACTGTAGCCCGGCACCAGTAAATTGCCGTTGTGGTCCTGTTTCACACCGTTAAACGTCTCCACTCCCTTACTGGCGAGATAGGGGTTATCCGCCGGCGCGGCCACGGCCTCCATCCATTTGGCATATGCCCGTCTCATGCCTCGAACCTGCGCCTGCTGCCGCTCCTCATTGCGTTCGGCAAGCCGCTGTCCTGCCGTTTCTCGCAGTTCCTCCTTCTGTACCGAGGTGAGTGTATGCCCGGTTGCCACCCATTTTACGGTTGGTTCGCTGGTCTTGAAGTTCCGATGCCAACCGGCCGGCCGGCCGTCGAGGTGGCCGCAATATGCGCCGTCTTTTGCTCCAGGTTTTCCTCCTTCGACCGGAACCCGGTGTACCTCCCCGTTCATGATCGGCGGGCCGTCGAGGATCAGGCCGGCGGCCTGGAGCCGCTGGGCAAACTCATCGACAGGCGAGACGACCACCAGTGGCGGCAATGACTCCCTGGAGGGCAGCCAAGCTTGAACCGGGGCAAGGGCCGTCCCTTCGGGCGCGTACCAGCGTTTTTCCTCGCGGTCCCACTTCGCCCCGGCAGCTTTAGCAGCGGCCTTCTCCTTGTAGGGCACGTTCAGGAAGATTTTTTTCTGGGCGATCTCCGGGACCGCGTCAACCAACCTCTCTTCGAGCGAGGCCGGGGCAGTTTCTTCCAGCACCTCCATCTTTTCCTTCGCCCATTCCGTGTTGACGCTCAACAGGGCTGCCAGTTGAGCTTGGCAGCCGGCGAACGTTGGGCCGACGTCCGCCGCATTTTCAGCTTCCACTTCGGCGGCCAGGCCGAGTCTTTCCATTGCCAACGGCATATTGCCATCAGCCAAATCCTGAAGCGCGGCGACGGCATACTTGTTTGCCTCCCTGGCCGCACCGAGGTCATCCCAACGGCTTGCATCCGCCATAGCACGATTGATTTCCGCCTCGACGGAGGTCAAAGGCTGTTCTGTCACCTGTTCCTGCTTCTGTTCCATTGCCATGACGTAATCCTTGATTTGTTCTGCATCGCGGCAGGCACGCATGATTTCATAGGGGTCTTTTTGCAGGACTGCCACCCAGTTATCGACATACGACAGATGTTGCTGGGGCAGGTGTGGCAGCCCTACGTCCTGGTTCAGCATCCAGGACGAGATTTCGGCTCGCAGCTCCTCGCGGGCGTACTGCTCGGAGCCACGCGGACCAAACTCCCGGTTCAACCGGGAGGGATGCCCCGACCAGTGCCCAAGTTCGTGCAGCGCGGTGCTGTAGTACGCGCCGCCGGTCGGAAAATTTTCCTTCGGCGGCAGATGAATTTCGTCAGCCGAAGGTTTGTAAAAAGCCTGGTCGCGCTGGTCGTGGGTGATCGAAGCCCCGGACGCGGCCAAGATGGCCTCGCCCTTTTCCTCTGGCGCCCAGCCGAGAGGCTGCGGCTCGAATGCCGGTATGTCCTGACCGTCGAGTGTCATCAACTGGCTGGCGTGAAATACCGAATAGACGTGCAGCCGGGGCCGGTCCAGCTTGACCGTCTCCGTCTTTTCCTTGCCGCTGGCGTCCAGCTCAGGTTTACCTTCCGCGTCTAGGACCTTTTGTTTTTCATCCCACTGCCAGAAGATTACCTGTTGAGCCCTGGAACCCTTCTTGACGCGCCAGCCCTGTTCATTGGCCTGCCGCATCGTCATCCATCGAGGATCGGCGTAACCACGGCTCAACATGACGGCGTTGATTCCTTTGTAGACCGTGCCGGTCACGGGATTCATGGGTCGATGATACTCGCCGGCCTTCCACGGCTTTTGCCAGGGCGCGGTTCCCTCCCTCAATTCCTTGATGATTTGCGCTGCAAACCGCTCGGCAACACTTTGTCGCTCTTGTTTAGATACCATTGGGCTCCACCTCCAACTGTGCTTCCAGTATGTCGGCTAGGTCCTCGTCGCCGGGGAATGCGCCCATAAAATCGGCCACATCCGGATCGGTCGGAATGCCGATGCCGGGGTTATCTACTGCCTGCATTTCGACAGTGCGTGCTGCTGCTTCGAGGTAGTCTGTTTCTTTGGTCATGGTTTGTCGTTGCCTCTCAACGGGTTGGGATTAAAAGGACCGGTTGCACCGGCCGGACCGATGCAAGCGGGATCAGGCCGAAGTACCGGCTGTCAAAACTGCCAGCGTCATATCCCGACAGTACCAACGCTTTGCCCGGCGGAATCACGCCGGGGATCAGAGGCGCGGACGGCATGCTGCGGCCGGCGCTGTCGGTTTCGGCACGGCGGCTGTTCGGAAGCCGCTGGCCGTTCACGGCCAGGCCGTGATCATCCATTTCCAGCCGGTCACCGGGCAGCCCGGCCACCTGCTTGAGCAACGGCCGCAAGCCCGACGGACAGGACCCGGCGGCCAGGTAGCCGCGCTCCCGAGCCAGGCCGGCGGTGGAGCTGTTCGACTCCAGGCAAAAAAACACAAAGGCGCCTTGATGAGGCGGGCCAGGGGCTATCCGGTACACCCCCCTCGGCATGGAGCCCGTTATATTGATTCGATAGCCGGCATACCAGCCCCACAGCATCACAGCCGAGAGCATGAGGCTAAGCGCAAAGAAACTTTTCATATTCGTCCTTCGTAATCTTCGTGGCCGTCGCTGTCGCCATCGCCGAGGCCTCGACGGCCGGTTTGGTGGCGGTCAGTCGGTCGGACACTTCCGGCCGCGCGACTTTCGCGCGAGCTGAAAATACCGGGTCCAGGAAATAGAGGATTTGTCGGCCGTAAATCGGCGACTGACCGGCCGTAAAAATCAGCATGTCGCCCGGAGCCGTGATTTTGCCGGCTGCGTCCTTTTGCGGACCAGGCAGGCGCAGGCATTCGTCTGGAGTCAACAGAGGCCGCGAGGTCTCGGAGACGCTGAGGGACCGGGAGCCGCCACCTTTACCCCGGCTGAGTGAGGCTTTTTTGGTCACCACCGTGGTTGTGCCAGCCAGCTTGGAGAGATATTCCGCCGTTTCCGGCAGGTTAGGTGCATAGGCAATTCGCACATGGCAGTTTGCCATGAGCGCGTTGTCCTGGCCGTATTCCTTGGCAAGTTGCTTGGTGTCCTGGACGATGAAATAGCCTTTCACGCCGTAGCCGGCCATGTAGGCAATTGCATGCTCCACGGCGGGCAACCGGCCTAGGCTGGTGAACTCATCCAACATGAGCAAGAGTCGGTGCTTGTAGCCGGCCTTGCTGGCTCCGTCGGCGAACTCCATTTTTTCCATCAGGCGGCCGAGGAGCTGCGTTGCAAAAACACGCAGCAAGGGCCGCAGCCGGGCAATGTCGCCAGGCTGAACGACCAAATACAGGTTGACCGGTGTATCGTGGTTCATGAGATCGCTAATCCGGAAATCGCAGGCCGATATGTTCCGGGCGACAACCGGGTCGCGGTACAAGGAAAAGTTCGCCGTGGCCGTATTGACGACGCCCGACATTTCCTTATCAGCCTTGGACAGCATCCCACGGGCAGCAGAGGCGCAAAAAATGTGCACGGCTTGCCCTAGTTCCGGCGAAACGTCCGGATACAGATCGGCGAGCATAGCCGTATGGTCTGTGTCTATAATTTCCTCGAACAGTTCTTGGGGACCACCGGTCCGGTCCGGGTCTTCGAGCATGACCGATACGTCATAGAGGCTGGCGGGCCGGCGCTCCCGATGCCGGGTGACCAACAGGCAGTGCAGTATCGAGCCTGCCAGGAAAGCATAAGCTGCCTTGTCCCAATACTCCTTTACGCCTTCCCCTTCGGGGTCAATGATCATAACGGCGATTTGCTGCACATCGGCAATGGACCGTTCGCTTTCCAGTCGGATTTCCTCCAGCGGGTTGAAACTCGCGGACGTGCCCGACGGATCGGAAGGCTCAAATCGCAACACCGTATGTCCCTGACTTTTGAGATAGCCGCCGGTGAGTGCGTAGTTTTCGCCCTTGATATCCAGAACCACCGATGAGTGCTCCCAGGCCAGCAGCGTCGGCAGGATCAAGCCGACGCCCTTGCCGCTTCTGGTCGGTGCGAAGCATAGAATGTGCTCCGGACCGTTGTGCCGCAGGTAGAGCTGTTCCCGCTTCTGCTTGTCCCACCAGCCGCCGACGTAGACACCCTTGCCGGCGAAATAGCTCATTTGTTCAATGTCCTTACGTGTTGCCCATCGAGCCGAGCCGTGTAAGTCGTCGCGTCCCTTGGGCATTTGCATGCTGTAGGCGTATAGCATGCCGGCGAGAAGGAGAGGCGCGGCGAACAGCAGCAAACCCTGGTCCGTGATCCGCTCCACTTCCGGCGCGGTTAGCACCGGCGACCAGTGCAGAATCTCCCAGGGGACATACCACCACCGGGAAAGCGCCTGGAACGGCCGGCCAAGGGTGGCATGGTGGCCGTACATCGCGCCGATGCGCTGCATGGTCCACATCAGGACCGTACCGGCCCACAGCAGCAGGCCGACTACCACCACCCAGCGCCATGGGCTTTTGCCGGCGGTTCGCTGGATATGTCCATAGAGTTGATCAGCCATTGCTCCTCCACGGTTCCCGAAAAACAACGTCCTTGGTGACAATGACGTTAAACTGATAGCCGGGCCTGATTTCCAAAGTCGGCTTGATGTTCAGGTTCTTCTGGAGGAGGGTCATGGTCGTCTGCCCCATTTGCGCGGCCAGGGCGGACGCCATGGCATCCTGCACCGTCGTCTTGTTGTTGTCCTGGTCGCTGTTGCTGACGCTATCCATGGCATAGCTGCTGCCGCCGGTGATCATGCTCATGAGCAGCGCCGAGCCGAAGATACGCAAGTAATGGTTGTCCACCTGGTCGTGGAAACCGGCATAGCCCTCCATGTCGGCGCCGGGCATGGCTCCCAGGGTGACGGCGGAGCCGTCCGGAAACACCAGCCTGTTCCAGGCGATCAGCACGCGCTCTTGGCCGTACACCACGCGAGAGTCGTACTGGCCAAAGATCTTTGCCCCTTGGGGTACAATCAAGTGCCGGCCGGTGGCGGTGTCGTAGACGTTCTGCGCCACCTGTGCGATCAGATGACCGGGCAGGTCGGAGTTGATACCGCTGATCATGATTCCCGGAATGACCGTGCCGGTTTTGATCTCAAAGGGATGGCCGGCCTCGCGGGTATAGGGAGATAGCCACTCGTTTTTGCCGGCGCTCGCCCGATCAAAAAACTGCTCCTTTTCCCGGTCAGCCGATCCTTCCTGAGTGGCAGACGGATCGACGGCCGCAACAGCCGGCTGTGCCACCGATCCGGGTGCCGCTGCCGGTCTCGCCTCGACGGAGCTGGTGCTTTGCGCGGTGCTCCGCTTCGCCAGGAGCGGCGAGGTCAGCGCGGTCATATAGGCCTGTTCCTTGGCCTGCTGCCGGCGCAACTCATCGCGGTGCGCTTCCTGATCGTCGCGCACCACAACCAACGGTTTGTCCTTGTTCTCCCCCGGCGGAGGTGGAGGCGTAACCACCGCCGGGCTGTTCGGGGGAAGAGACGCCAGGCCGTGACCTTCCACGTTCGCAAATTGCTGCGACGTGGCGGCCGATTCCGTTTTCTTCTCCGGTGCTTTCTCCACTGGCTTCCTGTTGACGCTGTAGTACAGCACGCTGCCGAGGCCGATCAGCATCAGGGCCACCACGGCCAAGGGCCATTTCTTCATCCGGACCGTGGCAGGTTTCGGAGGTTTCAGGCTGTTGGGGGATTCCATGTTTTCCTCTTGTTTTTATTTCAATTGTAACCAGATGCGATAGACATCTGCTGCATAGGCATCACGCAGATGCGGTGTTTCACTGTGGTAGGCACCGACAGCGGCCCATGTATTTCCATATTTCGCAATCATCCTCTTGTAATGCCAAGCACCGACATAGATATTTTTACATTGATCGCTATCGGCAAGATCATTAGGAACGACTCCATAAGAAGATAATGTTTTGAAATGCACGGAATTTATCTGCATGCATCCAACATCGACCGATCCATTTTTGTTTTTATGTACTGTTGCGTCACATCGTCCATTTTCTTTCCTTGAAATTGCTCTCAACACGTTGGGGTTGATACCTTGATACGCGGCGGCACTATCAAAGCAATCACCTGCGAAAGTTTGTGCTGTAGTATTCGAAACAAGAAGTATTATTAAAAATAATGCAGGAAATATTTTTGTTGGTTGAATTGAAAATTTTGTCATCTCGTTGCACCAGTATGTTTGAATATGCCGTTTCATCCCTCGGAGCAGCGGTTTGAATCGATCATCGGTCAGGGTCTAGGGTCTGGAGCCTAGTGTCAGTAGCAGGCGATAGCCTGCGCTGAGACGATAGGGAGGCCGGAGACCGAAACGACGTAGACGTAGCCGGTGTTGTCGCTGTTGTTCCACGCGCAATCCCCGGAGGCTCCGCATGTTACGTGAGATGTTGAGCCGCTAGATTGTGGATTAGCAGTAAACTTAAGAAATCCCGAGAAGGTGGAGCCGCTAACAACCCCTGTACCAATTAACTGTTGAGTGCCGTAAGAAGCCGTTGGGAATATGACAAGGTAACAGCTTGGGTTGCTGCCGGAGCCACTACCGCTAGATTTAGCCCATGTCCCGGCATGGACGTTAGATTGACAAAAAACGACGAAGCATAAAAGCAGGGCAAGCTTTAGGTTTTTCATGGAATTCTCCTATTTATTGACAGATAAGGGCAGACCCATCAGCCGCTACAGCTTTCGCACCGAGAGGAGAACAAGCGTCTCCGACGCTACCACTGGTTTGGCAAGAATAGAGCGCTCCGGAAGAATCCTTGGCCACCAATCCAATAGTCGTACAATTTGTTAGCTCAACCACCTCATCGTTTAATTGCACTTTGGCAGCTCCGGCAATGCCGGTGACTTCCAGTGTGCCGCCTATCGTAGCATTGCTGGTTGCCGCCAATGTGTCCGTGTTCACTTGTCCAGCGGCATTAAGATTGTGGCCTTGCATGTCGATGGCAGTTGCCATTTGATTTAGTTGAGGTTGACCAGGCACAGCATTTCGGTATAAGTAAGGGCTGACCAGTTGCCCACTGGTGAAAGTCAGGAGAGCAGCGGGATGACCTCCTGTGATAGAGGTGTAGTTAGCGGTGGAAATCGTCCAGCCTGCAAACGCGCCAAAAGCATTGGCGGCTCCTCCAGGGTATATTCCGCTATCGTTTTGCGGAATGAGGCCCCCTGCAGCACCCACAATCGCGGCGATCTTACTCGCTTGTTTGTCGGCTAATGCGGCGCCGCCTGTGGACATGACCAACGTCTGAAGATTACCGGCAGCGGGTTGCAACACTTCGACCTGCCATGTTTGCCCATATGGGTTGGTTGCGGCAAAAGATGCAGGCAGTACATTGACGGCTTGCAACATCGCTACCGTGATTACTGCCGGGGCGGTGGGTGTCGCCACAGCTTGAATGGCAACTGAGTTCTGCTGGATGTACGTTGTCGCCGCTGTGATGAGTTGTTTTTGTTGTTGAGCAGCTGTTACCGCACGGGTGTTGTCGTTACTCATTTGCTGATAATAGGCAAATTTTGGTATAACCAAAATCCCCACAAAAACTGCGAAAAGTACCCCTAGAATTTCGCTCACGATTCAATTTCCTCTCTGAATAACAGAAACAACAGCGCCATTCGGTACGGCTGTTGCCAGCGGCATGGCCGTTGCTCCCAGGGCCGCACTTGTCCAGGTCGTGCCTGATGCCATGCCCAAAGAGGCATCGGATTCAGATGTTACGAGTGCGGTCCTAATCGCACCCATAGGCAATGTCGCATAGCAGGTGACAACACGACCGGACACACCTGTTGCCGTGATCGCGTTACCTGCTGATGCCAAAAAAACGGATGAAAATTGGCTTCCTTGGGCAATCAAGGCAGAGTTGGATACCGTCCCGATAAAGGTCGGATTGTCTTGCTGATAAATCGCCACGGCATCACGGTACGCCAGGAAAGTCTGCCCGCTCTGTGCCGCTTGCAACTCAATGGCCGGTGGCAAAACGTCTTGGGCGTTATTGCTTTCAATGGCGAGAGCGCCTAAAAAAAACGACAACACAACCAAAGGTAATAAAATGAATCCCATATCAGACCGTTAGGGCAACTTGCCCATTAAAAAATTTCTGCGCTGACGTTCGACTTCGCTTGCCAACAGGTGGAAATTGCCGTCACGCACGATAGATCGGAGCGCATCCGTCGTCTGTCCGGACATCCATAAGGGTTCTACGGACAATACTCGTGGGGGCGTCCCCGTACCTTTAGTGTCTGGAACGGAAAGGGCTGAACCGGGCAAGGCCAGACCGGGTTCAGCATTGTACAGCGACAAATGCACACCGACGCGCAGGCCATCAGCAATCGCAGCCGTTGCGGTGCCGTCCCCTGCGAGGCGTGCCAGTCTTGCTATTCCGGAGAGCAAATCACCAGCATGAAACGTGGCAACCACGAGATGCCCGCTGGTTGCTGCTGCAATCGCCTCTCGTACCGCCAAGCCATCACGGATTTCCCCTATAAAAATGATGTTCGGAGAAGTGCGGAGCATGTTGCGGACCGCTGGTCCGATATCGTCATCGCAGGAAGCTTCAGTTTGATAACACCAACCCATTCCGTGTTTGCCCTGCAATGGTAGTTCTATCGGATTTTCAATGGTCCAGCAGACGCCGCCGAAGCGGGACAACCGTTCGCTGATAAAGCTTGCCGCCGTAGTGGTTTTGCCAGATCCTGCTTTGCCCAAAAAGACCACCAGCCCTTCGCGTAAATCCGGTGCGAGGAGTTTTTCAGCCACGGCTTTTGGCATCCCTAGACTGGCAAGCGTGCCGGGCATCAAGCGGAACCGGCGGCACACATAAACGACTTTCGATTCAGCTACCGAAATACGCTCGATGCGCAGACGCAAACCTTCCGCATCCGGCCAGTCAATTCTAAAAGCCGAATTGCCTGACCGGGTTTCGAGATGCTGCCGCAACTTCATAATTTCCTGCTCAAACTCAGCGGGAATGGATTGCGCGCTTAAAGAATCGGGAGTGGCTTTAAACCAACTTGTCGTGACGTTTTCTGCCACGAACAAGTCGGAAAACACCAGGTCACAAAGGGCCATGATTAATGAGCAAAAGTGAAAATCAGAGTGTTTGCGGCGGTGTTGCAAGCGGTTACCGCAGCACCAGCATCCAACGGCAATGTTTGAGTCACGGTATTTACTTTGAGAGCCACCGCCGTACTGAGCCCGACAACCATTTTTGCACAGGCATCTGCCGGCACCGAGGGTTCGGTAATATCAAACTGAGAAGAGTTATCGGCATTGACATTGATCAGGACCGTACCGCCCCATGGATTAACCAGAGTGCTGCCGGAAATCATATTTGTTGGGGCAAGTTTTCCACCAATTGCAACCGCAGTTGTTAAAGTTGTGAACGTGTTTTGCGCGTTATAAAGCGCTTGTGCATTGGTTTGTAACAATGTGATATCGGAAATAGCGTTTTGGGTCTTGTTGGAACCAAAAACTTGATACAAGATCAATACAACTGCCGCGACACCCAACAATGAAACGAGATATTTGAACAACGTACCTAGAATTTCACTCATTTTTTGACTCCTTAAAAGTTAGAAAAAATACAACAGTTTGGTTACATACCTGACACTGTACCCATTTGCGTCGACATTGAGTTGATAGCAACCATGAGTAAGCCCATCACTACGTACATAAAAATTTCCATCGCAAAGCCAAAAGATTTGGCCCGCGCCAGCGTTGTGCGTTCCAGATCATTTGCCCACTGCACAGCCACAACGGCTATTCGTTGTGAAAAATCGGAAAATCCAGCCATTGAAGCTATGTCGTCAACGATATCCGGGTTCGGAAAACCAAACGCGGGCATGCCATTTTTTCCTTTCTCCAGAAGCGCTGCAGGCAAACTGGCGCCATTATCCATGCGCCACCACAACGCATGCAGACGCTCCTTGAGCCATGGTGTTGATTGGGTTATCTGGCGTTTGAGAATTTCGGTGTCGGGCATCCCAGCCCGTAATAGAGCGGAAAAACTCATCAACCAGGAATAGCCCTGAATGTCGCGGTAGAACGAATACGGAAACACCTTTTCCGCTGCTATTCGACCTCGGCCCGTCCACTTGGGCAATGAACGAACGACACAGGCGACCACGACAAAAAGCACCAATGGCGGGAGAAGCGACCACCAGCTATTGGCAAAATCACCAGCAGCATAGAGACCGGCAACCAGGCCTTGGGCTTTTGCCTTGGGCAATGCTTGCTCCAAGCCGGGCGTTACATATTTGCCGATGGCCCATAACATGCCGTACACGGCGATAATGTAGACAGCAGGGGTTACCATTGCGGTTTTCAAGGCGCTATTGACCCGCATTATTCGTCGTGTGGCCTCAATGATCAAATCAAGGGATCGTGGCAAATTGCCCGAGAGTTCGCCGCTGCTGATGACGCTGGTTTCATCTTGCGGCACCCAAGCGGCAAGTGCGGCCGCGAAGGTTGATCCATCCCGCATGCGACGGGCCACGTCCGCGACGATCTTGTCGGAGCTGATTTTTTTGTTCCGTTGAAGACGCGCTCGGAAGGTATCAAGCGCCAGTTCTACCGTAACGCCATTGCCGACTTGTGCAGAGAGATGACGATACAGCGCTTCCCGCACCGGCCATGCAAACGCCAGGCGATCCCCGGCTGCAGTAATGCGTGCGGCCAACCCTTTTGGCTTGCGAACCGTTTTGGCCGTAGTTTTTTTTGGTTGTTTGCCAAAACTCAGCAGAGATTTAATGATGGTATGCATGCTTGCGTCTCCGGTCTTTCGGCTCAATCAGATCGACCCAATCTTCCACTGCTCGCGGGTCCACAGTACCGGCCAGCGCGTGGGTAACTGCGGATTCCAGCATGGAGGGGTCTGCATCCGGATTCTCCCGGTACTTATCTCGGGCCGTTTCCGATCCGTGCTTGATAAAATCACGCATCACAGCCGCATCCATCACCAGGATCTCGGCCACGGCAAACCGGCCCAACGTGCCGTCATAACTACATTGGTTGCAGCCATCGCCGTGCACCCGCACTTGGTCGATGTCGCCCCACGTCTCTAAAGCCGTAACGATGCGCCTCGACAATACGCTCGGATTGTTTCGAAGCAGCACGCTGCAATGTGGGCATAATTTGGGCAACAAGCGTTGAGCAACCACACCGCGCACGATTTTATGATCGCAGAAGATGCGCCGCTCAAGCCGGACGCGATCCATTAATTCCAGTCGTTCAACAAACAGAAAAGGATCGGTGACGTGCATCGTTGTCCAAACCTGGTGACCGGTGACGGCTGCTTCCAGCGCCGCAACGGCCACATCTGGACCGCGCAATTCTCCGAGTAGAATGATATTTGGCGCCATGCGGAGCGCATGGCGAATCCGTTCGCTAAAGGCCGCACCCGTTTCAGCATCGTTACGCGCCCCGGTGACGGCCATTTGCACCGCCCATTCCATCGGGTATTCAACCGGATCTTCCACCGTCACCAGGCGGCGTTGCGGTTTAGTGCGGGCAATATCCGTCAATGCCTCGAACATGGACGTTGTTTTGCCTGAGCCTGTCGGGCCGGTAAAAATGACAACGCCATTGGGGGCATCCATTAATCGTTTGAGCTTATCGACTTGTTTTGCCGTATAGCCCATATCGACAAGTCGAAATTCCCCTGCTGGCCGGCGAGGCAGAGAGAGAGGCGGTAAGTTATGTTTTGTATTGGTTTGCACGGAAGAATATTGCAGACGCATGGTCATGAAAGCGCCGTCCTGCGACTGCGGATAACATGGACCGCGAATGATCCGAATCGAGGTCAAACCCGCGTCCGGCAAGGCATCGCCGGGAATTTGAGCGTTCTGGAAATCGAGAGCGTTGTAGCTGGCATCACGAGTTTTAGCGATGCCTTGATAGATGGCGCGAGTTAAGGCTTCACCTTCTGCTTGCGACCGGCGAGCGAGCACACGCAGTCCGCCTTTAACCGCGATCTGGATTTCCGTATGCGCCCCGCGCATCATAAAATGGATGTCAGATGCGCCATAATCGGCGGCTTGCCTGATGATATCGATGGCGTGGCCACGCACTATCATATCCTCATCGACATCGGCCACCAGACGCATCCCGCCAGCACGCAATTTGGCGACTTCATCCACATCTAACGGCACGATAATCAAGATAATGCCGATGGATTCATTACGGTTTCGCCATGTCAGCAGTAAGGGATCACCTGCACAGCGCTTGTCCACGTAGACTGTGTTTGTCGGTCTATCGAGCGCAACACGATCCGTGAGGGCTACTGGTAATGGCAACATATCAATGTCCATACAATACTCCTTCCAAACGCCAGCCAGTGCCGGTTGAACTCAAGGAAGTCAAGCGCAAGCCGGGAATTTTTGAGAGATCAAGACCAAACGGCGAGATCGAAATGTCCAACGTAATATTGGCCTGTGGCGGGGGTGGCGGCACGTCAGGATTTGGTTTCGCACCGGGCAACAGGGGAGGAGGTGCTTGCTCAGTCATGGCAAGTATAAAACCAGCCGTTTGCGCCCAAGCGCGTAACGCGAGTTTGGCGTCGGGCAGTTTAACGGCGTTGTCACTGCCGGTCCTGTCCAGGCCGACGAGCGGAATCTCTTGATCCACGATATCCCCTTGCGGTGTCAGGTTGCCTGTCGGCTTGGCTGCTACCGTGGCGCCGTCTTTACGTACCCAATGCACAACCACAGACGCGGTGGAACAGGAAACTTGATCCAGTGCCCAGCCGTTTTGCGATAAAGGAAGTGTCGAGATGATATTGGCACACGCCGCCAACCAATTGTTTGGCTGTGGCGTGGTCAGCAAAGGTGAAGGAGCTGAGGCCACGGATTGACTCGCCGCGAGCTGCGCCCGCATCTTTGCCATGGCTACCTGGCGCTCGTGCTCCTGCTGTTTTTTGTGCCACCAAAAATACCCGCCACCACCGATCACCAAGAGCAATACAATCGTTGACACCAAAGGAAGCAGCGAAAAATAGCTTTCGTACAAAGCCCGAATCGGCGTTGGTTTTGCGCCAACATCATTGATGAGATCCCGCAGCTGAGCGATATCACCATCGATATATTTCCAATCGGTGTACCCGGAGTGACATTCTCTAATGGAGTGAATTTCATCTTCGCCGCCGATAACATCGCCGTCCGGTAAAATGGCATGTCCATCGCGGACGGCGATATACCACCAAACACCTTCGGAAATCTTAAAGATTCCCAGCCAAGGCTGTTCGCGGGAATCTGCCAGCATTGCCGCCAGGCTGTACAGTTTGGAGGGCCGTTTGGCGTTATCGATAGGTGCGCAAAAGCCCGCCTGGATCGCGGATTCGCCGATGCGAACACACGACCAAGACGCGTTTAACCTCTCAGCGTCATCTTTTAGCTCGGCTTTCGATGGTACGTCTTCAAAGCTGCTCCAGGTCATCCCCACGACCCACCGACGATTATCTATCTGGATGATGCGTGCCATTTAACGGACCCCACCAGGCATAAAGCCTTGTGATGAATCACTGGCAAATGGCAAATTGATGATTTGCTGATTTCTCGAAACGGTTACCTCATTGAGCGAGATGAATTTGACTAGGCCAACACCAGGGATAGTGTTGCCGGTCTTTACTGCCACTTGACCACCATTAGGCAAAGAAATAAGCGCTGTCAGATTGTTTCCCATCCCTGACACCATCAGTACTTGTGCCGACGGTGTAGAAACTGGTGACTGAACCGCACTGCCTTGAGGACCAGGATTTGGCGAGCTTTTAGCTTCACTTTCGTTGAGCTTGTTTCTCAGCTCTTTATTTTTTACCGATTCGGCAAGAACGGCATTTTGTGAGCGCAACACATCGAGCTGATGAAACGACTCAACGTTTGGGCTAGGCTGAAACTCGTCAGTTGCTTGCACGCTTGGCGCAAGGAACACCATTGTTGACGCCAATAAAAGAGACTCCTTCAGGTATTTCATCATTGCACCACCTTTGCTGTAATGACGATTGCAATCAGTTGTTTGTCAGTGGTGCTGTCATCACCTCCACCCAGTAGAGCGTTATGAGGTGATCCGACACCGCTTTGGCTGGTACTCCCAGCCTCCTTTTGGAGACCGGTCAGAAATAAGGAGTCCCCCGGTGTTAAGGAAACGCTTTGTTGGAACGTACTGATATCAACATTTGGAGTCTGGATACTGGAGCCGCCACTACTTACGCTGCCCATGCTGATCAGCGTGCTGTTCGTCAGGTTCATCGCCAATAAAATTTTCCCATTGACGATCCGGGGCAAAAACATAGCGGTGAAACCGGTTGTAAGCAGACCCGGCGTTAAGGTCGGCGGGATGGGTGTTGCACCGACGGTTGTAGAGGCTCCCATGGTGGTTGAGGCTAAATAGCTGGTCTGGCTTGCCACCTGGAGAGGCGCGGGCTGTCCGTTCAGCGTCACAATGGTTTGTCGAAGCGTTTCGCTTACCCGCCCTAATGTAGACAGAGCCTCAACGGCAAGTTGCGTGCCGCTGAATTGCGAAGCGGCCCCGGTGGCAGTTTCTAAGACGTTGGCGGTTAGGTTGAGCGGAGCCAGACCAGAGACGACAGGAGGGGTTTGAGGACCAACAAAGTTGTAGCCGTATTTGTCGCCAAAAGGCTTAAAGACGACATCTGGATTCCAACTGTAATTGTCTTCATTGGTTGTCTTGACCTTGTAAATATGGACGGTAATAGAGATTTGCTGGCTGAGATTGTCAGACAGGCTTTTTGCCCATTCTTCCACATTGCGTACTTGGGTGGGAGTGCCTGTCACGGTCAAGCTGCCGACCGATGCATTGCCAACAATTTTTGCACTACCGCCAACTGTTTTGGCGACTTGTTCCAGATCAGCCCACACGTCAACCGAGTAATTACTGGTGCTGCTTGTTCCACCGGATGACGAGCCGCTTGATGCCGATCCGCTAGAGGACGTGCCGGTTGATGCTCCGCTCGACGCACCGTTTGATGCGCCGGAATTTGCGGTAATCGAACTGCTGCCTGATGAGTTTTTTGCAATCGCGGGAAGATAGAATGTCTTGGTTTCTGTCCGATAAAAAATTATGCGGTTATCGGTCATTTTCCACCAGACGCCAACCTTGTTGGCCGCAATATCAAGCAACCCCGAGAGCGGCCCTGCGTAATTCACCGACAACAATTGCAGGGTTTGTTGCATACTTCCAGATAGACTGCTTGCGTTCCCTGTTCCACCCATAGCCGCAGGAAGCGGTGGCATAAGGACGCTGGAAGGAACAGGGCCTCCTGGTGCGCCGGTAAGAACGGAGCTTACCGACCCACTGGAACCAGACACTACATCATTATTGGTGGTGGCCTGGATCTCTGCCGTGTCCACCATCAATCCGGTCGTCTGTTGTATCCAGGACGCCAAATCCGCGAGCGACACCTTTTGCGCGGGATGATAGGTCACCATCTGAGCCAATACGGGTGATGGAGGTGGCAAGACTTTCATCGACGGCCCCATCAACCAAGCCGCTGGCGTGGTGGTAACAACCGGCATTGTCTGATCGGCTTTTTCCTGTTCCTTTTCGATGCTGTTTGTGGCGCTGGATTGCAGGCTGTTTGCTTGTTTATGGACAGCGCAGCTCGACAACAGTAAAACAGCAAGCGCCACAATCATGGCCCTTGTTTTAAATGCTCGATACATCACTTCCTCCTTCATTGTGCAGCCACGCCAGGGCCAGTGACTACGACGGTTTTGTTGCCCTCGAAAAACTGTGCCCGAACCAGCGCCCCGTTGGATGCCAAGGTGATGATCACATCCGATGCAACTTTCTGGAAATCACCATAAAATGTGGATTGAGCAGGAACCGCCCAATCCTTCGGCATGTTCCAAATGATTTTCCAGCCCGCTCTCACGCCCCATGCCTGCAATTCCTGACCAACGGTATGCCCCGTTCTCATGGTCCAAGTTGACCTTGCGATTCGTTCCTGCTCGGCCTGCTCTTTTGCGATTCGTTCCTTTTCAGCCTTCGCCAGCTCGGCCTGCTCTTTTGCTATCCGTTCACGATCAGCCTTGGCTTGTGCAGCGGCTCGTTCCTTTTCGGACTTCGCCTGCTCGGCCTGCTCTTTTGCTATCCGTTCGCGATCAGCCTTGGCTTGTGCAGCGGCTCGCTCCTGTTCAGCCTTTTCCTTGGCGTGGGCCGGATTGGCAGTTTTATTTTCCTGCACCGGCGGCGACGAGGGCAGATCAAAAGCGTCCAGCTCTTTTTGCTGCACTTCCGGAGCGGCAGGCAGATCGTTTAAGGTGACGCATTTCAATTCGCCGGAAATGGTTGTGCAACTGCCGAGCGGGGCACTGGAATCATCCCCAAAGGAGGGCGCAGCAATCCCAACGCCGCAGAATAAAATGCCCAAAACGACCACTGATCTTTGATATTGTTTTTTCACCACCCCCCTCCAATCGTAGAGAATGCCGCCTCGGGCTGACCCGTGGCGGTATAGGAACGCATCATCTTTCGTGGGCCGCTGTCGTCCGTGAACTGGAGCCGCAGCAGTAACGAGCCATCCACCTTGTGGCGATCCAGGACATAAACGACCTGGAGCGCGGCTGAATCTGCCTTGGAGTCAGATGGAACGATACTAAACCCCCGAGACCGGAGGTGTTGTTCAAAGGCTGCCGAGAAGCTGTCACTGCCGGCAGAGTGCAGCCGGATGGACGTTTTCCCCGGCGGATAGAGCGCCACGATGGCGAACGTCGCATCGGTGGCGACAGATTCCACCGCCGTGCCCGCTTGCAGGGCCTTGTCGTTGACAAAACTGCTTTTGTCTCGATGAGCGCAACCGGCCAGCAGGACCACGCCCAGCAGCGCAGCGATCATCTGCTTTTTCATTAATTGGCCCTCCTGATTTCAACTGATTCCTGTTGATCTCCGGCTCCGGCGATCAAGGATATTTCCTTGAATATGCCGTCAATCGTCATGGCTTGGGTCGATGGGTCTACCCGGTAGTTGACCATTACGGACTCACCGCCCTTGCGGACATGCACGACAGGCATTTCCCCTGCCCGAACGTCGGACGGGAGTTGAATGTAGGTTTTTAAGCCGTCGTCATAAACCCGCTCCGGCCGCCAGTTCGGCTTGTCGCCCGACAGGTCATAGCGGAAATTTAGCTTGGCGAGATCGACCGGCTTGCCGACGGCATCGGTGGTGGTGCGCCATTCTTTTTCTTTGGAGTCCTGTTGGCTTTTTTGCTGTTGTTGGCGGCGGATTGTCTCCGAATAGACAAAGCCGATGTAAGGCATGTGGCCGGTCTTCTGGCTGATGAGCCGCAGGTGGTAGGTCCGACGGTCTGTGGTGATGATCGCGCTGGTCTCCAGGCCGGCGTCCACGGGCTTGATAAACAAATGCGGCGTGGAGTCCCCGGCCAGGCCGGATTCCACCATCCATCGCGAGGAGTCGCCGACCACAATTTCATTGATCTTTTCGCCCGGCTCCAGCTCCACGTCGCACACCTGGAACGGTGCGGCGATGACCGACGGCGTGCTGGCTCCGTGGACATAGACCAGCTTGCCGCCATTGGCGATATAGGGCGCGGTGGCTCCGGCGCCCTTGTTCGCCAGTTGCAACGCTTCGCGCTGCTGCGGCGAGAGCTGCACGGGCATTGAGCTGAGCATCGTATCCGGAGTCACGGCCACTGGCCTTCCTCCGGGCGCGGCGGCCAGGGCCGGCGATGCCAGGGCCAGAAAAATTGCTGCGCATAATGTCTTTTTCATGCGTTCTTCCTTTTTATTTTGAAAAAATACCAAAAATAGGTATTATAATTTTATGGATACCTGGACCGTCAAATTCACGGGCAAGGCCCGTAAGCAGAAAGACAAGCTCCCTCCAGCCATTTCCTCCGTGCTTGATCTGTTGTACGGAGAAATGGAGGCCGACGGCCCGGAACGCGGCAACTGGCCACATTACGGCAGGATTGTGGGCAAAAAAGACGTTTATCATTGCCATCTGAATAAAGGCAAACCCCGGTATGTGGCTGTCTGGAAGGTCATGGACCGGGACATACAACTGATTGAGGTGCGTTATGTTGGCACACACGAGAATGCGGACTACCGGAGAATTGACTGAAATATCCTTTACCGTGCCGACCGCGGACGCCGTCCGGCTGCGCAAGGCCATTGACTCCGTGCTGGAGTTGGCTACATTCTCTCGCCCCGTGAACGAGCACGGCGAAGAGTTATACAGCGCGGAAGAAGTCTTCCCGGAATCCAGCCCTGGAAACCGGCTGCGCGGACTCCGCACACGGGAGGACCTTACCCAAAAAGCATTTGCCGAACGCCTCGGCATCCGCCAGCACCATGTCGCCGAGATGGAAAAAGGAAAACGCAACATCTCCTTGGAAATGGCCAAGCGCATCGGAGAAGAGTTCAACATCTCGTACAAGGTCTTTCTGTGACCACCCTCGATAGTCCGCCCGTTGGCTTGGAATTGATATGAGGAGTGCATACCCTTACCTGCTGATGACTTTGGAAGCGGCCAGGTCGGTGATGTAGACCCCGCCGGGATTGACCATTATGACCTTCTCCGACTCCGGCGGAATCAACTGGATCGCCACGGTGGCCTCGTAAGACTGCTGTTCCAGCAGCGCTCCCGCGTGACTCCGCACGGTCTCCGTCCATTCCACGCGATACGATGTATCACTGACCGGCAGCGGCAGGCCCTTGATTTCCACATGGATCAGCCGACCGGACTTGGCGATTTCATAAGGATTATTGCTCTCGAACCACTGTTTCAGTACGCCCTTGGCTCCGCCAGCGACCACGTTGCCCAGGCGGGCGATCATTTGACGTTGCAACTCCGTGTCGGCCGTCACGGTCCGCCAACTGGTGATCATTTCCGAGATCGTCGCCAGGATCAGGTTGCGCGGAACCGCTGCACGCTGTTCCAGGCGACCCACGTTGTTGATCCGGCCGAGCTTGTCGATCTCGACCAAGTACGGCGCGATGCTGCTTTGCCTGGCCTGCATGATGTTGCCGGACAGCGATATGCCCAGCAGCGCCAGGCCGGCGAAGGCCACGGCCCGCCACTGTGCTGCCCGGCTGATGTAGTTGCCGTACCGTTCCAGCCATTCTTCCTTGGCCGCCAGGTACGGATTGCCGGGGCCAGTGTCCGACAACCGTTCCTTCCGTGGTGTTGATTTCATAAAAGTCATTCCCATCACCTGATTCCTTGGATATTTTCAGGATTTTTCGCTATTTTTAATCCTGTGGGTCTTGTGGAGGATGCGGTTGTTGAGGAGGCGTGGCTTGCGCTCTGGAGACATCCCGCTGGTCTTTGAGGATCGAGTTCATGCGTTGGCCGGTCGAGCCATAGGCGTTCTCCTGCCGCCGGGCCGTGGAAAACGAGTCGTAAACGTTTTTGGCAGCTTGTGCGCCGCGTGCCCAGCCGGTTTTGCCCTGCCCTTGCGGGCCAGCGACGTCCATAGCCGCCTTGATGGAGCTCAGGCCACGGCCACCGGCGGCCATCCCGCCAACAGCACCGCCGACCGCGCCGCCGACACCGGCGGCTACTGCGCTGCCGGCCGCGCCGAGTCCGGTGCCGCCGCCATGGTGCGAGCCGTTGATGATGCCGGCGCAGACCTCGGGGATTTTGTCGATGAGCACGAGGAGGACCACTGCGCAGCCAATGAGAATGATGAGTTCTTCGTAGGAGGTAGCGGAGGTTGATCTAAGGTTGTTGATGAATGTCATGCCGACGCCTAAGACCAACTGCATGACGAACAGCTTGAAGGCCACGGACAGGGCATAGCGCATGGTATTGATCGCGTATTCCTTCAGCAGGCTGGAGCCGCCGAAGCCCAGCAATAAAACGGACGCATTCAAGGCAATGTAGGACTCACACAGCACCAGCAGCACACGCGCCGCTATTAAAGCGAAACAGGCCATAATCACTCCGGCGGCGATCAGGTAGCCAAGGGCCATTATAGGGTCCCAGCCGTCCACCTTATCGAGGATGTTGGCCGCGATCTGGATGCCGGTATTAAAAGGCGACAGGGTGAGGGCCTGGCCACTGAGGGTCGTACCTATGTCTGTCAACCCGTTGATGATGTTGCCGGTCCATTCCTGGTAATGGGTGATGACCGCCAAGCAGAACCCGGCAAAGAGCAGCACGAAGATGAATTGCTTGATGGTGTCGCCGATCTCTTCACGGCCCAGCGCCGCCCTGAGCCCAAGCAGGGACACATCCAGGATCAGGCACCATTTGAACAGGGTTAGAGCATACTGTTTCAAGGCGGTTCCATAACCGCCGGCGACCGTGGCAAATTGATTGGCAATCCGGGTAATAACATCACTATCCACTGCGGCCTGGCAATCTGGAGCCAGTAGGGCCAGAAAAAGGCCGCAAAACAAAAAGGAGCGTTTCATGAAAAAAATTCTCTCGTTAATTTTTTGTTCGTTTGGAGTCCTCGCCCTAGTAGCTGCCTGCGACAGCAACAAGGCTGAGACCCCGCAACCTCAAGTCACCGCTAATCAGCCCCAAACCAAGACCAAAGAACAGATTAAGGAAGAACAGCAGCGGGCCTTTAGTACGGACAAGCTGAGAGCGCCCAACCACCTCGACGATCCCTTGCCCGTGCGCCGTTAACGGCGTACCGGTAGCGGGTCATCCAGATGGTTGGGCGCACGCAGGATGGTTGTCTGTGTGGCCTCTCGCCATTGCTCCCGCTCCAACTGATCCTTCTTCTCAGCCTTCATCTGGCTTGCCAGCGTCGATTGTGAGCTGGTGGCGACTAACTCCCGCAACTCGCGCTGCTCTTGTAATTGCAATGCGGCGAGTTGGTTGCCGGCCTGCATTGCCTTCATTTGCCCGTCCGGGCTGTCCAATAGGCTCTGTACATAGGTTTCCAGCTTTCCCGCGTCGGACAGGTCCTGAAGTTGGCGGCCGGTGAGCTGGTAGGTTGCCAGGCTCGCCTCGTCCACGGATGCCGACCATTTATCTTGATGCTGGCGGTATTGCTGGTTCGCCGCATCGATTTCTTCCGGTGTCGAGGCGGCCGTCAGGTTAGAGAAGGTGGACTGTGCCGGAAAGAGTTGGTTGAAGACTTGCGCCAGCGCGGTGTAATCGCCACGCTGGGTCCGGAGCTGGTTGGTCAGATTGGCGAGCTGCGTCATTTGCCCGGCCAGCTCGCCGCGCATCGCCTGCGGCAGTTGCATCGTGTTCTGGATCGCATGTTGGACCAGTTGGATTTGCTGGGCGGTCTGAGTGATCGCCTCGGAATACTGGTTCGTCATGGTCGAAAGCTGTTCCAGGTTCGTGGCCTGTTCCAGCAGTTGGGTGAACACGGTGGAGCAGTTCGTACAGGTGACTACCTCTCCAAAAGAGAAAATGGGGACATTCAGGGCCAGGGAGACAGCGGCAATGATCATCAGTTTTTTCATTAGTTTTTCCTTTTTTTAACCATTTTGTTTTAGATGTACTTATATGCTACAAATGTTGATTTCATTATTTAATTAATGCAGGAGTTAGACATGAATTGTCGAACACGCGAACGAAGAAAAAAATTTGTTAATGATAATGAAATTAAACCGATCGCTCATATAGCTTTGATTAAAGGTCAAGCAAAAATAAGCTGCACCGGAGATACATTGGAAAACAGTTACTACAGCTTTATGTACAAACACAAAACTACTGGTAAATCTGGAACTTTTATTTGTGGCTCTCATGCTGCTGACGATTTCCTCAAATTGCTCGATCTGCCGACAATGAAAAAATTCAACCCATTAATTCAAACAGAAAATCTAGAAGCCGTAACTGACAGTAAAACAACAGAAAAAAACGATACGCAAACAACGCCTGTCAAGGAATGGCACCCATCAACAGAGCAACTCAATAATGCTATTAGTCTTCTCATGGTCTGCTGGAACACTGAGCTTCGGCCGCCACTTTCAGATATAAAGGCTAAGCTGGAACAATATGCGGACAGGCCGCCATTTTTAAGCCAGGTCAAAACAGTGAATACTGTTATTGCAAAGGATTTTTCAAAGCGAACTATCCAACAAATGATTGAAGAACTTGCGCAAAAAAATAGTATGTTGCGATTCAAAACGTTCTCTTTTGATTTGCTTAATGACATGTTGAATGAAGAGAAAATTGTATCTTTATTTGGTTAAGAAGGTTGTGGGTATGGATAGTGAATTTTAACGAGATGGTCATAGTAAATTTCCATTATATTTACAAAAGTAGAGTAATATTTGTTAAGAAACTCTTCGAATTGATGATCATCATGAATAGCTAAAATCTCTTCTTGCGATACGTTCAGCTTAATAGCTAATTCATTTATTCCTGGCACCTCCTCAGCTTGGCAAAGTAAAGTCAATGCAGCCTTGTATCCCTTGACATGATAAATTTCTCCAATTTTAACAGCATGTTCTTTAATCAGTTGCAGACGGCGCGAAGTAAAAAATTGATCTTTCATGGTCTTCTTCCTTATTGAACTTGAATATGTTTCTGAACTTCAGCGGTTCGCCGGGGCTCATCAATTACCCCTTGTTGTATGAGGAAGTTCCGCATATTGACCTGTTGTGGCTCGGCTTGATATTGCCGCGACCTTTCCCGGAGCAGCTTTTTGTTGTGTTCCTGTTCAGTCTCAAATATGCCGGGCCAGGGCTTGAAATTGCTCCATGGGTCCCGAGGATCATCGGCATCCCAATCCCACCCCCACGCCTGATGCACATCCAACAAGAACAGATCTATCTTGCTCAACCAGCTCAGAACATACGCTTCCAAGATGTCGGGATGAGCCTGTAAAGTTTCTATAAAATCACGGTTATAGCTCAGTTTGTGCGTCACATCTTCACAGACGTACAACACACGTGTATAGCAATTGGCTATATCTTCAGGATTCTGCATCAGGACATGGTCAGCATCCACGCCACTCCACATGATGTCCAAATTATGGTGCGCCGGCCCGGGCCAGGGCTGCAAACGGCAGGGCGGCACATCCGGAAAAACATCATTTGCACCCACATCCGGAAAAGTGGGGCGCAATGCGGAGAGGAGGTTTTCAAAGAACAAGTCATTTCGCGCAATGACGAACTCAAACCATGGAAACCGCCTCATAGTGTCCGGCCTGCTCAACAGCGCCTGCATGATGTTCCGGTTTTCCTCCACGACATGATAAATGCCTCTGTTCCATATCCCTGAATAACGACACACATACAGCAGATCGCGTAGTGCCCGCTCTATGGTATCATTCCCTTTCATAATCCCCTTCCCGTGAGCCAAATCTCGGGCCACTCCTGGCCGTATTGGGCAGCGAGTTCCTTGATTCTGTTGAGGCTTTCCTTGTCCGACGCCCCGATAAACGAGAGCGTGCGGGGGCCGAGCGCCAGTTGGACCAAGCGGCGGCCCTCGGGCGAGACAACGTAATAGTCCCGCTTCGGTGTGGCGTTGGCGATGATCTCCACCTGGCGCTCGTTGAGGCCAAGGCCCAGGTACAAATGATGCTGTTTTTCGCGGGCCGTGAGGTTCGGCAGATAGATTTTTGTCGGGCAGGATTCGGCAAGCACGTCCACGATGCCCGAGCGCTCCGCGTCGGACAGGCTTTGCGTTGCCAGGACCACCGCACAGTTCCGCTTTCTGAGCACCTTCAACCACTCCCTGATTTTTTCCCGGAAAACCGGGTTGCCCAACATCACCCAGGCCTCATCGAGGATCAGCAGAGCTGGCTGGCCGTTTAGTGACTGCTCGAACCGATGGAACAGGTAGAGCAGCACCGGCAGCATATTGGCCGCCCCCATCTCCATGAGAGATTCGATTTCAAAGACGGTGAATTGAGAGATTTGCAGGTTATCCGTCTGGGCGTCGAGAAGGCGGCCCATTGCCCCTTGGTTGGTGTAATGGTTCAGCGCTTCCTTCAGCTCGCGTGACTGGAGCACATGCCAGAAATCGGTCAAGGATCGCATTTCCGGCGGATTGTGTCGCAGGGTAGAGAGCGCTTGATGAATGTCGTTGCGGTGGCCCGGCAGGATGACGAGCTTTTGCAGCTCCGCGCAGGTGGCGATCCAGTTGGCGGCCCAGGTAAATTCTTCCTCATTGTCGATGCTCTGCAATGGCGCGAAGGACAATGCATCGTGGCCGATGTTGAAATGACTGCCGCCTACCCCCAGGCAGAGCGGCAAAAGGCTTTCGCCCTTGTCGAAAGCTGTTATGGATGCGTGCGGATAAGCCCTGAACTGCGCGGCGATCAGGCCGAGCAGCGTAGATTTACCAGCACCGGTCGGGCCGAAAATAAGGGTATGGCCGAGATCGCCGGCATGGAGGTTGAACCAGAACGGCGTCGAGCCGTCCGTGGCAAGGACTGCCAGCGGCCGGGATCGCGGCGGATAGAACGGGCAGGGCGCATACCTGCTGCCGGTCCATACTGTTGCCAGCGGCAGCAGGTGCGCCAGGTTGAGCGTGTTGACCAGGGGCCGCCGAACATTGGCCCAGCCGTTACCCGGATGCGAACCCAGCCAGGCCTCTAAGGCGTTGATTGATTCGAGGCGGCAACCGAATCCCAACGTTTGGATCAACCGGCGCAGATCACGGCTCTGGTTGGTCAGATTGGCTTCGTCCTCGTTCATCAGGACGATGCATTGTGAAAGGTAGCCGACACCGACCAGGCCGCTTTGGACCTCCAAAAAGGCTTCCTCGGCATCGTCTCGCATCATTGCCGCGTCGCGGTTGATGCGGGCGCTTGCATTATTGAGGAACTTGTCAATGAACCGGTGCATTTGCTGTTGCCAGCCTTTCCGGTACATATTGATTTCCCGCGTGCCGTCGAGCTGGTCCAGGCAGATGAACCGCGTGGAGTAGCGATAGGGCAAGGAAAGGCTGTCTAGGGCCGCCAGCATCGAAGGATACGATTCGAGCGGCAGGCCATCCAGGGACAACACAGCCAGGTGGCAGTCACCCAGGCGGGGCCGCAGGCCGGCCGTCAGGTCGACGCCGCCCAGAATGGCGTCCAGGTACATCGGGGTTGACGGCACGCGCACAGGGTTAAAAATGCCGGTGACGCATCCCTGGAGATGCGACAGCAGGCTGGAGCAGAGCACGCCCTGTTCCTCCGTCTCTGTCAGTCGCTCCATCATCACCACCGAGGACAGAATATCTTCCAGCTCGGCCAGGGAGCTCTGGAAGTGCTCCAGAGCTTTTTCCAGGCCGGTGCTGCCAGCTCCGCCGGTGTGGATCGCTTGCGTCATTCTGACGACCTGCAGGGCCGGTTTGTAGGTCACGACCAAGATTGTCTCGGTCCGGTAGCAAAGGCCGCTGCCGAAATATTCCCGCCGCTCCTCGTCCATCAGGCGGGTGACGGCATCGGGGAAAAATCCTGCGTTCTCTGACGGGTACGCATGGTGCGGCTGGCGAACCGCATCGACATGCAGCATCCAGCCCGTGCCGAGCAGCCGGATGCCGGCGCCCACTTGTCGTGCCATCCAAGCCAGTTCTTCGTCCGTCGAGCTGGCTGTATCCGGGCCGCTTATTTTCCAGCCCGCGAGGAACGAGCCGTCCTTACCCAGCACCACGCCCGGCGCGATCAGCGCCGCATAGGGCAGAAGGTCCGGCAGGCCTTTGGCCTGGCTGCGATAATCCTTGATCAACATCGGAAGCCTCCTTGCCGCCGCCAGCGGCTACTGCGGGCCGAATAGAAGTCCTGCTGCCGGATGTGCCGCATCCAGACTTTCGACATTTGCGGGTCGGTTTTCGCCATGAGCCGCAGAACAAACACCGCCGAGAGCCAAAACAGGGCGGCGCTGGCGGCAGAAATGCCGGTCATGCCGCCCACGCCTACGAGGAAGGCAATCAGGGCGCTGAACATCACCAGTTCACGTTCGGCTCCCAGGGTGAGGCTGTGACGGTGCAAGGATTGATGAATGGGCACGGTGTGCATGTCAGATCAGTGCTCCCGAGAAGCTGAACACCGAGTTGACGATACTGGTGGCAAAGGCAATGAAACTGATGCCGAATACCACCTGGAGCAGCATCCGGAAGCCGCCGCTCATATCATCCTTGTTCAGGATGAAAATCACGCCGCAGATGCCCATGGCGGCGATGGAAATCCATTTGCCGGCCGGGCCGGTTACGGTGCTGGCGACCTTCTCCAGCGGATCGGAAAATTCCGTGATGCCGCCGGCGGCAGCAAGTTCCGGAATTACCACCACGGCGGCGGCGATTATGAGGGAACCCAGAAGTTTTTTGTTTGTTTTAAGCATGATAAACGGTCTCCATTTGATAACGAGATTCAGCGTGCCAACCATTGACACGCATTATTTCCGACACGCGGCGACCGCCTGGCGCGCGTTCAATGAACACCACCAGGTCGATGCCGTTGCCGATAAGTCGTTGCTTGGGGGCGGTGGTTGCCTCGGCAATCAGTTCCTCCATCCGGTCCAGTCCTTCGGCCGCACTGTTGGCGTGCACGGTGGCGATGCCGCCAGGATGGCCGGTGTTCCATGCTTTGAGCAGATCGAGGGCCGCGCCGTCGCGGACCTCGCCGATGATGATCCGGGTCGGCCGGTAGCGCATGCCCACCTTAACCAGGCGTTGCATGCCGACGTGATCGCTGGTCCGAAAAAAGACGGTGTTCGGGCTCTTCGACTGCAATTCCATGGTGTCCTCGAAGATCAGCGTTCGATCATTCGGGCACTTGTCCGCGATGATCTGAATGAGAGCGTTGACCAGCGTGGTCTTGCCCGAGCCGGTGCCGCCCACCACGAGGATGTTCTTTCGAGCCGCGACTTGTGCTTCCAGAAACGGGATCATATGAGCGGGCAGAACGTCCTGTTCGGCATAGTCGTTCAGGGTGAAGACCTTGGACGCCTTCTTGCGGATCGTGAAGCTGGGGGCTGCCGTTACCGGCGGCATCACCCCCTCGAAGCGTGAGCCGTCCAAGGGTAGCTCACCCTCGACAATGGGATTCTCCAGGGTCACGGTCGTATCGAGGCCGCTGGCGACCAGGGACAGGATCAGCCGGCCCTTCTCGGCCGGCATGGTCCCGAGCACGGTCATATCTTGGCCGTGCTTTTCGACCCATACCTGGCCGTCCGGGTTGAGCATGATTTCAACTACGTCCGGATCGCGCAGCGCACACATAATGCCGGAGCCAAGATTGTGCTCCAGGGCGTTTAACAAGCGGCTGTCGATCATCGTTCCGTCTCCTGCTTTTGATCTGGACGGCCATAATCGCGCCGATAACGACGATGTTCGTCGCAGTCAGCAACCAGCCCTGTTTGCTCCAATATTCCTCGCTCCCACGATCCCGGCCGGCGACTCCCGGCCGCGACAGCCTCCAGTAGTCCAACGACTAGGGATTCGACGCTTGTCTGCCGATTCGGGGCACCGTGCTCCCGGTGCAGCTCCACGATATAGCGCAGCTCCGCCGCCACTTCGGGCGGGAGCTGTATTTCCAAGGTTTCCAGGTCTTTTTTCATCGCAACACCGCCTGCAGGACGAATACAGCCACATTGACCAGGGCGGAGGCGCCAATGATCCCCGCCAGCCAAATCAAGCTGATCCGAAATTGTTTGTAGGTCGATTGGATGCCCTCGACCGTTGAGGAGGCCAGGCTGGTCTTCAGATCGTTCGAGACCCGTTCCACGGCCTGGATGTATCCGTCGGTCCGAGCAGACAAGATGCTCGTCAACGCATGGTTGTGGCGCTGCAACAGCTTGTCCTGCTCGTGCAAGTAAGCGTTAAAGAGTGTGGCCATCATCAGGATTGGATCATCCGGCGACACGACGGTTTTGCATTGTTCCGCCAACAGGGCGGCCACCTGGTCATGCGTTAAACCGATTCCGTCAGGCAGAATCGGAGAGGGCGGCAACTCGAAAGTCTTTTCGTTGTCTTCCATGGAGTCACCACAAGGAGAGTTGAAGAGATTGATTGCCAACGGCTCCTTCCTTTGAGGGAGACACAGCCTTTTCCTTGAGCTGGAGTTTTCTTTCGCAATCGGTGCATAGACTTTCCCCTGGCGGGGCGTCCATGCCGCAATTGGCGCAAATTGGTGTGTGTTTCTTGCTCATATGATCCTCCTTGTCAGATATCATTTATCCCTCTCGATCTAATTTTTACGGGTGAGGGTGCCGGCGCGGCGCTTGAGGTCGGAAATCACCAGAAATTGCCGGTACTGTTCACGCAGCAGGGTGTAGGCGTGATCCGCGATCCGTCGCGCCTCCCCTGCGGTGGCCTTCAGAATGTCTTCGGCCGTGATGCCGTACAACCCCTCTAGTTCAGCGTAGATATTTGCATCCCGTGAATAGAAGGGCTGGGCGCTGGCTTCTATCAGGTATTTGATGGCGTTGATTTGTTGTTCGGTTGCAGGCCGGTTGTCTTTTGCGCCGGCAAGGCGGATAACCTGTTCGAGAAAGTCCATCATCGGATGCGCATTGTCCCTGTCAAAATCGAAGTCGTCCAGGCTCCGGATTTTGCCCACGACGCAGGCTGCCTTCTCCGCCGTTTCCTGCGGCATGTCTTCGAGCAGCGCCCAATAGGCCGCCAGCCCCCGCAAATATTTCACGAGTCGTTGACTTCGGACGCTGTTTGATTCAAAAGGCGGCTGAGGGCAAATTTGATGCATGGCCTGTGACAGGTCGGGGACTCCTTGCCGCTTTTGTATATCTGCCTCCATGGCGTTGAAGGCGTCGATATAGGCCCATTTAAAATCTTTCGCCCGCTTGCCGGTGAAGCCCATCGCCAGCATAACGAAACCGTCGCGGGTGAGGGTGTACATCCGATGCTGTTGATCCCCTGTTTCCGGGAGGCTGTAGACCCCCTGCGCAAAATTGAGCAGGGCTCGGTCAGCGCTGGATTCCGCACAGAGTTTTTCAACGTCGCGAAGAACATTTTTATGCTGCTTCCCGAAATACCTGGCGACATCCAGTGTGGTTGTCACCGCTTGTCCATCTTGGGCTTCGACGACCGGGGCTTGCGCTTTTTTTTCAATATTCTGCACTTCTTCGCTCCTCAGACCAGTGCACGATCCAGTTCCGCGCACATCTCGTTCCAGAATATTTTCAGACGTTGCCGGGTCATGATCGGCATTTCGCCTGAATTGATGGCCTCTTCAAATGTCTGGCGGCGGGACAGCATTTCTTCAATGTCCTTGCCGAACAGAGATTGTTTGCGTTGAGGAATGCGCACCAGGCCGCGAATTTGTGAACTGTGCTTTTGGTAGAGCTTGAAATCCTCGAAAGTTTTGTCGCCAGCGGTTGATGCAATGCTGCCGAAGTATTGATTCAGCCAGACAACAATATCTGCCTGAGGAAAACTTGTTGCCAACACGCTAAGGCCGGTCAAAGTATCACCCATTGCTTGACCTCCGGTTACAACAGTATGCAATTGAACATCATGTCCAGCGTCTTTTATCATTTGCAACGCATCGTTTTCCTTGAGGTATGACACCAAAGGAACAAAACTTGATGCGCCATTATCTATGATAATATTTGTTCCAGTATCACAATCTAAAATTATTTCAATCATCTTATCAAATTTTCTTTGGTCTATGTCATCTCCGCTCATTATGTCTATAACTTTAACATCGAGAGACTTATATCCTGCAAAAGTTGTGTTGACTGGATCGGTATCAAATCCGATAACATTTATGTCTTTTCTGATCATATATTGGTATATGACCGCACTTATAAAACTTTTGCCAACACCACCTTTTCCTTGCAAAATAAAATGTATCATTTATCTCTCCTCACTTTTTCTTTTTTTTCAGCGTTACAGGGTCAAATCCTCTATCGTTCTTATTAGGATTTTCAAATCTATCGGCATATACCCAAAAAGACTTATATGACATCGCTAACTTTTCCTCTTGCAAGAATTTTTTATATATAGCTTTTATCATCCATCCTGCTTCGCGAAGTTTAACGAACTCTTCCTTTACAGCGAAAAATTCTTTACGAGCAATTCCATACCTTTCTGTCATTTACCTACCCTTATCAGTTCATTTTCAATTAATTCTTGAGCACATTTTGTTAACAAATTCTTTCTATACGCATTCTCCAATGAAAAAATATAATCGACTATCATTTCACCTATGTAATAGTTGAAATCATTGACAGATATTTTCATTTTATTGGTTGATATTTCATTATTTACATCCATTACGCATTGATACCGGCTTCCTAGCCAGTGTCTTGTATCAATTTCATATTCGTTTATGAGGATATATAGAATTTTTGCATGTATAGATAAACCACTTTGCCAAACATTCGTTGGAATTGTGAGTACAGAGTTAAATTTCATTCCATGCCTCATATTAATAAAAGCAATTTAGATGCTTCATACATGGAGTCATCGCAGGCAATTTGCATTATAAGCTCATCGCCAATCCCTTCAATTGGTGGAAAAAATCCACCGCCTACCTCTCCGCCGTTCTCCAGCAAGCGGAGCAGCCCACCGCAACCAACTTCAACAGAGAGATTATCAATCTGATAACTGTAGGTTTTCATTTTTTTATACCCATTGATGCTGCGACAGCCAATTGCTGAGTTTTGGAATCCATCGGCCATCGTCGCGTTGCCATGATGGATTGTTTTTTTGGCTCGAAAGTGCCGACAAAAGAGCTTGAAGTGCAGGAATTTTGCCGCGTTGGTGCATCTGTAAAAAGGTCTTTTTGGCCCACCAACCGCTTTTGCCGGCGGGATAGGCCGCCTCTAGCTGCTCGAATTGCTGAACAGGTGTCAGTTGTGCCAGGCGGATCGCCCTGGCCGCAGCGGCCTGTTGCCGTTGCCGCTCTTCCCAGACCCGCTCTCGATCCGCGACGGCCTGGTCGCGGGCCTCTATTTGTTGGCGCAGCTCGGGCGACCATACGCCGTATTGATGCCGATCCACGCCGATCTGGCGCAGTTCTTCGGCTATGCGGCGGCCATACTGCCGTTCGATGATGTTGGTGACCGGCGCGGACGGACCGTCCAAAGACAGCGTGCCGTCAGCCAAGCGGCGGGAAGCGAGCTGAACAAGCAGGTGCCGAAGATGGGGAGAGGAGGCGCAGATTGTGTTTTTGGCCTCGACCCAGGCCGCATCTTGGGGGATTTCAAAGAGAGCTGTCGCCGGCGCTTCGGCCGAAATTTCTGGCTCGATAAAAACTTTCCCATCCTCTCCCGGCGCAGAGGCGGCCGAGGGAGAGGGAACAGCTAAAATATTTCCGGGGGGGAAGGGGGGAACATCAAAACCATTCCTTATAGTTAGATGGTCCGGCAAGTTGCCGACAACTTGCCGGGTTAAATCAGCTTGGAGATTGGCACAGGTGGCGCGTCGTCCTCCAGGAGATGAATCGTCTTTCGATCCTCGGAAAACTCGAACACCCTTATTAATTCCATCTTCTGCAAATCGTCGATCAGATCGTTCAGGAGCCGGCCTGCCTGCTTTTCCAAGACTTTCACCATGGCCTGCTGCGCTGGGTGAATTTCCGTCTTCCTCGCTGCATACATGAGCAGAGCGATGCTCAGCAATTTTTCGTACTGATCCGTCTTTTTCGTGATCAGGCGCGACGGAACCGTCAGATATTTCTGATTCGGGGCCTTCTGCTTTAATCTGATCAGTTTCTTGCTCTTCATTGTGTTTTCTCCAGGGAAGGTTCAATTTTTCCAATAAATTCAGCAATAATGGATGCGCCAATAGATAAAAACCACTGCGCATATATCCATCAATCCACTTCACGCCTCTAGCTATCCAACCATCTTCAATCAGCGTTTTTAGCCATCGTTCGATGGTCCGAGGATGTACGCCAAACTCTTCCTCTAGGCGTTTAAGGCCCACAAACGTAAAGTCCTGTCCGTGCGTGTATCTAAAGATGTATATGAACGCATCACGTAGCCCATCGGAATACTTTCTTCTGCCGGACGGTCTCTTTATGGAAGAGATCATTTTCTTCATATTTCTTTCACTTTTTACAATTTGCTTCCAGTCATAACCGATCGAAATTGTTTCCATTCTTCACCTTTTCGTTTTCGAGCAGAAAAAGCAAAAAATATCCCTATGTACTTGACACCCCGTTTTTTTTCGGGTAATCTGTCAGGAAATAAGGGAGGTTTTTTTACCTTTTCCCCTCCTGACAGAAGTCTCAAGACTTCCGGATTGGCCGTGGGTGTTGGCGCACCTACGGCCTTTCTGCTTCTACAGCTCAGTTAGCGCCCTCTGTTTTTCACCTCCGGGCCGATCCCAAAAAAAAACGCACCTGCCCCCCGGCCGGATCGGCCAGGCGACAAGTGCGTCGCTGAAAACAAAAAAAGCCCTTTGAAGGCGCAGGTTTCCCTGCACCCCAAAGGGCTTTCATGTTAAATAGGCTTCTTACGGAGAAAGAAGACTTCCTGACTCCAAAAAGAAAACCGGTTGTATGTGGTACGCCCGGAGGGATTCGAACCCCCGACACCCGGATTCGAAGTCCTAGGCGTGACAATACGGAACAAGGACAACTTACTGATAATCAATGAAAAAATTAAAGATAATATTTTGCTATTCGTTGCTTTTTGTGGCCTGTTCTTAATATCAAGTGCACTGAAAGTGCACTAAAAAAGCAGTCATTTTTTATGGGCCAGCGAACCTGCTTTCAGCAGGACTCGCCTCTTGGCGGGAGAGAAAATTTCTCTCTTGGAAATCCGGTTTCGCCAGGAAACCCCATTGCTTCATATGGGCAGCATCCTATCTGAGGTTTGCTATCGATAACGTCAGCGACATTTGCGAGCCAACCAGAACTGTGTTTAAGGTTGCAAGTCAACCCATTATTTTTTCAGGGGTTATTCTCCGACTTCTTCCTCTTCTGCCCCTAAGAAAATTCCATCGCAATGAGTGACAACGTCCTTGCCGTCACCGCTCCAGGTCAGGGCGTGCATGACCCGGCAAAAACACTTTGTCACCTTTTCCGAGCCGAACCACATTGAGTTCGAGCACCTTGCGCAGACCGTTGGCACAGATTTGTTTAATGTGAGCAAGGTAGGACTGCTTGATTGGGGTGATTGGTTTGGGTGGTCATCCATTCGATCCTCTTTCTTTCTATGGTGTTTCCGTTCACTGATATCTGCTTGCCAAATTTTGCATTGGCATAAATTTGTGCGGCTTGATCCGAAGGTGATCCACCTTATAGCCAGGCCGATAACTGCCAGGGCGACAATGGCGAGAAAGCATACCCAAAGGAGCTTTCCCCATGGCGGCCAGCTATGGGTGTCGCAGAGAGTCTTGGCTACCCCTCTCCAATGCCGGCAGACTCGAAAAAAAATCTATCATTTCCCGTCCCTCCTGTTCCTGTTGGAAAACTCTTCCGCCACCTTGTCGATCTGGTGAGTCACTTGTTTTTAGCTCTGTTCGATCTCGCGCAAGATCAGCCGCAGTTCTTCGGCGTTCACCGCAAATCTGTATCGCTTTCGTTTTTTTTAATGAAATCGTAGTGTTACAATAGAGGAAAAAGGTAAAAAAGAAGTAAAATATATAAAAAATAGCCTGCCCGGGACAAAACCAGCCCTAGAGCATCGATGAAAAGGGCAGGTCTGCTTTAGGGCTGGTGGGCCACAAACCGGAAGAGGGGAGATAGGTTAAGTGCCGCCTTTGGCGGACTGGTATGGGGGGGGGGTAGGCTGGGCCCTCGGTGGCGCTATCGCTCGATAGGCTCCGAAGAAAACCAGCAGGCCCGCTGTTTAAAGACTCCAAAAAGGAAAGGGATTGGTAAGCTGCAGCTCTAAAGTCGTCCTGGGGGCATTTTGTGCCCCTTCCTGAGCGAATTTTGACTCCGGCCACGGGGGCTTGTCTGGGCCAACGCCGGCGGGGTTCGGGCGTTCATGACCGTCTCCTTAAAATTAAGGAGACGGTAGACTGTTCTTTGTTCTGCTCGTTGAGGTAAGACCGACTGCGCAAAATTGCGCAGTCGGTCAGCGCCGGATTCCTCACACAGTTTTTCAACGGCGCGAAGGAACATCCGGTGCTGCTGATCTCCTGTTTCCGGAAGGGTGTAGACCCCCTGTCGAAAATTCGGCAGGGTAGTGTTGCGGCATGTCTTCAAGCAGCGCCCAATAGGCCGCCAACCCACGCAAATATTTCACAAGTCGTTGACTCCGGACACTGTTTGATTCAAAAGGAGGCCTTGGGCAAATCTGACGCATGACCTGCGCCGGATCAGGGACTCCTTGCCGCTTTTGTATCTCCGCCTCCATGGCCTGGAAGGCGTCAATATAGGCGACCTTGAATTGCAGGGCTGTTTTACCGGTGAAGCCCATAACCAGCAGAACGAACCCCTCACGGGTCATCATATAGGCCGGGTCTTCACGGGTTGCTCCACTACCAATGTCAACCTCAGAAACCATGGGCCGAAAATTCGGCCGATGGTGTTCCGGCAGTTGCGGGAGAAGATTCCGGACCGCATCCAACACATGCTTATGTTGCTCGTTGCTGACCGAGCCCTGCTCAATTTTGCGCAGGGGGTCTACAGCCTCCCGGAAACAGGGGACCAACAGCAACGGATCACTCACACAGTTCTTCCACGGCGGAAAGGTAGGTTGCGATCCTTTTTTTTGTGCTGGACGTGGCTTCTTCTCTGTGCGTTGAGCCAAAGGCGAATAAGCTGGCCCCGGCGGGGCAGGATGTAAGGTGACGTTACCTTACCTATCCTGCCCTGAAAACATATTACAATGATAAGGCTATGATCATATAAAAAACGCAATATGTTATACGATACTTATATTATTTTTTGCGTTAGTTAGTCGTTAATAACGATATTGAATTATTGTTGTTATGGTGTAGATTGATAATGATAGTGTCAAAACAATACGATTTTGTATATTCCGAAACTGCTGGAGGAAAAATATGGGTGAGGATAAAGAATGGCGAGCCACACCGCCAGCCTTACGGCAGGCGGTGGACAAGATGGTTGATGTTTTGCGTTAACTTAAAAAAGTTAAACAAAGAATAACAATAAATGCGGTCATTACACAATACCACAACAAACGAGCAAAAAAATTGTCTACTCCTTTGGTAATGCTGAGGTAGATTGCAGCAAATTTTTTCATTGTTCTTTTTACTTCGCCGACCTCATAGATATTAAGTTTTTTCCCTATGCCCATTTGGGCCATCAAGCTAAAAAACCTCCACATCTTTTTTGTGTTCACGCTCATATTTCACCGCTTTTAATCCTGTGAGTCTTGTGGAGGATGCGGTTGTTGAGGAGGCGTGGCTTGCGCCCTGGAGACATCCCGCTGGTCTTTGAGGATCGAATTCATGCGTTGGCCGGTCGAGCCATAGGCGTTCTCCTGCCGCCGGGCCGTGGAAAACGAATCGGAGATGTTTTTGGCAGCTTGTGCGCCGCGTGCCCAGCCAGTTTTCCCCTGGCCTCCCGGTCCCGCGACGTCAAAAGCCGCCTTGATGGAGCTCAGGCCGCGCCCAGTGGCCATCCCCGCGCCAACCGCTCCACCAATTGCACCGCCGACCGCTCCACCGACCGCAGCCGCGCCCGAAATCACATTATGACCGCCGCCGACATGGCTACCGTTGATTATTCCGGCCGCTGCCTCGGGGATGGAATGGGTTAGGGCGACGAGGATAATTGCCGCAAAAATATATACGCCAAGCGCCTCTAGGCTCAAGTTGCCATTGTTCGCGGCCACGAGGCGCTTGAACATTGTCATGCCCACACCGATTAGCAATTGCATGACGAATAGTTTGAACGCCACAGACAGGCAATACCGCATGGCATTGAGTGCGTAATTCTTTGTATGCGTTAAGCCGCCAAAGCCTAATAAAACTATAGATGCATTAAGTACCAGATACGACTCACACTGAACATATATTATCTTTGCAGTCATTAGCGCAAAGCAAACTATGATACCTCCTCCTAATATGACATATCCTAAAGAATCTACTGGCTCTGTAATATTGGTCTTTCTCCACACATCTGCTGCCAATGACAAACCAATGTTCAAGGGAGATAGGTTTAGTTCAGAACCACCTATCATTGATCCGAGATTAAGAAATCCGTTGATAATCTGATTTGACCATTCACCATAATGGCGAATGACAGCTAAAATAAAACCAGTAAACAATATAGTCATGATTAATAGGTAAAAAGTTTCACAAATATCCGAGCGCTTTAAGGCGATTCCGATTCCAAGCAGAGAAATATTAATAATCATACACAATTTTAATAGATATTCTGCTACGCCTGTTAATTTCGTTCCTATTTCAATCGATTTTTCACTGAATAAATTGATAATTCCTGTTATAGGATTAACATCAATCATTTCAGAGGAGCATATTTCAGGGGAAAAAACCACCATGAAGAGGACAAATAACATGAAAAAATTACTAATAATTTTTACCATAATCTTTTTCTCATTTGCTGGAGTTATCGGATGTCAACAAGACGAACAAAAGAAAAATCAGAACAACTATAGTGAAGGCGACAAGCCATTACCACGCCCTGGGTCGCGGTAAAGGTTTGTCAGCTTCTTGGTAGTTGTTGTCGTGCTGCTTGGTGGCCTCTTGCCACCAAGCAGCACGAGCTTGTTCCTTTTTTTCCGCCTTCATCTGGCTTGCCAGCGTCGATTGGGTGCTGGTGGCAACCAACTCTCGCAGCTCTCGCTGTTCTTGTAGTTGCAGGGCTGCGAGTTGGTTGCCGGCCTGCATCGCCTTCATTTGCCCGTCTGGGCTATCCAGCAGACTCTGCACATAGGTTTCCAGCGTTCCCGCGTCTGACAGGTCCTGAAGCTGACGGCCGGTAAGCTGGTAAGTTGCTAGGCTCGCCTCGTCCACGGATGCCGACCATTTGTCTTGATGTTGGCGGTATTGCTGGTTTGCCGCATCGATTTCTTCCGGTGTCGAGGCGGCCGTGAGGTCGGCGAAGGTGGACTGTTCCGGGAACAACCGGTTGAAAATCTGTGCGAGAGCCGTGTAGTCGCCGCGCTGGGTCCGGAGCTGGCTGGTCAGATTGGCGAGCTGCGTCATTTGCCCGGCCAGCTCGCCGCGCATCGCCTGCGGCAGTTGCATAGTGTTCCGGATCGCATGTTGGACCAAGCTGATCTGCTGAGCAGTCTGCGTGATCGCCTCGGTGTACTGGTTCGTCATGGTCGAAAGCTGTTCCAGGTTCGTGGCCTGTTCTAAAAGTTGGGTGAACACGGTGGAGCAGTTCGTACAGGTGACTACCTCTCCAAAAGAGAAAATGGGGTTCAGGGTCAGCGTGATAGCGGCAATAATCAGTAGTTTCTTCATTGTTTTTCCTCACAAGTAAGAATCAATTGTACCTACAGCAGCAGATTTAATTTTTGGAGTCAAATGCGAGTATCGCCGTGTCATTTCAAGTGTCGAGTGCCCTAATAATTCACCAACTACATGCAATGACACATCGTTTTGAACCAACCATGAAGCAAAAGTATGTCTTAACGTATGGAAAACGACTTTTTCTCTCGGGTCAGTTACTCCATCATTCAGCCCTAGCATTTCAACAACTCTTGGAAAAGTTCTGCTAACTCTCTTTATTGCCAGCCCGTTCTTATCCATGAATAATGGAAGATTTTTTTTTAATTCCATATCTCTGAGCATCTGTTCTGCAACTTTTGGTAAATAGACTGTTCTATTTTTTTCTGTTTTGGAGTCAACAATTCGTATTGATTTATTATGCAAGTCAACACGGTTTCCAGTGAGACTTAGAACCTCTCCCGCTCGTGTTCCAGTTGATAAGCTTAACAAAGCTATCTGCCACGTCTGTAAACTATGTTCTTTCAATTCTATCAACAACGATTCTGCCTCTTCCCTCTCTAAAAATCTGTGCCTCTTGTTATCGCGTTGCTGTACATTTAGTTTTTGAGCTGGATTGTAATTGAAGAGTTGCCAACGTATTAATAAATTGTACGTTTCTCGAATTGTTTTCAAGATAAGCACAACTGTTGAAGGTGCTTTATTACTCTTTAACAACTGAATCTTTATCCTTTCGACGAGTAATGGCGTAATTTCGTTAATTCGCTTGTTGCCAATTATCGGCTGCAAATGATTTTTGTATCTCTCTTCTTCCATTTTTGCTTTCGACCTGAACTGAAAATGAAGTTCCCAGCCTAAATTAAAAGCCTCATCAAAGGTTGATTCTTCTGTGATGTTTTCCGCGCCACGCTGTGGTGGTTTTTCGGGGATGGGGCTTGTTGTCCGCGCGGATCGGCGGGGGCTGGATGGTTTTAATTTGATTTTTTGTGCGGGGACACTAGCTTGTTCTGTAGCCATGATTCACCTCTTCGGTAGGTGTTTTGTGGTTAGGCCCTGGCTGGTGCATCCAACACCAACCAGGGCCGTATCATTTGTTTTTTTTTTGGAGTTAATGGTTGTTGTTTTTCAGGGGCAGCCGCCGCCCCAAAGGGCGGCTGCCCTATGGATTATTCTTGGATAATCCTGGATGGATTTTTTGAATTGTTGTTTTTTTACGCAATTTCAATTCAATGTGAAGCATAGCCCGTCAACGTTACTACGGTGGTTTGTCAACGTTACTACGGTAAACCGTCAACGTTGCTACGGGCTTTTAGGCCGTCCTATCTCCCATTTCCCCGCAGCATATTCGTTCACCGACCAGCCAATGCGCACAAGCTCGGCTAGCGCCTTCCGGGTCGTTTGTCGGCGCATCCGCATTGTCGACCCCGTAGCTTCGTCCGGCCAAACATACCCGCAGAGCGTATCAATACCGGCTCGTCCGGACTTACCGGGATCGATCCAACCGCATAACCGCTGATGGATCAGCCGTGCAGGGGCGGTCTGTAGCGCCCTGACTTCGATCATGTCGATGCGGGCATATGATCGACGGCCTAGTATCGCTTCGGCAACGCGCGGGTTCAGTCCCACCCATAGCCGTCCGTCCGATTCATCAAAAGCGTGACTCATCAGATGGAATGAGGCTTGTCGCTTGTCTTTCGTCACCAGCACAGTGACGTTCGACATGCGCAGCAGGCTGGCTTTCAGTGCCTTGATGTTTTCGTTGCCATCGGTCATGCCAATTTCTGCCAGCAGCTTGGTCAAGCTCTCGCGGACAACCAGTCCGTCTTGATTGATAGCCTCAAGCCGAGGCTTAAGGGCTAGCCGGAGCTGCTGCGCCGTCTCTGTGGTCGGCTCGGGTGTCAGCAAGAGGCCATTCGGCCCGCCAAGGGCTACAATGCCCTGCAAAACACGTAGATCATCGGCGCCCAAAGGCTCAAACCCGACGAACCGCACGGACTCGCCTTCCCCAAAGGTGTGGCTCACATCCAGCTTGCTGCGCTTGCGTTCGCCGCGCTTAATGCTGCAGAAGAGACCGGGAGCCAGACAATGCGCCGGGTCGTGTCTGGCGTGGGTTAGGTCGTGGTCAAGCGGTGGCACGATTTGTTCCTTTTCTGGTTGTTCCGCAGGCGCAGGCCTCCAACAATTGCGCGGGGATCAGCACGCCACCCTCGGACCGTCGATACCACCTATCACAGAGCCCCGCGCCGTAATTGATTTTTGTGCTGCCGTATCGCACATATTGGCGGCGCTGATCGGGGCCGATGGGCCGTTGGTCGGCACAATCCGACAGGCGTTCGGCCTCGGCGGCAGTCATGGTAGCCACATACCCGCACCATCGGGCATTATCCACGAGGGCCGATGCGCCCCGTGCCGCCTGCTGCTGGTCGGCCAGACCGTCGCGCACGCTTGCTTTGGCGACGTGATGGAGATAGAGTATGCTTGCGCCGGTGGTAGCCGCGATGTGCTCCAGGATGCCCACTAGGCGAGCCATTGCGCCGTTGCTATTTTCGTCCAGAACATGAAACCGCGACAAGGTATCGATGACGATGAGCCTGACCCCCATGCAGTACTCGATCATGCGCCGGAGGTGCTCACCATCCATGATGTCCAGGTGACGGCCCATCATCGGCTCGATGGTGAGGTTGTCCGCTATGGCTTGGCGAGCGGCGGGATGCAGGTGTCGACCGATGGCATGTACCCGATGGATCAGCGCCGGTTCGGGGTCCTCACCGGCCAAGTAGACCACGCGGCCGGTACACTGCGGCCGAAGGTCCACTAGGTCGCCGCCCGCTACACTGCACGCTATGGCCATCGTGGCCTCCAGCGCCCAGTAGCTCTTACCCGTTGCGCCTGGCGCTACGAGTGCGCCGACCGTCCCCGCCAGGAAGCCGGGCCAGACAAAATCCAATTCCGGCGGCTCCTCGGTGAACGCCGCCATTACATCCAGCGGCATCACATCTCCATCGTATTTTCTTGGATTTTCTGGAAAAATTTCGGCACATTGATGAGGATGCGTTTTGGACCGACTTTCAGGAAACATTCCCCGAGCCCGTTGGTTTTGCGGTTAAAAATTAGCCACCGAATGGAGTTTTCAGTAAATGCTGGATATTTTTCGACAAATTTTCTAACGGGGAGCAGGTTTTCCCACACTGTGGGAGTGGTTTCGCATTCGGCTTTTGTGGACATGAGTATTCTCCCTTTTTGCGAGTTAGTTGCTAAGGCAAATAATATTATACAATTGTATTGTATTGCCGCAATATACAACTGTTGTATAGTATGTCAATGCTAAAATATGCGTGCGATTTGTGGTGATGTATGGGTGAAACTTATCCGAGAGTGGTGGGCTTGCTCAAACGAGAGTTTGAGGAAAAGAAGGTTACTAAATATGCGTTTTGCAAAAAAACAGGGATAAATCCTACGAGTGTTGACAGGTATTTATGCGGCATTTCTGAGCCGACGTATGCAAGTCTTCAAAAACTATCTGAATACTTTAACGTGTCCATTCCGTGGCTGCGTGGCGAGGACGACAAGGAGCAAAAAACGAAGATTTTTTTCGATGAAAAACTAGCAAGGAAGTTGTTTAACCTTATGGAAGACTATTGCTTGCAGAATAAACTATCGCAAGAAAACAAATCTTCTCTATTTTTAAAAGTATACATTTATTTTAATAGCAACGAAAAAAAACCATCGACAAAAAGCGAAGTCGAACAATTATTGAAAGAATTTCAGGAGGGTTTGTAATGTGCATTGAACGTGATGAACTACAAAATAAATTAGAAGATATAGCCAGGTCGGAATCGATACTCAAAACATTGGGGCTGATAACCACATTGGTTATTGTTGTTGCGTTTTCGTTTGCCGCCACAAGCAATCCAACAATCAATAACCTTGGTTATGCTTTTGCGGGCATATTTTCATTTTTGTTTGTTATTTCTTCTTTTGAAGAAGAAATAAAAATCCTGTCGCGGATGGCGACATACCTTGGAAAATGCAAACGTTGGTTTAAGTAACGGGCGCTATTGATTCTTGATGCCAACAGCACGCGTCAACAAATCCTACACCATTATCAACAATGAGCCGCAGCCGCCGCAAAACACCTATATTTGGCCACACGACTTGCCGCAGCGAGCGCCAGGACAAGAAGCTCTGGCACCGGCGTTGGCGAGCACGTGAGCGCAACGCGCTGGCCAGCGCATCGACGGAGGCTTTGGACTCTCATTTGCCCTGGTCGGAGAATCAGGTCAGCAATGTTTGGTCGATGGGCAAGGATGGCCATTCCTTCTGGCCCATCGACCACCAAGTTGCGATGGCCGAACGTCTCGCCAACTGCCAGGGGCGCAGCCCGCAAGAACGAGTCTCTCTGAAAAATCGCCTGTTGCGCAAGTGGATGAGCAAATAATTTTTGATAAGGAAAGAGGAAGCCTGACGCCGGCCGGTACGCCCGCGCCTCGTTCCGTTTAGAAGGCTTCAAGATCAGCGAGACGGCCGAGCGGCAAGCTCGTCGTTTCATCAACGGTGAAATCACCATGGAAGAGTTCATAGTTTCCCCCCAGTGGAAGACGCGGGGTGTTTTGACGGCAGGAAGGCGGCTATGCGCCCGCCAGGACAACAGTTACCCTCTCGGGTGGCGCCCAGGATGCGTAAAGCGGAAAATCGCTTACAGGGGCAAGGGCGCGTGCAAGGCAATCGGTCCAATTTTCCCGACGCTTAAGCTCTGTGTGTTGACAATGGACACACGCTGACGTATATTAATCGTATACACAGGGGAGGTGTTCTTATGCAGCATATGGAAACTCGTGAAGCATCCATTAATATTCGTGCTCTGCGTGCACAAAGGGATTTGATTGACAAGGCTGCGGCAGTGCGAAACAAAACCCGCTCCGACTTCATGCTTGAAGCGGCCTGCCAAGAGGCAGAGAATGTTTTACTGGATAGGAGGTTGTTCCATCTCAGTGAAAATGATTTCGATGCTTTCGAATCAGCAATGAAAGCCCCAATTGCTGACGATCCGGCACTTCGTAAACTCTTAACGAAGAAAGCGCCGTGGGAAAGCTGACAGCCCCGGCGCCTATTGAAGCGGTGCATACTGCTGACAACTTTGATTGTGGGATTTCTTCCCTTAATCAATGGATTCGCCAGCAAGCGTTAAAAAACGAGCTATCTGGCGCTTCCAGGACTTTTGTTGTATGCATCGAAAAGGAGGTGGTCGGCTATTATGCTTTGGCCACAGGAAGTATATTGCGCCAGCAGGCCCCAGGGAAAATCAGACGTGAAATGCCTGACCCCATTCCGGTAATGGTATTGGCTCGATTCGCCGTTGATCGTACATGGCAGAAATCGGGTGTTGGTCTCGGGTTGCTGCGAGACGCATTGCTTCGGACCTATAATGTTTCCAGACAAGTAGGGGTTCGCGCTCTGCTGGTCCATGCATTATCGGAAAAAGCCAAAGGATTTTACCTTCGGCATGGTTTTACTCAATCGCCTGTAGATCAAATGACATTGATGCTGAAGATGCAGGATGTCCGGCAAATTCTTGAAACGTAAACAATCCTCCCCTGGCTCAAGACAAGGGGTTTCCTTGCGGCGAGCCCATTTATTCCCCAAAAATTTTCTCATTCATCGCGGCCACCACTCCGCTGACGTGCGAATCGGAAAGGTGGCTGTACCTTTTCACCATAGACAAGGTCTTGTGACCGAGGATCGCGGCAATGTCGAGCAGCGCCGCGCCATTCATGGCCAGGTAGGAAGCGGCGGAATGCCGCAGGTCGTGAAAGTGAAAGTCTTGGATCTCCGCTTTCTTCAGCGCCGTCAACCAGGCTGTCCGGATTGACGCCGGACCATTGTTCAGAATGTGCTTGCCGGGAAAGACAAGTGCGCTCCCCGGCCGGAAGTTCTTCTTCTTCACTTCTTGGAGTAAGCCCAACGCTTTCCCGACCAGGTGCACGGCCCGCCGTTCGCCGTTCTTGGTGTCGTGCAGGATGATCCGCTGATTCTCAAAATCCACATCCGCCCAGGTCAAGTGCATGATTTCGCCGTACCGCATGCCGGTGGACAGCGCCAGGACCACGACCGGATACAAGAGCGGGTTGGGACTGCGGAAACAAACGGCAAGAAACCGTTCCCTTTCGTCGTCAGACAGAAAACGGACCCTTCCCTTTGGTTCGGCCTGCTTCTTGATCCCCAGGGCGGGGTTTGACTCAAGCCACTGCCATTCGATCACGGCGACATTGAAGCAATGCGAGATCGCCGCCATGTAGCGGTTGACGGTCGAGGGGCTTCGATAGCGTTCGGTAGCCACGCTCGGGCCGAGGCCTCCGCCGTGATCCGCGCCGACGGTGTACGGTTCCTTCAAGAGTTGATCGCGGACGGCAACGATTTTGGCCGTGGTCACGTCGGCGAGGGCAAGGTGACCGATCCGGGCTTTCCAATAGAGCAGTTGGCCGGTGGGGTTGCCCTGGTCTTTCTTGCCCGGCACCACATCCGAAATGTAGCGGTCTATCATTTCCGCGACGGTATGCCGCTTTGCCTCGATGGTCTTGAAGTAACGACCGGCGCGGATGGCGCTTTCGGTTTCCGCTGCCCACTTCTTAGCGTCTGTCTTCCGGGTAAACGTAGCCGATTGAGCGGGGAACCCTTTCAACCGGATGAGTACCCGGAACTTGACGCCGTTCTTTCCTTTGACCTCTTGGATGTTTGCCATTGTCTAGTGAGTGTGGTTGATAGTGGGCAGCGCTTGCGCGCAACTGCACTGAAAATGCACTAAAAAAAGAAAAAGGGCTAGAGATTTTTCTCTAACCCTTTGATTTTATGGTACGCCCGGAGGGATTCGAACCCCCGACACCCGGATTCGAAGTCCGGTGCTCTATCCAGCTGAGCTACGGGCGCAGCGTTGCGTGCGGTGTGCGGAACCTGAAAAGGCTGGTTCCTTTTCGATGATCGTCGCAGGGCGGCCATCATCGGATCGCCACCTTACTCGGAAACACGCGGCGGCGTCAACCCTGCCGCAGCGCAGAACCGAGGAAAAATCGTTCAGGCAAGCAGGAGCGGCGACGGTTCTTCGAGGTTGCGCAGGGCGTTGAGCAGGCGATCAGGGTCGGTGTAGGCGGCCAGCCGCTCCCGATTGGCCGCAAGCGCCGGCAGGGCCTTGGCGGCCAGCTTGCCTACTCCGTCGGCAAATCCATATTCCCCCTTGATGTACACCCCGGCCGCCCGGATCATGGCCTGGAGCACGACCTTTTCCTCCCCGTGGGCGCGCAGCCAGGCGTGCTCCAGAATTTCATGCACCTCGAAGTGCAGGCCCAGATCCCACAGCGCCAAGCCCTGCCACAGCACGTCGGCGGGTCCTGTTTCGACCAGCTCAAGAAACCGCGCGTATCGCGTCAAGCGGTTGCGGATGTAGGCCGTCTGCTCGGGTCCGGGAGCTGCGGCCAGAAAGCGGTCCGCCGTCGCTTGGGCGGGCGCGAGCCGACGCTCGCGCAGACAGACCAGCAGGGATTCGGACAGCTGATTGCGGATGTCCCGGCTCTGTCGGTCGCGGAACGGATCAAAAGGGCGATGAATCATTTGTCGATCTCCGGTCCGATCTAGTATAGTGCGCGCGCGTCCACGCCCCGCACCGGGGAGCGGCGCGCCTTCCTTCACATCATACCTTTCATAAGGCGAGAACATGCAACTGTACAGCTGTATTACCGGCCCCGACGACGAAACCTTCTGCAAGCGCGTTTCCGACAAACTCAACCGCGGCTGGCAGCTCCACGGCGGCCCCACCCTGACCTATGACGGCAAAACGGTGATCGCCGGCCAAGCCCTGGTCAAAGAGGTGGAAGGCGAGGTCTTCACCATGGACGTCAAGATCAGCGCTTATTAACCGCATTGAACTGCATTTGCCGATTGTCATGCGGTTGATCCACACCTCGGACTGGCACCTGGGCCATCGGTTCCACGGTCGACGGCGCCACGAAGAGCAGGGCCGGTTTCTCGACTGGCTGGCCGGGCTGATTGAGGTGCAGGGAATTGACGCGCTGTTGGTGGGGGGCGACGTTTTTGACACCACCGCGCCGGGCAGCCGCGCCCAGTCGCTCTATTACCGGTTCCTCCATCGACTGGCCGGGTGGGCCTGGCGGCCAGTGGGG
>Ga0074197_1000244_pt1 | contig 76842 bp, 66 predicted proteins | sample EPASupsiteSAE305_FD_64526 | JGI IMG/M metagenome (GOLD analysis project Ga0074197, IMG submission 64526) | Bioremediated contaminated groundwater microbial communities from EPA Superfund site, New Mexico - SAE3-05 reassembly with SPADES | ecosystem: Environmental > Aquatic > Deep subsurface >... | reverse complement strand
GATTTAGCAACTCTGACCGATAGAGCTTATGATGCCAAACTTATTTCCGGTTTTAAAGATGGCACTTTCAAGCCAATACAAGCCATAACACGTGGCGAAGCGTCTAAAATAATCGCAAATGCCTTTCTTCAAAAAGAAAATCAGTAGTATAATTGAACACGTTAAATTTTTTATATAAAAATATCAAATAACAATTTTGTATGAACTTACACAAAATGAAATGGATGAGACTTATAGTGGTGTTTTCAATGCTACTTTCCATAGTCTTAAATCCTCTTACGGCACTTGGATCGGATATCAGTGATGACGTCGAAGATGCTGTAGACAATATTAGTGACATCGAAGACGAGATGAACGACCTGGAAGAAGAAGTTGCCAACACATATGGGACAACAGTTCTGACAGGAGATGATGACATTTCCACCTCGGTAGATACTGCTACATCTCTTAAAATCTCAGGTGGCGATGCTACTTGGGCGTCCGGAGAAAGTGTTTATTCCAAAGGATCCGGTAATACTGGAACAACTGTTGAAATCGGTGATACTCGTATTCTTCCGGTATCAACATATAAGGGAAGTACAACCGTTGCCACAGGTGATTCGGATTTAGAAACCGATTTGGAAACATCAACTAACCTCGATATCACAGGTGGTGATGCTACTTGGGAGTCAACCGCAGACATTTATGTCGCTTCCGGAGCCACAGTTGCCGCTGATGACACCCGTGTATCCAAAGCCAAAATATATTCCGTCACACAACTATCAACACTTTTTAATGACATCTCTAGCGCTGTCGAAGATGTCGCTGATGAACTGGATGATTTAAAAGGTGAAACAATCCCCGCCGCTGATTTAAATGACTTGGAAGACGCTGTAACTGATTTCATTGACGCTGCAGAAAATGCTCGTGATGAAATAGAAGGTCATGTTCACACAAATCTGGATGATGACTACACCAACGAGGAAGATGACTTGGCTGATGATCTTGATGATCTGGAAGGTGATCTTGACGATGTAAAGACAGGTGAAGACACTGACAATAAAGATGTCGATGATTTCACAGATAATATTAATGATATTCAAGATAATGTTGATGATATTGATGATGCTATCCCATCAACTGTATCAACAACCACTCAAATGCAAGATATCATTGATGATTTAACTGACGAATACGATGATGCTGAAGACGAAATCGACGACTTGGCAGGAGACGAGTACACTGATGCGGAACAAACAAAAATAAATAATGCTTGGGATGATTTAAGAAGTTCTTTCCAAGACGGATTGGACGATTTAGAGGATGCTGTTGGAAATGCGGACAACGACACTCTTGAAGATGACTACGATGATGAAAAAACAGACTTCGAAGATGATTTGGATTCACTTGAGAGTAAATTGGATGATATTCTAGCCGGCGGTGATGGAGATAGTGGTACAGTGTCGAGAAAGGTAGAGAGCTTCCTTGATGATTTAGATGATTATGAGAATGATGTAAAAGATCAAAATTCGCTTCTGTTAAAATCTTATGGAGCCACGCTACAAGCTGGAGATGAAGATGTTGGAGACACTGTAACTGTAGATATTACAGCTTATATCACCGGTGGCAATGATGCATGGGTCTCAGGAGAGAAGGTTTACACAAAAGGATCTGGAAATACAGCAACTACATACGTTGAAGCCGGAGACTTACGTGTTTCACCATTCGGAACAACTTATAGAGCAAGTACAACCGTTGCTACAGGTGATTCGGATATCGACACAGCTTTCGAAGCCTCAGCTAACTTGTACAAGAACGGTTCTATTTACTATGCGGCCGACGGAACACCACTTGAAGCAGGTGACATAAGAGTTAATCGTGAAGAGATTATGATTCTAAGTGAATTACAATCTCAGTTTGATGATTTGGGAGACATCATGGACGATGTCCAAGATGACCTATCAAGCATACTGGATGAAGATTTGACTGACAGTGAGAAAGCTGATATTGAAGATGACTACGACAGCTTCAAAGACAAATGTGAAGATTTAATTGATGACATTGAAAGTCTAGTCCATGATACTTTGGATGATGATTTCGATAACAATCAGGAAGATTATGATCGTGATTTGGAAGATTTGGACAACCTGATTAAAGACATGAATGAAGGCACATCTACAACGGTAAGTGATAGAGTTACAGACTTTGTGGATGAATTATCCGACTTGGAAGATGATATCGATTCGAAGAAAAATTCAATCACAGCAACTTATACGGTTGTCGCAACTCTAACAGGAGACTTCGACGACCTTAGTGACATTCTTGATGATGTAGATGATGAGGTTTCAAATCTACAAGGATACACTTTTAGTGATTCAGAAAAAAGTAGAATAAATGATTCATTTGACGACATTCAGGATGCTATCGATAATGCCATTACTCACATCGAAGATAAATTGGATTCAAGTGATGAAGTTAATGATGCTTATGACGATGAGGAAAGTGACTTAAATGACGAATTGGATGCTATCGACTCCGATCTTGCTTCAATCCTTAATGGTGGTGGAACTGCTTCAAAAGCCATAAACGACCTAATTGAAGATTTGAAAGATTATAAGGATGATATCGATGATGTCCTTTCGGATGTTCAAGGTATTACTGCCGGCAGTCTAAATGACAGAAATGATGTCAGAGACTATAGCGATGATGTCCAAGACGCTCTAGATGATGCTGAAGATGCGCTGACATCTTTTGATGATGAACCATCGTCACTAGGTGTAGCCAGAATTAAAAGTGCTCTTGATAGCCTAGAGACAAAGATGGACGACACAATGGATGAAATGGAAGACAAACTGGAAGTTGATAATGATAATATTGAAGATACATTTAATGACGAGAAAGATGATGTTGATGCTAAATTCGATGCTGTGACAGATGCTGCTGAGGCTATCTATGACAAAGCTCCTGCAGATGAAGAAGAAGATACAGAGGAAGAAGGCACAGAGGAAGAAGAAATAGGGGAGGTTGATTTCAGTGATATCTCATCTTCCAATGTGTTCAAAGATGAAATCGAAGCTCTAGCATCCATCGGAGCAATCAACGGATATTCCGATGGTTCTTTCAAACCGGATAATACAGTCACAAGAGCTGAATTCTTAAAGATTGTGACAGGAGCTTCAGAAGCGGATTTGGGAGAAACATCCGGTGATAAAAAATTTGATGATGTTGCTACATCGAATCCTTTCTACAAATATATTGATTATGCTTCAACAAAAGGTTACATCTCAGGATATAGTGACGGCACATTCAAGCCCTATGAACCTATCACTCGTTTTGAAGCTGTTGTAATCTTGTTGAGATTTACAGGTAAATCCGTGGATGACATATCAACGGGAAGCCAATACTTTATTGATGTTACTTCCCCATCATTAGCAGGATTCACAGATGCCGCTTTTGAACAAAAAATCTTAAGTGGATATCAGGACAACACTTTCCGACCAAGTAACAATATTACCAGAGGGGAAACAGCAAAAATTGCTGTAAATGCTTTCTCCTAAAGACTTCTAGATATTTTAAAAGCTCCTCCCTTCAAACGGGGGAGCTTTTTTTATAGTAAATTGATTTATTAAGGCAAGAGAATACAGTCAGAAATACAACAATCAACAAACCTATAAAAAAAGATTTTAAGTTTTTGAACTGGGATATTTCCTTATCTTTACCTAGAAAAACAATACCAACTCTATCAAGATCCTCACTTTTAATTATATTTTGATTGGATTTATTCACTGACACGAAAATATCTCGAATTACTATTTTATAATTCTCACTATTTCTTTTCTCCAAATTAAACTCAATAATCGATTTCCCATTAATAAATTCTAAAAGATTATTACCAGTGGCAGTAATTGCTATCGAAAGAAGATTGTTTGCGTCCTTATTTATAATTTTCAGATAATCTTCCTCTTTATTTAGTATGTTGATGATTATTGATGTATCGTCAATCATTAACGATCCTCCATCAATACCAACTCCTAATCCAAATAATTCTTGAGGTAAATTGTGAGAATAAACACCTATCGTTAAAGATGTATCGTTTTCTGTGATTAAATCAAGATACAATCCTTCATTTATCACGTCTTTTTCATATTCAAAAGAAGATGCAGGAGTATTAATAGCAAAAACACTAAAAAGAGAAATTAAAAAATCCAACATAACTTATATATCAAAAGTCTCCCCAAAATCGGCTCCAATAATAAATAAGTCCAGAGCATCAATCTTCCCATCCTGATTACCGTCGACTTGTAATTCATAACCTAATTCACCTTTTTTAATAGCCCATTTTTTGGAAAGCTTTTCCAAGTCTCGACCGTCGACACGATCGCTTCTATCAAAATCTCCTTGTAGTCCCCTTGTTTCTTCAGCGCTGAATTCTATTGTCGTAATCAGTACATCATCTGCTAAAGCCTTGATTCTATAGTCATAACGAAACCGCGGAATTATATTTTGTTTATCACAGTAATAATTTTCTGTTGTCTCCTGAAGTAGGTTAAAAATACCATTTCCATCTTTTCTTTCAATTGCATATTTAGTAGCTCCCGCAACATTTTCCCAAGTAAGATCAAAAGAATAACGGTCTGTTCCCAAAAAAACGTTACTGGGAATTTCCCTATTATCCATATCTTCATATATTTTTAATTCGAAATCGGTAAATTTAGCATCCAAGTCCTCATTTATTCCACCAAGAAAACTATCCGATTTGAAAGTAATTGTTGATGCTTCATTCGGTAACTCTAGAATATCAAAATAAAGAGTTGCTAATGTGCCTGATGAAGCAACACTTCCGGTTTTTACTTCTTCCAATCTAGCCTCGGAAACCAATAAAACATCAGAATTATTAGAATCTATGGCATACTGAAAAGATGTATCGACGTCCCCTTCCTCGCTGAGAATATTTCCTTTTATTGCTTTCGCGAAATCCAATTGATCGGAATCAAAATCAATAGTAAAACCATAAACAAAAACACCCTGACAATCCAAACAATCAATATCAAGAACGACTGTGTCATCCATCTTTGGCAAGTCCGGTTCAATAAGTTTAATTGATATCTCGGGAGTTAAATTGGTCCCTGAATTTCCCCCTTCACTTTCCGAATCGGTATCGGATAAATTATTTTCCCCTCCAGGAGTCCCCACAACCTGCTCTCCTCCGCTATCCAAACTTCCATTTCCGGTTTTGGATGTTTGCCAGTTTGTTTTTTCATCACCACTTACATCAGAACTGACTCGGGACATCGAAGCATTAGACGTAGAAGACCCAGCCGGCCACATCGTGCCGGAAGAATTAACTTCATCGACAATAGTTCCGGTTTCGTCCAGAAGTTCCAGAAAGTCTCCTGAATTAGCCAGTGACATTTTGGACATAATAAAATCAGACTTTACAGAGGTTGATTCTTCTCTTTTTTCAATTAAGAAGAAGCTACCGCCTTTTATAATCTCATTCGTAAAAGTTAAAACCTCTTCTCCGTCATCAAGTAAAGTAAAACCCATCAGAGAAATATCTGAAGATGTTGGATTTTTTAGTTCAATCCATTCATCAAAACCTGACGTCTTGGATCCGGCCCAAGACACTTCGTTAATGACGATACTTCCTCCATTGGCTAAAGCAAAATTATTAAGAGAGAAAAACAAATTGGAAGGTAAAAGAAAGAAAAGAAAATTCACAGCTAAGAGAGAAGATAAAAGTTTGATTTTCATAATAGAAATTAAAATACAAATCTATTTTGGCATGTGAAAATTAAAAAATATTAAATAATTTCTAAACTTTTAATAAATCTTTTTTTCTATAAATTAAATAAGAGATCAATAAATAATAGCTAACTAAAACAAATGGTGAGAATTTGGGAATTTGAATTTCCGAAAAAGGTATTTTGGCCAAAGTTTTGGAGATGAATAGAACACTAGACATTGATAGATAAGCCCCAAGTGAAACAAAAGTGGCAAGTTTGATGGAAATAAAACTTAAGAGACAAGCAATAAAACCAAAAAACATAGAGATGGGAATAAAAGGCAAACAAGTAATATTAGCCAACGGGGAGACAAGAGATAAATTGCCAAAATTGTATAAAATAATTGGAAGGGCTGTGATCTGAGCTGATAATGTCAGGATTAAAGATTCTCGAATCGCAAAAAATTCCGGAACCACCTGAAAATATTTTTCAATCAATGGCGAAACATAAACGAGTCCGATGGTCGCCAAAAAAGAAAGTTGAAAACCTACATCATAAATCAAAACACGGTAGTTAAACAGAACCATAAAAAAGGCCGATATAAGAAGTGTTGTGGAAATACTGGATGTTCTTCCTGTAAAAAGTGCCAAAAGTGAAATTAGACCCATTATTGAAGCTCTAACCACGGAAGCCTCGGCGCCAACAAAAACTGTGAAAACAAAAATAAAAATCGCCGAGATAATGAGTCTTTTCTTTCTGGGTAAAAAACAGAGTAAAGAAAGGGTAATTGTGATGATGAGAGTAATGTTGTAACCGGATATGGCAATAATATGGGTGATTCCACTAATCCTGAAATTCTCCAAAACATCTTCCGGGAGACCGTCTTTCGAACCAAACAAAAGACCGTTTAGAAATCCGGCATGAGGTTCGGGTAAAATTGTTCGTATTTGCTCCAAGACAATTTTTTTAATTTTAAAAATATAGGAAAAGACTGACTTGGGGCCCTCTTTTACCTCTATAATTTTCGGTTTATCCAAAAGACGATAAACTCCTTTCATTTTCAGATATTCATCATAACGAAAATCTTCCAATTCCGGTGGAAGTACAACTAATCCCGAGGCCTTAATTGAATCTCCATAATTTATTTCGTTAGGATAATAGGTTTTAAATTGAATTTTACCTTTTACAGACATCCCTTCTTTAAGCAAATCATCCAAAATAATGGTTTTTTGACCATCCTTCTGAGATGGTTCTTTAGCGATAATTCCTTCTATAATTGTCTCTTCTGTTTGACTAATATTTGAGTAGCTCTCTTCAACTTCCCTTTCTAAATATTGATCATAAAAGATAATGGAAAAGCTAAAAATTGCTCCGCTTACAATTACGAGTATGAGCTTCTTTTTAAATTCACTTGTCGGTAAATATATTAAAAGTCCCGGCAAGAGAAAAGCCAATAATACGTATATTTTCTCCGGATAAACGGTAAATATTCCTACAAAGAAGAGAAAAGAAAGAAGAAAGATGCGAACTAAATTGGTTTGGTACATAAAAAATGCTTTTTAAGAAGTAAAACAGAAGATTCTAAAAAAATGTTAAAATCGTACGAACTGTCGTCCTGAACTTGCATGCCATGACGATTACATCATGCGATATAACAAAGCATGCCGTGGTTTCAGGATCTACTTAGAGAAGTTTAGAAGAGGGTTTAGAATAAATAAGTTTAGAAAAGTTTAAACGAAGAGTTTAAAAGTTTAACCAAGACTTTTAAGCAGAAATTAAAGATGGTTTCTTGAAAGACATGCGTAGTGAACGCGATCCCGCATCGAGTGCGGGATGACAGCCGTTTCTTTCTAGTTCAACCTATTTTCATCTGTGGATGACAGTTGTTTCTGTTTAGTTTCATCTTTGTTGAATTTTGAACTTGGGATTTCCTTGGCCGTGCCCTGTCGCATGACGGGGTATCTTTGGATTTTGAACTTGGGATTTGAGCTCGTTCTGTGTTATAATACTCCGAAAATAAAACAAAAAATGTATTGTCCCGGATGTAAAAACGAAATTCAAGATGGAACAAAACTCTGTCCCTACTGCCAACTTTATATAACTCTTCAAGATGATGAGTTTAAGCTTTGCGTCTATTGTGGAGAGAAGATAAAACCACACGCAAATACCTGCCGTTTCTGTCATCATGATCAAAGGAAAGGCAATCGACAATGGTTTCAAAAAAAACGTATCGTCATTCCCTTGTTACTATTAGAATTTATAGTAGTCGCCACTTTGATGATGTCACTTGATACTTTCACATCGGTTGTGAAAGAGGCTGAATATAGAAACAACCGTCTGGAAGTTGTGGGAGAGCTATCTAAAGCTCTGGATATGTCCACCAAGATAGACTCATTACAGAGATTCCAATATACCAAAGAGAAAAACATTGAAATTGAATATTTAATTTTTTCTTATACCAAAAACGATTTAAAAAAATCTAATTTTGAAATTTTACAAAATTTAGCAGGTAGTTTGAAAAAGGAAGGACAAAGAATCCATGACATTATTATTATCGCCAACACACCAACAGGGGGATATCTGACTTCAAAAAATCAAATTGGTGATACACAAAAAATTCTCATTGGAACAATGAATTTTGCCGATTGGCAGGCGCAGACTAGGTTTACAGAAGAGGACTTGTTTTAATAAATCCAAAGCTCGAAATCGAAAATCTAAAAAATAATGATTCTAAAATACTCTCAAGATATTGAAGACTCTTTTACTATTGGCAGATATATTACTATAATGCTTAAAATGTTCTTTTCAGTTTACTTATGAACAAAAAAACAAAAAAAATATTTGTTAAAACAAGCGCTATCTTCTATCTGTTTTTGATCTTCTTTTTAGTGCCTTTTGTAAGCAAAGCAGAAGCTCTAGACACAGGACAATATATCTACGGATTGTCCAAAACGATGACATGTGGTGACTTTGAAAAGAAAACTGGAGAAATGTCCCTCTCCGCTCAAGTATTAAGCGTTTACAAACAAGTGTTCAATGCTCAATGTCTAAAACAAGACCCGGAAGAAATCTACTACACACCACCCGGTGAGCTAAGCAAAGCTACAACACTATCTGGTGGAATGAAATGCTCTGAAATTCAAAGACAATTAATTCAAGCTAAAGCAAATGACCAATCCGTCCCGAGCAACTATATAGATATATACAATACCGAATGTCTCTCTGTAGTTGCCCCCAAGTCACTTGACGAAACATCTCTCTCCAAATATGCCCCAATCCAACTAGGTGCACCAATACCAATCGAGGGCGGAGATAAAATCGAAGCCAGTAACAAGTCTTATCTTTTTACCTACATGGTTAAATTGTATCGCTTTGTTTTAGGAATTGCCGGAGTAGCTGCTGTTATTGAAATCATCATCGCCGGATTTATGATTGTACTTGCGGCGGGAGATTCGGGAAGAGTGGAAGAAGGTAAAAAAAGAATGATTCAAACATTGGAAGGTATTGGTATTTTGTTTACTTCCGCAGTTATTTTAAACACGATTAATCCCGTCGGATATAATTGGGAAGCTGAAATTTATACTTTAGATGAAATAGTAAGTTCCACTGATGATAATAGCGGTCAAAATGATATATATAAGCCGACTTCCAGCACATATACATACAAACCACAATCTCTGGAAAAATATAAGGACAAAAAAAGCGCCGCTGCAATTGTAGGAGTAGCAATATCTCAATTTGGATTCCGAGAAACAGGTGTTAACTGCACGCCATATAACTTAGAAATGGCTAGTCAAGAATGCGGACTTCAATGGTGTGCGATATTTGCTCACTGGGTTTATAAAACAGCGGGGTTTTCAGATGTTACCAGTAAAATATTTAGCGCCGGGAGCAAACAATCCTTTGCCAATTTGGAAAACAACAAATCCAGCAGTGCAAAAGCAATTCGAGTTGGCAAGGTGGTCGATGGGAATATAACTTTTGTCAGTCATGACTCTCCCGAGCCGGGAGATATGGTAATTTTTTCGAGATTAGCAATAAATGGTAACAGTGGACATGCAGGGATAGTAGTAAATGTTTGGGAAGATAATGGTAAAAAATATTTCCGTTCCATTGAAGGTAATATGGGAGAACAAGTCAAATGTGCCGACCATGAGGTCAATGAAATAATTAAGACAAGAACAAAAGCAAATGAGATTGGTTATAATTGGGTAGTTGGTTTCGGCAGGATAAATGGATTGGCCAAAGATTCTTCCGACTTACAACTGATTGATGTATTGAAAACGGCACCGACCAAATGCATTAAAGCGGGCATTTCATATAAAATGTCCTAAATAAATTCAAAGCTCCCTTCTTCTTCCCGCTTAACGGGACTAATCAAGGCAGGCCGTGGATCCATTGCTAACAGTTTAAAAAGTTGAATACTTTAAGGGTTTAAAAAATCATATTGAGTCTTTTTAAACTATTCCTTTGTGTCTTGAAGTTTTGAATCTTTGAATTTAAATCTATTGATTCCCGATTGTACTAATAGTACACAAATTACTATAATGGTTTAGGTGTTCTTTGTTATTTCCCATGAACAACAAAACAAAAATAAAATATATTCAAATAGGAGCTTTTTTTTACATAAACTTGGTTTTATTTTCCATGCCTTTAGCCGTACATGCAGAGAGCTTTGACACAGAGAAAACCATCTATGGATTATCCAAAATTATGAGTTGTGGAGATTTTGACAAAGAAACTGCTAAATTGTCTCTTTCTTCTTCAGCATTAAGTGTATATAAAAAAGTATTTAATACACAGTGCTTAGGTCAAGATGCTGAAGAGTTATATTATCAAGTTCCCGGAGAATTAAGCGGATCCACAAGCATTACCGGTGGCATGAAATGCTCTGAACTACAAAAAATGTTAATTCAAACAAAAGCAATGGAACAGACGGTTTCAGATAAATTTATAAATGTATATAAAACAGAATGTCTATCCGTGGTTGCTCCCGAACCGGTATCCGTTTCATCTCAATCACGCTATGCTCCCATAGATCTTGCCGCTCCAATTCCCATCGAAGGCGGAGATAAAATCGAAGCCAGTAACAAATCTTATCTTTTTACCTACATGGTTAAATTGTATCGCTTTGTTTTGGGAATTGCCGGAGTAGCCGCCGTTATTGAAATTATTATCGCAGGATTTATGATCGTCTTGGCTGCCGGAGATTCGGGCAGAGTGGAAGAAGGGAAAAAAAGAATTATTCAAACCTTGGAAGGAATTGGTATTCTATTTACTTCCGCAGTTATATTGAACACCATCAATCCCGTTGGTTTTAATTGGGAGACAAGCGTCTACACCGAAAACTCTTTTAACGAACCTGCCACCTCCATTGTTTCCAGTATCATTGATGATGTGGAAAACAAGAATCTTCGGTCTGATGGTACATTCAAAAATGCTATCAATACTGCAATGGCTAGAAAAATCTCTACAAGCGGTTATGTTGGCGGATATTCCGGGGAAACATTTAATACTTATGGAGATTTATTCAAAAAACATGCTACGGCAGACATACCACCCGAATTAATAGCCGCTTTAGCGACTCAAGAAACAGGACTTGGTTTAAATAGAGCTAACCCGGCCCATGCTGTAAGCAATGAAGGTGCGGCTGGATTAATGCAGTTTATGTTTGATACAGCCAAAGGATTCCCCAACTTTTTTAGCAAAAATAGACTGCAAGATTTAAGAACAGGGAAAGTACACTTCAATTGTCCTCAGAATGATGATAGATGTGATCCCGAACGTTCGGTAAAAGCCGGCGTCCAATACTTGGGAACTCTTTACAAAAACCGACAAGACACGGGCAGTCCTTATGCTTACGCGCTTTTATCATATTATGCCGGACCTGGAACAATTAATAAAATTCTGGCTGAATTTGGCAAGAGCAAAAAATATACGGAAATCTTTAATGAAAGCAATTACAATCAAGTATATTCCGTTGTTAGCAAAACTTTCCCTCGGTCTTCCGCAAAAACGCATGATTCAATTACACGAACCGCTTTTATCTATGCTGGTAACATTCAAGATATGTGTGAAGGTAATGCCGTCTGCAAAGAGAAACAATTATTTTGATAATTAATCTTGAGTATTTTATAAGCTAGTGCTAACTTTATACTTGCGAAAAATGGAGAGTTGGCTGAGTGCATGTCATGGCGACATGCCATGGGTCGAAAGCATTACCCATCTTGTGATATAATCATCATCGTCTAAATGGAGAGTTGGCTGAGTGGTCGAAAGCGCCGGTCTTGAAAACCGTAGTCCCTCCGGGGACCGGGGGTTCAAATCCCTCACTCTCCGCCATATACCACTCCCCTGTACCGAAAAAAGCTTTGCTTTTCTGGTACGAGGGTCGGATATATGGCGCAGCCATAACGACAAACTAAAATGGTATATGCCGTGAACCGGAACGAAGTGACTGGTGCATGGCTATTTTATTAAAAACGCTAAATTGCAATCTGATTCATTACAAGCGACTGGTATATTCCCCATTCCCTAATCCTACTTCTTCGCCTATTCAAAAGACGAAAATTTAGAAATAAGGAACAAGACTTTGAGAAATAAAGATTAAGAAATAGAGATAAAAACCCTGTTACTTCGCCCTGTTTTCTGCTATAATAATCAGATAACTTTATTTTTAATGTCCAATACTTTTCAAGAAGAAACCGATAAAGCGCTGTACACCATTAACAGATCTCTGGAAGAGAAACAGGTTATAGAGCTGGCCAAACAACAAGATTTAGGATATATCGATATCGAAAATTATCGACTAAATCCCGATCTTTTGGATTTGGTTTCCGAAAATGAAGCTACACAGGCTCTAGCAATTCCTTTTTTCAGAGTAGGCTCCAAAATGCGTTTAGCGATTGGAGATCCAAACCTCCAAGCAACAAAACAACTCGTTCAAAAACTTACTCAAGATAAATTCGCGGTAACTCTTTGTCTGGCTTCCAAGAGCGGTATTATGGGAGCTCTTAAACTCTATGAACATAAACAAAAAAATACCGAAGAAGATTTCAATACTAATATAGATGAACTAAATCTAAGCGCTTACGATGTTGAGATTGATGTTCTATTAGAAGATTTCAAAAAGAACATCTTAAAATATACCTCAGCAGAGCTCCTAAATATGATTTTAGTTGGAGGAATTAAAACAAAAGCTTCCGATATCCACTTTGAACCAAAAAAGAAAGGAATGACAATTAGATATAGAATTGATGGCATGCTACAAGAAATATTTCAAATTCCCGAAGATAAAAAAAACGACCTTCTTTCTCAACTGAAACACCAAGCAAAAATGAAATTAAACGTTTATCTAAGACCTCAAGATGGTCGCTTTTATTTCGTTGTAAATGAAAGAGAGGTGGATGTTCGTGTCTCTTCTCTACCAACTCCATTCGGTGAAGACATCGTTCTTAGAATATTAGATAGTAAAAATAAGGACTTTTCCGTGGCCAAACTCGGATTTCATGATATTGCTGCTGACGTCATAGCCAATGCAGTCAAAAAACCTTATGGCATGATTTTGACGACAGGACCTACCGGTTCAGGTAAAACTACAACTTTGTATGCTTTATTAAAACTTTTAAATCGTCCCGAATCCAAAATAATTACGATTGAAGATCCGATTGAATACAAACTTGAAGGCATTACTCAAAGCCAAATTGCTGAAGACGAAGACTATACTTTTTCTAATGGATTAAGATCAATTCTAAGACAAGATCCCGATGTCGTAATGGTCGGGGAAATAAGAGATTTAGACACAGCTAGAACAGCAGCACAAGCAGCCTTAACGGGGCATAAAGTGTTATCCACTCTCCATACCAATGATGCTATTGGAGCAATAGATCGTTTGGTAAATATGGGATTGGAATCATTTATGATCGCACCGGCAATAGACACCATAATTGCGCAAAGACTGGTTAGGAAATGTTGTACTGAATGCGTTACAGAAGTAAAATTAAATGCCGAACAAAGAGACCTATTGACCAGAATTATTGAAAGATTAAATACGGTTTTGAAAGTAAAATTAACTCTTCCGGAAACAATCAAGAAAGCGAAAGGATGTAATATATGTGGACAGACTGGCTATTTGGGAAGAACCGGTCTTTATGAAGTGATTCATTTCGATGATGAAGTCAGGGAAATGATTTTAAGCAGAAAAACAGAAACAGAAATCAGACATAAAATCAGAAAAGATTCATTCTCCGTTTTTGAAGCAGGAATTATTGAGGTCTTAAAAGGGACAACAACAATTGAGGAGGTAATCAGAGTTGCGAAAGAGCAAGACTAACGACAATAAATCCAAAAAGACGACAAGGTTTAAATGTTTAAGAGTTGAAAAGTTTAAGTAACCCTATCTGATTATTTTAAACCCTTAAACTTTTAAACTATTCCTTAGTATCTTTGCCTGTCCGCCTTTGGAGGAAGCTTTGAATTTTGAGTTTTTCTGTTATTATATTTTCGCTATTTAATTTTTATCACAATGAAGGCGAATATTGGTATCAATGGCTTCGGTAGAATCGGTAGAATTTTCCTTAGACAAGCCCTGAAACAAGGAATGAATGTTGTAGCTATTAATAGTAGAGGTCCAATTGAATCACATTATCATTTGTTTAAATACGACTCCACTTATGGAACTTTTGACCAAGATGTAAAAATGGAAGGTGATTTTATTGTATGTGGAAAGAATAGAATTAGAGTTTTTAGAGAAGATCTTCCGGAAAACATACCTTGGAGTAGCGTCAAAACAGATATCGTAATCGAATCAACCGGTGTTTTCGTTAACAAAAAAGATGCCCAAAGACACCTGCAAGGGACTGTAAAGAAAGTAATCATCAGCGCTCCTGGCAAAGATGACGACGGTACTTTTGTAATGGGTGTAAATGAAAAAACATACAATCCAAAAACTCAACATGTTATTTCCAACGCTTCCTGTACCACCAATTGTCTAGCACCTGTAGCCAAAGTTTTGCATGAAACTTTTGGTATTATAAAAGGACAAATGACTACTATTCATGCTTTCACAAATGATCAAAATATTCTTGATAATACTCATAAAAAAGACATGCGAAGAGCAAGAACGGCAACAGCCTCATTAATCCCTACGACAACGGGAGCTGCTGAAGCTGTCGGGAAAGTACTACCGGAACTTAATGGAAAGCTAACGGGAATTTCCGTAAGAACCTCTCATATGACTGTATCTCTGGTTGATTTGGTGGTTCTATTAAAGAAGAATGTAACGGCACAAGAAGTAAATCAAGCAATTGAAAAAGCTTCTAAAACTTCACTAAAAGGAATTCTAAGTCTAAATATGGAGCCTCTGGTTTCGATCGATTACAAAGGCTGCGAAATTTCCAGTGTCGTTGATGGTTTATCAACAGCGGTTATTGATGGCAACCTGCTCAAAATTTTATCTTGGTATGATAACGAGTGGGGATATACGGCAAGATTAATAGATCTTACCAAATATGTTGGAGAGAAACTTTAATTTTTTCATCTTGATTCTTAAACTCAGAGGTGATTTACTTTAGAAAGTGTCTTTTAACCAATTCCCTATGATAAATAAGAAAACAATGAAGGATATTGATGTGATGGGAAAACGTTGTTTAGTGCGCGTAGATTTTAATGTCCCTTTGGACAAAGATGGAAAAATCACTGATGAAACCCGAATTCAAAACACTCTACCCACTATTCATAATTTGCTGGGCAGAGGTGCGAAGATTATTCTTATTTCTCATTTGGACAGACCGGAAGGGAAAGACCCTAATTTAAGCCTAAATATTGTTGCAAAACGAACAGCAGAGCTACTTGGCAGAAATAAAATACCGGTATATGACTTGGACGACCCAAATCTGGAAAAAATTGTTAATGATATGAAAAATGGTGATATTCTTTTCTTCGAGAATATTCGCTACTACATTGAAGAAAGAAAAGATTACCTCAAATTCGGAGAAAGATTATCTAGGTTTGGCGATGTTTTTATTAATGACGCTTTTGGAGCTGCACATCGTGTGCATGGTTCAACAGTGGGTATTACAAAATTCTTACCTTCCGTCCAAGGCCTTTTAATGGAGCAAGAAACAAGACTTCTAAGGTTACTCGTCACAAATCCAAACCGACCATTTGTTGCTGTAATTGGTGGTAAAAAAGCTTCCACTAAAATGCCGGTAATTAACACTCTTTTGGATCGAGCCGATACTATTATTACCGGTGGTGGTGTAGCCAATACGTTCTTGAAAGCATGGGGCATCGAAATAGGCAAATCATTCTATGAAGAAACAATGTTACAGGAAGCAAAAGATCTTCTTTTTAAAGCTGTTTCTTCCAATGCTTCCCTACTCCTTCCTCGGGATTTTATCGTGTCTAATGAACCAACCGACAAAGGAGATATTAAGGAAGTAAACTTTGATAAGATTCCAAAAAACTATGCCGCGTATGATATCGGGCCTAAATCTCGAAAAATATGCAGAGATATATTGGTTAATGCCGGTTCCGTACTTTGGAGTGGTCCCGTGGGAATGTTTGAGGTAGAACCATTTTCGCACGGATGTAATACAATTCTTGCATCAATAGCTTCCGGAAACTCAAATAGCGTCATTGGAGGGGGTGACACAATTGCCGCCGTTGCCGGACAACCGGAAATGAACAGAATTTCACATATATCCACCGGAGGAGGAGCAACATTGCAATTCATCGAAAAAGGCTCATTGCCAGCAATTGACGCTCTGGAAGATTTATAAAAATAGTTGTTAGCTCTTTTTGATTTTAAGTGGATTTTGTAATTCAATTTTCTCCTTTTCTTATTTTACTTTATTCGTTCTCTATTATATTCTTTAACTGTTTTAATTAAGAAGTTTACATAGACTTTTTTTATTGAAATTTCTTCTAATTTTAAGAAAATGTGTGGCATTATTGGAATGGTAAAAACCCAGCCAGTTGTGATGGATCTATATGATGGTCTAATCACGCTCCAACACAGAGGACAAGACGCAGCCGGGATTATCACCTATGACGGGAAATTCCATTTAAAAAAAGGTATGGGTCTTGCTCGTGATGTATTTCACGTTGGAAGTATCATAAGATTGAAAGGAAATGTTGGTTTGGGTCATGTACGGTATATAACAGCGGGAATCAGTTGTCAGGAAGAATCTCAACCTTTCTTCACCGACTCTCCTTTTGGTATAGGTCTCGTCCATAATGGCAATTTGACCAACTATGATGAATTAAAAGAAATGATTCAGAAAACAACAATGCGTTATTTGAACACTTCTTCCGACTCGGAATTAATCCTTACAGTATTGGCAAACGAACTTTACAGTCACAGAAAAATGGCTTTAAAGCCAAAAGAAATTTTTGACTCAATCCAAAATGTATTTAAAAAAGTGAAAGGCAGTTATGCATGCATAGCCTACATCGCCGGACACGGTATGGTAGCCTTCCGTGACCCGTACGGTATTAGACCTTTAACAATGGGCAAAAGAACTGTTGGCTTAGGTGATGAATATATTTTTGCTTCCGAAGATGTTGCCACGCACTCACTGGAATTTACGAAGATTAAAGATTTAAAAAATGGAGAAATAGTTTATATAGACAAAAACTACAAAGTGCATAATATTTTGACTTCTAAAGAGGAACACAAACCATGTATTTTTGAATATGTATATCTAGCTCGACCGGATTCAATGCTGGATGACGTTAGCGTTAACAAAGCACGAACAAGGATGGGGGATTATTTGGCTAAAAATATCTTAAAAAAAGATTGGAAAATCGATGTTGTAATTCCCGTTCCAGACAGCGCCAGAACAGCAGCTTTAGAGATAGCCTATAAGTTAAAAATCCCATATAGAGAAGGAATAATCAAGAATCGTTATATCGGAAGAACTTTCATTATGCCAGGACAATCGATGAGAAAGAAATCCATAAGGTTAAAACTCAACACAATCGAACTGGAGATAAAAGGTAAAAATGTTCTTTTGGTGGAAGATTCCATTGTTAGAGGAAATACTTCCAAAAAAATAATTCAATTGGTTAAAAATGCCGGTGCTAAAAAAATATATTTTGCTTCAGCAGCGCCTCCTCTACGAAATGCATGTGTTTACGGTATTGATATGCCAACTAAGGCGGAGTTTATCGCTACCAATTTGACTGAAGATGAAATCTGTAAGGCTATAGATGCTGACGGATTAATTTATCAAGATTTAGAAGATTTGAAACTTGCTTGTCAGCCGGGTGCGAAAAAAAACATGTCTTTCTGTACCGCTTGTTTTGACGGACATTATCCTACCAAAGAGGTCACTCCTAAATTATTAGCTGACATTGAAATAAAAAGATTAAAAAGTATTGAAGACAGCCAATTACAAGATCCTTTGGAATCCCAACTTACCTTAATCTAATTACTTAATCCGTATATTCATGAGAAAAATATTATTAATCGGAAGTGGAGGAAGAGAACATGCTATGGGAGAGGCTATCAAAAGAAGCTCTCAAGAGGCTTCTTTGGTAACTTATGGAAACACTACTAACATCGGGCTATTGGGACTTTCCGATCGTTATGAAAAAGGTAGTCTGGCAGATGCAGAAAGAATCATCGCTATAGCCACTGAAGAAAAAGTAGACATGGCAATAATAGGCCCGGAGGCTCCTATCGAGCTTGGAGTAAGCGACGCTTTAATCAAAACCGGAATCCCCTGTATTGCACCAACTTCAAACACTGGCAGAATTGAGACATCAAAAGGTTTTACCCGAGCACTGTTAAACAACTATCAAATACCTGGAAATGCCGTTTTTAAAAAATTTACTTCCGATACCCGAATGATAGACTTCATCGAAAATAATATTGGGGCCAGTTTCGTTGTAAAAGCTGATGGACTCAAAAACGGCAAAGGAGTTTTTGTGATGGGTGATCATTTCCAAACCGTTGAGGAAGGCATTGAAATAGCAAAAGCTCTGATAGCTTCTGATGGATCAGTTATAATCGAAGAAAAGTTTATTGGACAAGAATTTTCATTAATGTTTTTTACTGATGGAATTACTCTAGCTCCAATGCCTTTGGTACAAGACAATAAAAGAGCTTATGAGGACGATAAAGGACCAAACACCGGTGGTATGGGATCTTATTCAATGGCTGACCATTTACTTCCTTTTATCAATCAATCCGATGTTGATTTTGCTATTACAATTACCAAGGGTGTTTTAGAAGCTCTAAGAAAAGAATGCAAAGAATATTATAGAGGAATTTTGTACGGTAGCTTTATTAAAACACGAAATGGAATTAAATTAATTGAATATAATGCACGTTTTGGCGATCCCGAATCCTTAAACGTCCTACCAATTTTAAAAACAGATTTCATGAAAATTTGTGACGCTATTTTGAATGAAAATTTACATCTAGTACCTGTTCATTTCTCTAATTTTGCCACCGTCTGTAAGTATATTGTTCCTAATGGATACCCCGAGAATAGTATAAAAAATGAAAAAATTGAGATTGAAAGCATGGACACACAAATCAGGACTTACTATTCTGGCGTAGAACAAAGAGAAGATGGTATATATTTAACAGGATCCAGAGCGCTTGCTATGGTTGGGATTCATCCAAAAATCCAAACAGCTGAGTTACTGGCAGAAGAAGGTTGCTGGAGAATAAAAGGTCCGGTGTTCTACAGAAAAGATATCGGTAAAAAAGAATACCTTCAAAAAAAGATAGCAATGATGGATAACATCATGAAATAAGAATAAAAATCCGAAGCACAAAATCCAAATAACGAATAATTAGGTTTTGTTATTCGAGTTTCAGATTTCGTCATTTCGCATAGATATAACTTCAGTTTTTTCCGTTTTTGTGTTAAAATAGCAAGACGAACAAAAAAACAAAAATGCCTGAAGAACAAAATATAAGCCCAAATACTATCCCTGAAGGTTACTTGGATCCTCTCCAAGAAAAAAAATTGGCTACCATTTTTGATTTGCTTACCGAAGCTAATAAGATGGATGCCTCCGATATTCATTTGAGTGTTAATGAAAGACCAATCTTTCGGGTACACGGTGAATTATCAAGACAGAATTACGAAGTAATAACTGACGATATAATTAAAGGATTGCTCTTTGCCACAATGTCCGATACTCAAAAAGAAACATATTTGAGAGATAGAGACATCGACTACTGTATGGAAATACCTGATGTTGCCCGTTTCCGTGTTAACGCCTTGTATAATACAAAAGGAATGGCCGTCGTATTTCGTATTATTCCTTCCAAAATAATTTCTTTTGAAAAGTTAAACTTGCCTCCCGTATTGAAAAGAATTGTTCATATGCAAAAAGGTTTGGTGCTTGTGACAGGACCAACAGGATCCGGTAAATCAACAACTCTGGCTGCGATAATAGACTTGATTAATAGTACTAGAGATGTCCATATAGTTACCGTTGAAGATCCGGTCGAGTTCGTACATCAATCAAAAAAAGGATTTGTTCAGCATAGAGAAGTTGGAATACATACTAAATCATTTGCTTCCGCTTTAAAAAGTGTGTTACGTGAAAATGTCGACATAGTTCTAGTGGGAGAGCTAAGAGAATTGGAAACAATTCAACTGGCATTATCAGCCGCTGAAACCGGAACATTGGTATTTGGCACACTGCATACAAGTAGTGCCGCCAAGACCGTTACCAGAATAATTGACGTATTCCCTTCCGATGAGCAACCGAAAATCAGAACTCAACTAGGAGAGTCTTTACAAGCAATTGTTGCGCAAGTGCTCTTAAAAAAAGCATCGGGCGGTAGATGTGCAGCCAATGAAATACTATTTGGAACAAAAGGAATCTCGAATATGATTGTGGCTAATCAAATAAGTCAAATAGCCAACTCATTGGAAACTTCCAAAGAGGAAGGAATGAATTCACTTGATCAGGCATTAATTGAACTTGTTAAAAATGGAACAGTCAGAAAAGAAGATGCTTTGGTACATGCTACCGTGTTAGATAAATTCGCTGATTTACAATAGTCAATGACAATTAATGATTTAATAAAATTCGCTGTCGAAAACAATGCATCTGATTTGCACATAAGCAGTTTGGAGCCTCCTATTCTTCGAATTGCCGGAAGACTACGCAAGGTAAGTGGAGAAGTTCTCTCCGATGAAGACGTTCAAGAGATGATTTACGCAACTTTCAATGAAGAAAATAAATTAACATATGAGGAAACACATGACGTCGATTATTCGTATCATTTGCCAGATGTGGCTAGATGTCGATGTAATGCCTTTATGGGACTTCGAGGAGCTGCTTGTGCCCTGAGAATTATCGGAGCAAATGTTATCCCTTTTGATACATTAGGACTCCCCGGTAACATTAAAGAATTAGCTAAGAAAGAAAAAGGGTTGATTCTAATTACAGGTCCTGCAGGTTGTGGAAAATCTACAACCATGACTTCTTTCATTGATGTCATTAACTCAACGAGAAGTGCCCATATTCTAACACTGGAAGATCCTGTGGAATTTATTCATACTCCAAAAAAGAGCTTAATTACACATCGACAAATAGGTAGAGACACAAAATCTTTTGCTTCCGCCCTAAAAGGAGCTTTGCGTGAAGACCCGGATGTAATTCTAGTCGGAGAAATGAGAGATCGCGAGACAATCCAATTAGCCCTAACGGCGGCAGAGACAGGACACTTGGTGGTGAGCACTCTCCATACCAGTAGTGCCGCCCAAACTATCAATAGAATCATCAATGCTTTCTCCGCTAAAGACCAAGATCAAATTAGAACAATGCTTGCCGAAGGATTATTAGCCGCAGTTTCTCAAGTTTTACTTCCCCGCCGAGACGGCAAAGGAGTTTTAGCCGCATTTGAAATTTTAGTTGCCACTTCTCCGGTACGAAGCATGATTAGAGCCAATAAACTCCATGAAATACCCAGCGCTATTGAGACGGGAATGAAATATAACATGGTCAGTTTAATTACGACTCTTTCCAATCTCGTTCGTAATGGGATTGTTTGGAGAGCTGACTGCGAACCATATGTAGAAAATCCAAATCTACTTCCTCCGGATCCGGAATTATATGGCAGTGAAGATGAACAACAACTTAATAATTAGATATCATTTCATATAATTTATCCTTCAGCGCTTCCGTTGGAAGGTTAATTGTTGAATCGCTATATATTTTCTTTGTAATGAAATTGTCTAGAGAATCATTTTTTTCCCGGTAGGAAAAATTGTTCTCATAGAGAAAACTAATCTCTTCACTATTTAAATTCAAAGATTCAATCATGTTCTCTATCGTAAGTGGTGGTTCTTCAATGAATAATTTTAACCTTTGCCCCGGTCTGATCAAATTACCAGACAGACTATTCACTTCTTTCAAATCCTCTAGCAAGACGTCGTTAGAGTAAGCAATACCGATTAGTGTATCTCCACTCTCAACAGTCACTTCTTTTTCTCGTTTATAATCTTTGGAATACTTAACTTTTGCCGGATATATTTGCACAGCTTGATCCTTGGCACCATTTTCGAACTCTTTAACCGATTCCAAGAAAGCAAAGAAAAGTGTTGTGTATTGAGAAGAAGCTTTCCCATAGCGAAGCGTCCCATTATTAATTTCGTGGTCATCGGGAAATTTATTTATAACCATTACATATTGGTAATCACGTAAAGAACCTTTAAAATCATCTGGTTTGGTTGGATAATATTTCTCCACCCAAGATAAAGCCTTTCTCAAATTTTGTTCTCCGGAATGATAAGCATTTATGGCAAATAACCAATTATCAAATTCTCCATATAGTTTAGCTAAATACTTGGAAGCAGCATTAGCTTCTAATAGTGGATCTTTTCGTTCATCATAATTTTTACTCACTTTTAAACCGTAATTTCTCGCTGTTCCAGAAATCATCTGATAAGCTCCAACAGCATCACTTGCCGATCTTGCATAAGGATCAAAAGAAGATTCTGTGAAAGCTAAGTATGCAATTTCTTTAGGAACTCCGTTCTCAGCAAATATTTCCTTTATTTTATTAATATATCTGCCTGAATATTTATAAGAATTTTCAAACTTTTCTTTTTTTCCATAGGTGTAACCAATGTGATCATTTTCAGTTAAAGTCCCATTTTCATGTAATTTAGCATCCAGTTCGTCATATATTTTATCTAATTTTTCGGTTACCTTATCGGAAAACAAGGCTTTGTCCGGAATACCACCTGTCACTACATCACCCAAAGCAATCGAATCTATCTTAATCCCTTCCTCGTAAAGAGAGACATTTACCAATTCTTTGTCCGAATCTAAAGAAAAGTCGATATTTATATCTATTTTCTTTAGAATCAAATGTTCGTCAGGAGTATAAAATATAACCGAGTTAATCGAAGTATCGGAGAACACACCCTTCCAGAATCGAATATTGGGATTCATTTCTTGAGGAATGAAGAATTCTCCATTGCTCTTGATTAAGCTAGGTATGGAAATTTTTGGCATATTTAAATCTACATATGAATTGAAAATCCAATAAAAAGCCCCTATAAGAAGCGCCACAACAAAAACGGTTTTTATAATCTGTCTCTTTTTATTCCTCATTTCTTTTTTTAAAATAATAGCACATATTCTTTGGCTTAAATCCTTTTTTTGAATAGAATAGTAGAAGAATTAAGAATATACATTGAAAATCTGTATTGATACAAGATGGCTTTTAAAGAAAAACTCCGGAGTGGGAATATATATTTCCGAGCTTACCAATGGTTTTGCCAACATTGATATACCCTTTGATTTATACTCGATTGGTGAAGCAACAAACAACGAAAAGATTAAAAATATTTACTTGTCCGGCTTTAAAAAAAGATTTTTCCAAGGATTGTGGAAGGCTTTTTCTTTTCCAAAAATGGAAATTTTGACTGGGCCAATGGATTTAGTCCACTTCACAAATTTAACTCATATTCCCAATAACGCCAAAAAAAACATTCTGACCATTCATGACTTATCATACGAAATAATTCCTCACACCATCGAACCAAAAAATCTCGCATTTCTAAAAAAAACAGCTCCTCTATCAATCAAAAAAGCCGACCATATCATAACAGTATCCAACTCCACAAAGGAAGATCTAATGGCAATCTATAAATATCCGGAAAGTAAAATAACCGTTATTCATAATGGGGTATCTCATGATAGTAAAGAAAACGTATCTTTAGCCCTCAAAGCGAAAACCCAAAGAAAATATGATTTGAGAAAAGATTATCTCTTATCCGTTAGCACATTAGAACCCAGGAAAGACTATTCCACTTTGATTAAAGCTTATTATCGATTAAACAAGGATATAAAGAATAAATACGATTTAGTTATTTGCGGAGGAGATGGTTGGCAGGGGGAAAGAAACAAACTATCCAATCTGATTTCCAAATTGAGCTTAAAAGATAATGTGAAATTACTTGGCTTTGTTGATACCAACGATTTGCCAGCGTTGTATAGCTTAGCATCTCTATATATACACACAAGTCTTTATGAGGGATTCGGGCTTCCACTAACCGAAGCAATGTCTTTTTCTATACCAATCATTTCTACCAAATCCAGTTGTCATGAAGAGATATTGAAAGATGCAGCTATCTACTTCGATACTTCCAATGATGAGGAACTCGCTTATAAAATTGAACTACTTTTGTTGGATAATGCTAGAGCCGACAAACTCAAAGAAGCTTCAAAAAATAGGATTAAAAACTTCTCCTGGCAAAAAACAGCGGAACAAACTTTCGAGGTCTATAAAAACACAATGCTCGGTTATTAACATATATAATGAATTTTGCACTCTTAGGAAGTTTTGGAGAAAATAATTTGGGCGATGAAGCAATTTTGGAAGCTATTATTTTGGATATTTTCAAGTTTGAAAGTGAAAGCACTATTCATGTTTTCACTCATGACATAGAGGATTCTAAAACACGATTTGTTCGATTTTCCAATGTGCAGTTTCACCCGATGATTGCCACAGGTTTCCGTTCCATTATAAAACAATTGCTCAGTGGCGATTTATTAAAAAACATCAAAGTGCTAAAAAGTGTTAATTTGATATCAATTGGTGGTGGCGGACTTTTTTATGATAGTGAAAAAACCATCGGTCTAAATCCTATCTTTATCTGGTTTCTTCGAATTTTACTTTTTCGATTACTCAATAAGAAAATTGTTATCAATGCAGTCGGTATCGGCCCTATTAAGTCCAATTTTTCCAAAATATTACTTAGATTTTCCATGAATCTGGTTCATGGAATAACCGTCAGAGATAAAGCTTCTGAAGAATTTTTAAGAAGTTTAAGAGTTTATAGACCAATTACACTGACGAAAGACTATGCTTTCACTCTTAATTTGAAAGAAAGAAGCTCCGATGATATTAAGAAAAATCCCCTCCTCAAGTTCACCGCCAAAAAAATTATGGGAATTCAGGTTAGAAGTATCAAAGGAATAAAAGATACGGAATTGATTAACAAGATGGTTGATTTTATTGATTTAATGATTTCCAAATATCTTTTTTCTATCGTTTTAATACCCATGGCTCTCAAAGATGATCAGGATAAAATTTTGGCGGAAAAAATTCAAATTCGTTCCAAGAATGAAAACCAGATTGAAGTTTACGTTCCAAAAACAATTCACGATGTCGGCAATGTGTTTCAAGAATGTGACTCACTGATTTTAACCAGATATCACAGCATTATAGTCGCATCCAAACTTGGGCTTCCTTTTATCGCTTTGAGTTACAGTTCCAAGACTGATGAAGTAATCAAGGATTTGGAATTTGGAGACTATTGTTGGCCAATTTTTGACATAGAAACCAACGTGTTAAAAAGACTTTATCTGAATTTAACCCAAAAGAAAGTCACCCTAAGAAAACATCTCAAGGATAAAGTGAAAATTCTGGAAGCTCTTGCTAGTAAAAACCAGAATTTATATCTACTATCTAGAGATTAAATAACTATTTAAAAGAGTCAAAGCTTTTTTGCGGTGAGAAATTTTATTCTTTACTTCCATACCAAGCTCGGCAAAAGTCTTTTTATACCCTGTCGGGATAAAGATTTGATCCCATTCAAAGCCAGATTTACCTTTCGGTGCCGTAATTTTACCTTTTACAATCCCTTGAAAGATTTTAGGTTCTTTTAAGTTTCTATCCAAATATGCAACTGTACAAATAGCTCTAGCACCTTTCTTGGAAAAAGACATCAAAGCTTTGGCCAATCCTTTGGAGCCAATTTCATGTAAAAAAGGTTTAATATAAGGTCCAGGTAAATTCCCCCAAGCGTCAAAACAAAGTGAAGTATCTTCAATAAAACAAGGTTTCTTAATTACCTTAAATGCTTCTTTGACTTTATTAATGGCAATATCTTTAATTTCTCCTTGAATCTCTATAATATCAACCTCTGTATTTTTTAGATTTAAACCGGAAAGAATATGTGAAGCTTCTTGGAATTTATGCTGATTACCGGTTACAAAAAAAATGTCTAACATTTATTTTTTCTTAAATAAATCCGCTGCTCCTTCTTCAATCGAATCGAACAAATCTGTGACTGCAGTCTTCTTGGCATTTTCTTTATCCGGATTTCGAGGGACAAATAACCACATTACAATATAAACGGCAATCAAACCCTGAAACACCAGGCTTCCTATTACCATTACTACCCTTACAATATTCACATCCCAGTTAAAATGCTCAGCTATACCTCCACACACACCGGCGAAAATTCTGTCTTTTGATGAACGATAAAATTTTATAGGCTCCTTATCCATTTAATATTTTTAAGCAAATAATTATTTTGTAATCTCACTTAAACCACCCATATATGGTCTTAAAACCAATGGAATCTCGATACTTCCATCTTCTCGTTGATAGTTCTCCATAATGGCAATCAGGATTCTAGGAGAAGCCACCATCGTGTTGTTAAGAGTATGAACAAAGTTCTTATTTCCTTCTTTATCTTTATATTTAATATTCAATCTTCGAGCTTGAAACTCATGGAACGAAGAACAAGAATGTGTTTCTCCATAACCTCCTCTGCTTGGCATCCAAGTCTCTATGTCATGTTTTTTGATTTGACCAGCACCCATATCTCCGGTGCAAAGCTCCAGAACCCGATATGGCAAACCTAATTTGCTAACCAATTCTTCCGCATTATTTAAAATTTCTCTATGATATTTAGCACTTTCCTCTGGGTTATTTTTGCACAGAATTACTTGTTCTATCTTGGTGAACTGATGGACTCGATAAACTCCCGCAGTGTCTTTACCATAGGCACCGGCTTCTCTTCTGAAACTTTCCGATCTGGAACAAATCTTAATAGGCAAAAGAGCTTCATCTAAAATCTCATCCCCATGATAAGAAGTCAAAACAACTTCCGCTGTTCCAATTAAGAATTTTTCATCTTTTTCCACCTCATAAGCATCTTCTTTTCCAAATGGAAAATATCCCGTTCCAACCATCGCATCTTGTCTAACCAATTGTGGAATATGCATATACTGAAAACCTCTGGAAACCAACATATCTCGAGCCAAAGTCATAACAGCTTCCATCAAGAGCGCTCCTTGTCCTTTTAAAATATAGTTTCTGGCCCCCGAAATTTTGACCGCTCTTTCAATATCCAAAATATCCAAATTTTTACCCAAAGTAACATGATCTTTTGGAGTAAAATCGAATTTTCTAACTTCTCCAACTTTTTTAATTTCAACATTGTAACTTTCATCACCTCCAACTGGAACATCAGGTAAAGCCGGTTGAGGAAGATAAAGCATCAAACTACTATATTCCTCATCAATGCTTTTTAGAGAAGCTTCTAAGTCTTTAACTCTATCTGAAATTTTTTTCATTTCCGAGATAGCCTTGGCTTTATCATTAAAATTTGATCTGGATACAACTTGATTGGCTCTGTTTTGTTTAGCTCGAAGCTCTTCCAAATCTTTCAAAATAGATCTTCTATCCCTATCGATATCCAAAAGACGGTCAACATCAATATTCATATTCTTGTCATGACAACCTTTTTTAACAAGTTCTGCATTCTCACGAACAAATTTAATATCAAGCATAGATTTTACTTAAAAAACTACGTAGAAGAATACAATATAAATCCAAAGATACAAAATCCAAAGATACTAAGAAAAATTTTGCATTTTTGCAATTTTTCAATTTTACAGTGAATTTTCATAGGCTATAATTACCAATTTCTAAGTGAAAATTTGCGATTGTAAAATTCATTAAAAATTGAAAATTAGATTGTGGCGATACAATCAATTTCAATAAGAACATCTTTGGGAAGTTTCGATACTTCAACCGTTGATCTGGCCGGAGGTGTATCCAAAAAAGACGAACCATAGACATCATTCATAAAGCCAAAATCTTTAATGCTTTTTAAATAAACAGTCATTTTTACCACATTATCGAGAGAACTTCCGGCTTGTTCCAAAATTACCTGAATGTTTTTCAGTACCTGTCGAGTTTGTGAAGATATGTCGGAAGCGACAACATCTCCCGTCTCGTCCACCGGTATTTGACCAGACAAAAAGACAAAGCCATTAGCCAAAATCGCTTGCGAATATGGACCGATTGGTGCCGGAGCTTTATTTGAATAAATTACTTGTTTCATATATTGATTATTAATTTTTTTTACCCCAATTCTCAGGCCTAAGCTTTCTGACTTCTCTACCCGCTTGCCACATTTCGGAATTTCTTATTTCATCAAGTTCCTTTTGCAATTCTTCTCTATAATTGGATTTACTATTCTTCTCCAAAGTTATACCTGTTTCTATACCATTTTGAACACTTTTATAAAGTTTCTTGAATACCGGTGCTACAGCATTTCTAAATTCTCCCTTCCAGTCCAAAGCTCCTCTCTGAGCTGTTGTACTGCAATTAGCATACATCCAATCCATTCCATTTTCTCCAACAAGACGAATTAAACTTTGCGTTAATTCTTCCACAGTTTCATTGAAAGCTTCCGATGGTGTATGACCATGTTTTCGTAGTTCTGCATATTGAGCTTCCATAATCCCGGCCAAAGCTCCCATTAGAACTCCTCTTTCACCTGTTAAATCACTGTAAACTTCTTTTTTAAATGTTGTGGGAAATAAAAAACCCGAGCCCACTACAATTCCTAACGCCTTTACTCTATCCATAGCTCTTCCTGTGAAATCTTGAAAAATAGCAAAACTGCTATTAATTCCACTTCCATCGACAAAATTCCTTCTTACCGTTAAACCGGAACCTTTGGGTGCAACCAATAAAACATCAATATTTTTAGGCGGAATAACTCCCGTTTGTTCTTTGTAAGTTATAGAAAAACCATGCGAGAAATACAGAGCCTTTCCTTCAGTCAAATATGGTTTGAGAGTTGGCCAAAAATCTTTTTGTCCGGCATCGGATAATAAATATTGGATAATTGTTCCTCGTTGTGCCGCTTCCTCCAGTTCAAATAATGTCTTTCCCGGAACCCAACCGTCTTTGACCGCCTTGTCCCAGGTGGCTCCTTTTCTTTGTCCAATAATTACATTTATTCCATTATCCCTCATATTCATAGCTTGTCCCGGCCCCTGCACTCCATAGCCCAAAACAGCAACTTTTTCATCTTTTAATATTTCTTGCGCTTTTTTAAGAGGAAATTCTTCCCGAGTTACAACTTCTTCCAAAACCCCTCCAAAATTGATTTTAGCCATAATTCAAACAGTTAATATCTTTACGTCTATTTTATAGTATAGATTTAAAAAGAGAAATAAATCTAAAATCAAAGTTTCCTCCAGAGGCGGACCAAAGAACGCCAATTAAGCATACAATTATTTAATTAACAATTTGAAAATTGGTAATTGTAAATTACTCGAGAACCGCTCCTGTATCCGCACTAGTCACAAATCTCACATATCTTCCCAACCAACCCTTAGTTACTTTTGGGACAAAAGGTTTAAGTTTGGAAAGTCTTTTTTTAATCCCATTATCTTTCAAATTAACATTGATTGTCCCCTTCATAGCATCTATCTCTATCACATCACCATCTTCCACAATAGCAATCGGGCCACCGGAAGCCGCTTCCGGAGAAATATGCCCAATACAAAGACCTCTGGTCCCTCCAGAGAATCTACCATCTGTAATCAGCGCCGCTTTTATTCCTCTTCCTTTAATAATCGAAGTTGGAGCCAACATTTCTTGCATTCCCGGACCTCCTTTTGGCCCTTCATATTTAATAACCACGACATCACCATTTTTAACATTACCTCTCAAAATTGCTTGCAGACAGTCTTCCTGCGAAACATATACTTTTGCCGGACCCTTAAATGTCATCATATCTTTCTCTACTCCAGCAGTTTTTACAACGCAACCATTCGGTGCGATATTTCCATAAAGAATTTTTAAACCTCCTTGTTTGGAAAACACATTTTCTCCAGTTCTAATCACGTCTTGATCCGGTTTTTCAGCTCTAGTAATACTGTTTTTAAGTGAACCTTGCACAGTCGGTAAATTGATAGACAAAGGAACTTTGGTCGTATCTATTAAAGCCTTTAAAATAGCTGAAACTCCACCTGCATTATGAACATCCTCCATATGAATATCCGGCCTTGAAGGACTGACCTTGCAAATATTTGGTGTCACTTTCGATAATTGATTAATTCTTTTTAAATTGTAGGAAACACCAGCTTCATGAGCCAAAGCTAAAGTGTGAAGAACTGTGTTTGTAGAACCTCCCATCGCTAAATCCAAAATAAATGCGTTATCTATGGATTTCTTGGTCACAATATCACGAGGAAGAATTTTCTTTTTGATCAGATTCTTAACAACAGGTCCAATATTCTCAAATAATTTATTTCTTTCAGGGTTTATGATCCAATTATCTTTTCTTGTGGACGTCCATTTGGCCGCGGGAATTGATCCGTTTCCCGTCATGGCCAAACCGATAGCTTCTGCAAGACAATTCATGGAATTTGCCGTGAACATTCCAGCGCAGCTTCCACAGGTTTTACAAGCGCTACCAGCTATCATTTCCAATTCTTTATCCGATATTTTACCTGCAGATTTTTCTCCGACACCTTCAAAAACCGTGATCAAATCCGATTTATTATTCCCTGCCAACATTGGACCACCGCTAACATACAATGAGGGAATATTGAGTCTAACCATTGCATTTAGCATTCCGGGGACAATCTTGTCACAGTTGCCGATTGCTACCCAGGCATCACAAGGATGAGCACCTATCACAGTTTCAATTTGGTCAGTAATCAATTCTCTGGAAGGTAAAGAGTATTTCATTCCAAAATGCCCCATGGCGATGCCGTCATCAACAGCTCCTCCAACGTTACAATACCAAACATTAAAACCGGCTTTCTTGAGAGATTTAATTGCAATTTCTCCCAATTTATCCAAATGTGCATGACCTGGGATATGCGTCGAAAAAGAATTAACAACCGTTACGAAAAGTTTTTTTCTGTCACTTATTTTGGACAAGACTCCGGCCGCAATCATCAAAGAAGCGGCAGGCAACATATGAAAGCCTTCGGATATTATCTTGCTTCCTTTTTTTTGAATCTGATCGATTCCCGAATTTAGTGACGATGTATTACTTCGCAATCTGTCGAATTACTATTTATTAGCTTACCAAATCAATATGCCGAACACAAAAAAAATTATCATCTTTGCATTTATAATACGGATTTATTACACTAAGCATCCATTCATAATCTAAATTATAAATTTCATGTCTGGATTATACGGAATACTCAAAGAATACATTCCAACAAACGACAACAAAACATCTTCAAGATCAGATCTTGTTTCTTCGCACAATGATCAAGAGTTTTATCATGCCCTACAAGTCTATACCTCTACGGAAGCTCTAAATAAACGCAAGGAAATAATCAAACAGCTTGGTGAGAACATATTAATAGCTGAGATAGAGGCACTTGCTGAAGAGAACACATCACAAGCGAGATATAAGCTAGTTCAGTTTATTACCCTAAAATAGAAAATTCTCTTTCTTGCGTCTTTTGAGCTAATATTTGTTACTAAGCAGATGACTAACCATTAATCAACTCAAGACTTTCCTCCTCAATATCCGCACTAGAAATACCAGCCAAGCTATATAATTCTGGTGCTGTACCGGAGAATTGATATTCTCTTACACCAAGACACATAAACTTTGGAGTTATACCTTCTAATACGACGTGTTTTAATAATCTGGTAGCTAAACCTGATGAAGAATTATGATCTTCGACCGTCAGAAGTCTCTTTGTTTTTCTCACAGATTCCGTAATGATAGAATCAAATTCCTTAATTGAACTTATCGCGACAATTTCCGCACTAACACCTCGTTTCTTTAAATTTACCCAAGCCTTAAATGCTTCATCGAGACAAGCTCCGGTTGCGGCAATTGTTATATCTGTTCCTTTTCTAATAATATCCGTCTTTCCATAAGAATAGATGTAGTCTTTATCGAAAAATGGAGAACCGTCCTCCTTGGTCAATATTGGATATTTATGTCGTCCCATTCGAACATAGAAATTGCCATAATGACAAGCAATATAACGAATAATTCTATCGGTTTGATTCGGATCCGCAGGTTCAATTATCATTGTATTAAAAAAACCTAAGAAAGAGGACATGTCATCAATGGCCTGATGAGTTGGTCCATCTTCTCCGACAGATAACCCACAATGAGTTGCTACCATTTTTACATTTGTCCTGTTTATATCATTTACCCTGGCCTGATCCTTGGCCCTACTACTCATAAAGGCACCGAAAGTTGAACAAAAAGGAACAAACCCCTCCAAACTCAAACCTCCCGCTATAGAAACCATGTTCTGTTCGCAAATACCACATTCAATATGTTTTTCCGGGTATTTTTCCGCTAACATTCCCGTCATAACAGAACCGCGTAGATCCGCCGATAAAGCCAAGATTGATTTATTTCTACCCGCCAAATCAAGAAGAGCTTTACCGTAAGCAGTTCTACAGTCTACCGATTCATCGGATTTATAAACAAAAGGGATGCCTAAATCCATACTCATTCTATCAAGCTTCCCAATAAATTCAGGTTCTGTAGGTTTCCATTTGATATAAATATTGAAACTTTCTATTTCTTTTTTCTCTGCATCATTTAATTTAATCTCTTCCAAAATTTTGTCAGACAGTTCTTTGTTTGCCGCTTTACCATGCCAAGAAGATTTAAGCTCTAACCCATCTTTCTCCATTACGGAGACTCCTTTTCCCATAATGGTATGACCAAGAATAAGTGTTGGCCTGTTTTTCTCTTTATAAGCAATCCCCAATGTTTCCCACATTTTTGCAAAATCATGTCCGTCTACATCTAACACATTCCATCCTGCTGCCTCAAAATGCCCCTTGATATTAATAGGCATTATTTCTTCCAATGACGCTGTCAATTGCACTTTATTATAATCAACAAAAAGTATTAAATTGTTCAAGTTATATTTTGAAGCAAAATTCATCATCTCATATACTTGACCTTCTTGTGCCTCCCCATCACCCATCAGTGTCAGCACTTTATTGTTTTCATTTTTTAATTTACCCGCCAACGCAAATGAAGCACCAATAGAAACGCCAACCCCCAAAGGCCCCGTACCAAATAAAACTCCCGGTATATGTCTGGTGATATGTCCTTCATACTTTGATCCTACTTTTCTAAAATTATTAATAACATCTTCTTTTGGAATATAGCCCATTTCGGCAAGGACGGAATATACCGCCGGTGAAATATGACCGTGAGATACCACAACTTTCTCTTCATTTTGACTTACCAAAAAAGTATAAATTAAGGACAAGTAATCTATTGAGGACAGAGATCCTCCCGGATGTCCACTTTGAGAATTCTTCAACATTTCGATAATTGTATTTCGACAACTCTTAGAAAACGCCTTTAAGAAAGAGACTTGTTCATCATTGAGCTTAGCCTCAAGAGAGGGAATATTCATATTTTTTGTTTATATGATTAGATTCTATAAGATTTCCCTCATTTAGATAAAAACCTCTACTTGTCATGTTGTACTTTTTATTGTATAATAATGTGAAATATAAACAATATTTATGGAATTAAATACACTTACAATCTCATTTTTCGGACTCATAGGTTGGGGCATAGCAGCTTTCATCTATTCCAAATTCAAAAAAACAGAAGAAGACAATGAGAAACTTAACAAACAGAAGGAAGAGCTAAGAGGTATGATTTCTAAAGAATTCCAGGATAAATACACCGATGAATTATCTGAATTAAAAAGGTATCAAACTCAATATTTAGTGCACATGGAAGAAAGAGACAAAATACTATCATCACTGTCTTCATTGCTTAGAAAGTAAGTTTGTTCTATATTTCGTCGTCTCCATACACCGGACAAACTTCCAAATCCGGATGTACTTTATCTTTAAGTAAATCTTCAACTCCATATTGTAACGTCATTCCCACCTGAGAACATCCGTCACAAGCACCATATAGTTTAACGAATACAGTTAAGTCTTTTATTGCTATCACTTGAATATCTCCGCCATCCATTGCAATATAAGGCCTAAGCTCCTCCAGCAATTCATTAAGCTCAGTAATGGAAACATCCAGCACTGGAGATTTAATACTGACATCTCTAATAATATTATTTTCTTTCTTCATTAAAAAATGTAATGCCTATTGATACTTAACCCCTTAGATCCACAGTCGTTACACCTCTCCGGTTTCTTATCTTCTTCTGTTTTCATGACATTATTACATTCAGCACATACCCAAGTATATTTCTTGTCTTTTATTAGACGTGGACTTTCCGGCCTTTCATAATTCATAATATTTTTTTAAACCTCTCTACATCATATAAAAAAATCATAATAAGAAAAAGAGCTGATATTATTTTGTTACCAGCTCAAATCCTTGTTTTTATATTTTCTTTTAGTTGAGCTCACAGGATCCTCCTGCACAAGCCAATTCTTTTTTGATATCTGTTTCATCTCTCTTTTCATAAACAACAATTTGAGAGAAATCGATGTTTTCGTATTTTTTTAGATATCCGTTATATTGTTCTTCTGTTATTTCTTCATATGGAGCTAAGCTGTAAACATGCTCATTTTTTGGCAAGAAAGATAAGCCTCCCAAAATATCCCAATTTTTATAGAGCCAGTTACACACCTCTATCCACTCCTCTTCAGCCACATTTATCGTAATCGAAGGATTATGCTCTGTATAGTTTTCTTTCACATTTTTCCAATGATTTAATTGAGCCATAGAATCAAGATCTTTTCTCGTAATAGCTCCTTCCGGTGCCTTTACTGGGAATTCAAATACATATGTAGTCGCATCTGCAAAAGTTTGTCCAACTTCTGGATAGTATGGAATTTCTTGATCACGGAGCATTTTAAACAACGCATCAGTAGCCGAAATTCTAATTCTTCGAAGATAATATTTGGCATATCTTGGATGCATTCCTGAAGCACAATCAACTAATTGAGAAACCGTTCCGGATGGTTTAACACAAGTAATACATGTCGACTCTTCAATACCAAATTTCTTAGCGTATATTTTATTAACTTTTATGCTTTCGTCCCGAAGCTTTCTTAAAACTTCCGGTCTTCGGGAAACTTCACTGTCCCATTGACCCGTCACAGAAACCCCAAGCAATCTCTCCTCCTTAGAATTAATTGCCCACTCTTTCGATAGATATGGAAATTTAGATAAAGTGGATTGATAAGTACCCAAAATTGTCGCAATTCTGACTTTCTTTAATAAATCCTCTTCGCTGTCTTCAGCTCTAGCCACAACTTCACTCAAATTACAAAATTGTCGCGATCTCAAGATAATTTCTCCACAAGGATTTGTACCCCATTGTGGAAATTCGCCTTTTTTGACATTGGCAGTTCTTCTTGCTGGAAGTTGATTAATTAGACTACCTCGATTGAATATTCCTCTTTCTCCCGAACCACTTTTCATCAGTGCCATCCATTCGTCAATAAATTCGGTTGTAGAAGGTTTTTCGGTATAAACAGCTGAATTGTTCGCCAAAGATCTCTGAGGCTCTGTATGATAGAATTGTCCCTTCTTCGCATCTCTCATCGCTTCATCATCTAAATCGGATAATGAGATCAAAGCACTTCGTCTTACTCCTCCCGCTACCACACATTCTCCAATCTTACAGATTATATCGTGCACATCAATATTTCTAAGTCTTCTTCCCTGTCTATTAAGAATTTTTCCCTTAGCAAAACTAAGTAGATTCTTTAGCGGTTCCGGTCCGGAACTTTTACCACCCATGGTGTTGAGTCTAGCACCTGCCGGTCGAAGCAAAGAAAAATCAAAATCAATATCTTTTCCCGCAAACCAATTGTTTAGTCCCAGCTTGAACGAGTCAGCCCATCCTTCTTTATTATCTGGGACAACGTGTGTTTTTAATTTTTCACCAGTTTGATATTGGATTTGAGGAAACTGCTGAACGTTTCTACTTTCCACAGAAAAACCTACTCCCGTACCACACATTAGAATATAAATTATTTCCGCCAAGTCTGTCGTATTTTCAGGAGCAATATATGAACAGTTATAAGCACAAACATTTGTAGTCCTAGCCGCCTTTCCGGAAAACTGTAAAAGTCTCATCGAAGGCATCGCTTTTTGATTCAAAATATATTCTTTAATTTCTGTGTACTCGGCCATTGTTAGTTTATCTCCCAAATTCTCCTCCATGAAATCCATATATCTTTGAACCGTTTCAATTAAAGACTCTCTTCTCTTCTCACCTTCAATCCATCGGGCATATGTTCTGTAATAAACAAATTCAGCTAACGGATTTCTAAAATATTTTTTACTTTCTAAAACACGTTCTTTTACATGAGGAGGCACAGCAACTATTTGATCCCTACGTTGAGCTCTTTTCTCTCTATAGATAATAAAAGCTTTAGCCGTCATAGCATGACCCGACTCAATTAGCTCTTTTTCAACTAGATCTTGAATCTCTTCAACAGCCGGATGTGACCTGGGATGAAATTTCTTGTTTAATTTCTCTTCAATTCCCTCAGCGATTCTTCTCGCCTCCATCTCATCGTGCCCACCGACTGCCTGAACAGCCTTCCATACGGCTTGGAACACTTTCTCAAAATCATAGGGAACTATCTCACCATTTCTTTTTAAGATGTGAGTAACGTGATCAGGGGTGTTTTGTTTTGCTACCATATTTTTTTTTAAAAAGTAATGATGATACAATTTTTCAAAATAAAGCGGTCTTTCTCAGAGGAATAAATCAAATTACGACTATTACGCCCTTTCCTAAGACTTTTGTCTGCCTTTCTGGCTCATATGAACCACAACATTTTGTACCACGATAAATATAATATACACTACATCTTGTGGTGTCAATTTATATTTTTAAAAAATCAATACATCTACTCCAGAGCTTATCAAAGCAAATTGTCACTATTTCAACAAACATTTCTTAAAATAATTGCCACAGAACGTCAAATCAAAGCTAGATTGTTTAGATAGATTGTGTCCAAGTTGACTTATTGTTTTCTTAGGGTATGATACCCACTATTGTTTAATTAATTCACATCACATGAGCATAATTTCTTCTGAATACAACAATCGTCGAAATATATTGAGTTCTACCAATTTAATTGAATTGGCAAAAAAAATTAGCAGACAAGGGTTTCCCGATAACAATCATAATGCTGATTTAACCTCATACAGTTTGCCAGATTCTGACGACACTAATGAATTTGATGTCTATAACACCAGAGAAATTGGTGGAGGAATAAGACATGATGTATGGACAGTAATAGACGACGAAGGAAAGCTTAAAAAAATCCCATATTGTTCAAAGAATATGGCCGACTTACCACCACTTCCGCTAAACTATTAATAACACTTATTTGGCCTGTTCAGTGACCTTAAACTCTCGGATCATGTTAACCATAACCTGTCCCGGGTATTGAACTTTTTCTTCAATTTCCTTAGCCAATTTTTTAGCCAATTCTTCCATATCTTCATCCTTGATTCTGTCCGGATCGACATAAGTTCTTATCTCTCTTCCGGCTTGAATAGCGTAGGCTTTGTCCACACCTTCCGTAGACAACGCAGCATCTTCTAACGCACGGATTCTTTCTATATATTGTTCCGATGCTTCCATTCTAGCTCCCGGTCTACTGGCAGACATAGCATCCGCAGCTTGTACGAGTCTGGCTTCTACAGATTCCATCTCCACAGCATCATGGTGATTATATGCCGCATGAACAATCCTGGGATCCATTTTATATTTTTCCAATATCTGCTTTGTCAATTCATCATGAGCGCCTTCAATTTCTTGATCCACAGCTTTTCCTAAGTCATGAAGAAGTGCTGAAACAACAGTGATGTGATAATCGGATCCGACTTCGTTAGCGAGCATTCCGGCAAAATGAGCTACTTCTAAGGAATGTAACATAATATTTTGTCCGAAACTCGTTCTATAATTAAGTCTTCCGATTAGCTTAACTATCTCTTTTGGAATATTGCGAATATTTAATTCTTTCAAAATAGCTTCTCCTAATCTGATCATATTTCTTTGAATCTTTTCCGTTTCTTCTCTGAGAATATTCTCCACATCTACAGCTCTATCTCTAGCATCGACTACTTTTTTCAATGTTTCATAAGCAACAGTCCTCCTCACTAAATTAAAATGGTTAACAAAATATGTACCATTTTCTTCATCAAATTCGATTTCCGCCTCAGTTTTCGCTGTAATTAGAGCCGTTCTATCTTCTATTTTTTTGGCAAAAGCGGCTGTAGCAACAATTGGAGTAAATGAAACCCTGGAAGCGTTTTTCTTGGAATAGCGCTGTACAATTGACTTAACAATATTCTCCGCATCGGCTTCACAACTGTCTTTAACATCATCAATTTTACCTTTGATTCTATTTTCTCTACCGTCATTAAATTCAGCAACAAGACCTAAAGCAATACTCTCTTTGAGTTCTTCATAATTTTGTTCGGATTTCTCTAATAGTTTTGCCACACTTTCCTTTCTTTTTTCGATAATGTCTTTTTCAGCATCAGCTATCTCTTTTTTGTAGGAAACAATCAAGGCGTCTAAGCCGTTAATAACATTTTCCTTTTTTTGAATATTCCCTTCTCGACTGTTTAGAAGTGATCTTCTGGCTTCCAGATTGGCAATAGCACTTTCATATTCTCTGGAAGTGTCTTTGACAAACTCTTGTCCTTTAATTCGAGACTCTCTAATAATTTCTTCTTTTTCCTTCAAAGCCTCAGCAATAATTGCTTCCGCTCTTTCTTTTTCTTGTCGTCTTCTCTTCTTTCCAATCAACGGATAAACGAAAAACATGGCAACAAGACCCACAATAGCAGATAAAATATAATAAACAGTATGCATTTCAATAATTTAATTAGTACAAGTTTAACAGAATATATTCATTTAGACCACAAAATTAAATATCAAGATTTAGAGAAAGAGACCTTTCTTTGATGTTTCGAGTCAAACTTTCAATCAAAGCTACAATTTGCGCTTCTCTTTGCTCTTTTTGACTGCGGACTCTAACTGCCACAGTACCATTCTCTTGTTCTTTTTCCCCTACTACCAACATATAAGGAATCTTTCTTTCTTCTGCGTCGCGTATTTTCCTACTGACACTTTCGTCTCTTGTATCGGTTTCCACTCTGATAAAAGAACTCTCTATTTTTTTCTTAGTTTGTTCCGCATACTCATTATATTTATCTGAAAGAGCAATAACTATAACTTGGACCGGAGAAAGCCAAAGTGGAAAGGCTCCAGCATAATGTTCCAATAAAAATCCAATAAATCTTTCATGAGTAGATAATGGAGCTCGATGTAAACATAGAGGTGTCTTTTCCTGCCCGTCGCTATCCGTATAAGTTAAATCGAATTTCTTAGGAACCGAAAAATCCAGTTGATTGGTACCAACAGTAAATTCTTTACCGATAGCGGAAAAAATCTGGACATCAACTTTTGGGCCATAAAAAGCCGCTTCATCAGGCACTTCAAAATAATCAACCTTAGCCTCTTCCATCGCTTCTCTGATTGACTGCTCGCTTAATTCCCAAGTTTGTTCATCATCTACATATTTCTTACCCAGTCCCTCTTTAGAATGTAAGGAAAGTCGATACTGTACTTTCTCGATACCAAGCAAATCATAATAAACTTGGTGTAAATTAATGACATCAATGAATTCTTGTTTAACTTGTTCCGGAGTGACATAAAGATGGGCATCGTTCATACAGAATCCACGAACTCTCATTAATCCAAATAGTTCACCCGATTGTTCATATCTATAACACTGACCATATTCAGCAAGTCGAAGTGGCAAATCCTTATAACTTCTGGGCTTGGATTTGAAAATCATATGGTGATGAGGACAATTCATTGGTTTTAAATAGTACTCTTCTCCATCAATATCCATCGGTGCAAACATCGAATCTTTATAATAAGGGATATGCCCTGACGTTCTATATACATCTCCTTTGCAAATATGAGGAGTGGCCACCCTTTTATAGCCTCTTAAAAATTCATATTCTTTGGCCAGTTTCTCTAATTCATCTCTAATAACGGTTCCATTTGGCAACCACATAGGGAGTCCCGGACCGATTTCATCGGAAAAATCATAAATCTCCAGCTTCTTCCCGAGTTTTCTATGATCTCTTCGTTTGGCTTCTTCCAAGAGTGCTATATGTTGATCAAGCGCTTCTTTAGTATCAAAACAGAAACCATATATTCTTTGCAACATTTTATTTTTCTCATCCCCACGCCAATAAGCTCCGGCAACTCTGCTTAATTTGATTGGTCCTATATCCATAGTTTTCTCAATATGCGGTCCTTTACATAAATCTACAAATGACTCTCCTTTGTTTACGGATTCTAATTTCTCTTCGAAAGTGCTTTCTAAAAGTCTCTTTGGTACAGTCCAATAAACGGTTGCCACTTCTCCTCGCTCTATAATCTCCGAAATCCATTCTTGTTTGTATTCGTTGCCAACAAATAATTTCTTGGCATCTTCTGGTTTAATCTCTTCTCTAAGAAAATTTAAATTGAGTTTTTTTAATTGTTCAAATCTCTTCTCAATTTTCATAAAACTCGCTTCATTAATACTTTCGTCCAAGTCAAAATCAAAATAGAAACCATCGGAAATTGCAGGACCCATAGCCATTTTAAGCTCTGGGTATAGTTGCTTCATCGCTTGTGTAAGCAAATGTTCAGCGCTATGTCGCATAGCATAGAGAGAGTCTTCTTCATTGTACTTTTCCATAATAGTGAATTATTAAATATCGCCTTCTTGTTGTTGAAGTCGTTTATTATATTTTTTCCTTAAAGACTTCAGCCACTTTTATGTGGTTTTGGTAGTGGTTGAAGTTGTAGTAGAAAAAAATATTTTCATAACTAAATAGCATAGTGAAATACTAAAGTTTCAGATTCGTTTTGTCAAAGAAACTGATTTCCAAAGTTACATATTTTTCGAAGTGGACAAATTCTACAATTTGGTTTTCTGGCAATGCAAATTTCTCTACCAAGCAGAATAAAATAGTGAGTTAAATCGCCCCAATATTTTTGTTTAACTAACTTCATTAAATCTCCTTCCACTTCATTTGGATGTTTAGATTTTGTTAAACCAATCAAAAAAGCAATTCGTAAAACATGAGTGTCTACAGCTATTCCTTCATTGATACCAAAAGCATTATAGAGAATAACATTAGCTGTTTTTCTACCAACACCGGGAAGTTTAATCAATTCATTTAAACTGTTTTTTAGCTCCCCATTCCAATTTTTTGCTATGTGCTTGGAGGCTTCAATAATGCTTCTAGTTTTTACATTATGAAATCCGGTCGAATGAATAATCTTGGAGACATCTTCTTCCTTAGCATTAGCTAAGTCAAAGACTGATTTGAATTTATTAAACAACTCCGGAGTTACCATATTTACTCTTTTGTCTGTACACTGCGCCGATAGTATTACAGCAACCAAAAGTTCCCAGGGGTTTTTATGAGTTAGCATTGCCTTGGGTTTGCCATATTTGGCCTTCAAAATCTCCATAATTTCATTAGATTCGTTCTTGGTTTTCATACGTGATTTACGATTTACTTCATATATATAGTCTATATTGAAAAACGAAAGACACCAAAACGAAGAACGCATAAGTGAACGATTGTCATCCTCGGAATCCGGCGTAGCCTTAGCGAAGACGGATATTCGGGGATCAACAGCAAGTACGTTAAATCATCCTGAATACATTCCTTCAATTCAATAAAGTCCTTTTGCAAGCCCTACTTGTTTCAAGTTGATCCCCGGGTTCCTCCTTCGTCGGCCCCGAGGATGACAACGGTCTTCATTTACCCCACTTGAAAATTGTTTAATTGATAATTTACTGTAAATTGATAATTGTAAATTGATAATTGAAGACCGTGGATTATTTCTCCTATTACAAATCGAAGCTCTCACCGGAGCAATTTGAAAAACTGGAAACATCTTTAGACAAACCTTTTAAAAAAAGTATTAGAATTAATACATTAAAAATAAGTGTCGAGGATTTTAAGGAATTAACCAAAGATTATTTGCAACTAGAACCCATACCTTGGATTAAGGAAGGATTTTTCGTAGATCGAGAAGACCGTAGCATCCCACTCGGAAAATCATTATTACATTTCTTAGGACTTTTCTATATCCAAGAAGCTTCTTCCATGATTCCAATCGAGACTTTATCCAAAATCACTCCAGAAGATACAATTCTTGATTTAGCGGCAGCACCTGGTAGTAAATTCACTCAAGTCTCTGCCAAGGCCTGGGAACTAAATGCCATAATCGGCAACGAACCAAGTGGAGCCAGAACAAGTGGCTTGGTCTCTAACATAATTAGACTTGGCATTCCAAATAGCGTTATCTTAAAACACGACCCATCAACCATCAGCAAATTCTTACCAAATTCCTTTTCAAAAATTACTCTAGATGCTCCTTGTAGTGGAGATGGCATGATTCGCAGAGACAAAACAGCTTTTTCCAGATGGTCTTTTAATAAAGTTAAATTTCAATCGGGAATTCAAAAAAGATTGATCAAAGAAGCTTTCAATTTGCTCAAACCTGGTGGAGAGCTAATTTATTCAACATGCACGCTCACATCCGAAGAAGATGAAGACGTTATAAGCGAACTTCTCCGAACATATCCTCAAGCACAAGCCTCCAAAATCGAACTAAAACCATTTGAGAAAAATACAACTATACGTCTTTGGCCCTATATGTTTGATACGGAAGGATTCTTTGTCGCGAAAATCACTAAAATAGCCGAGACAAATTTGTCAATTGAGCCGGATCGAAAACCAAATAAGCATAAACAAACAATTAAAAGACCAGATTATTCCCTCCACAAGAAAAAAATCGAGGAATTGAAAAAAATATTATTACATTTTGGATTCGACATCCTAAAGCTTAACGGTAATTTGATTGAAAAAAACCACGATGTCTGGTTATGTCCTAATCTTGATTACAAGATTTCACAGAATCTGAATATTGTTTTCCAAGGAGTTGCCATCGGAAAGTTTACCAACAAAGAATTTGTGTTTAATCATCAATTTGTAAGAACATTTGGACACTTGTTCAAAGATAATATTATCGAAGTTTCCGAAAAAGAAGCTAACATTTTTATGTCCGGAAAAGATTTAACTATCAATACATCGGATGGATATAAAACTCTGTTTTACAAAAAATGGCCTCTTGGTCTTTGTAAAGCCAAGGATGGTATATTAAAAAATCTACTACCTAGAAATTTAGTCAGTGTCTGATGAATCTTGATCGTTGCCACGATTCTCGATTGATGCTCTTTTCGCCCTATCAATCATTTCTACGATTTCGCTTGGTCTAGGAATACTCTTAATCTCAATCACACCGTTTGTCGATGCTAAGACAATCTCAATGTTTCCATAATTGAAAATATTTTGAAAAAGACCATTTTTGGTTGAAGAAATATCATGGATTTTTCTTAAATCAACTATTTTTTTATCATCTCTGAAAAACAAATCTTTATCCACAATAATAATTCTTGTATTGGTGATAATATAAATATTCATCAGTAAATCAAACATGTTCAAAGTAGCCCTATGAAACAAAAATAAATAGACGACGAACACGCTTAACAAAGACCATTTGGTCATTTCGTCGTCAATAACTCTATCGTTATATAGATAAAAAATAATAAAAAGGGCGCCCGCAAAAACAGAAGTAAGAATTAAAAATTTCAAAGCTCTTGTAAAAACATTAATCCAGTGCTCCATAAAACAATAGATGATTTCTTCACCTTCTCTCTGGTCAGCAAAAAGTTTCTGCATTTCCTGTTGAACACTTATAGGCTCCTTGATATTTTCACCTTCCGTCATAGATTTAATTAAAATAGATTAAAACAAAAAAGGACGTTGCTGATAGTGCCAATGATAAAAACAAATAAAGTATTGCTATTGTTTTAGCAGCCGGTATACCCGGAAAGTTACTTTCATATCTATCTCGTAAAGCATATCGAGTCAGAAAATGTCTGTACATCCATTTAAGACCAATTAATGTAAATGTAATTGAAATGATGTTACCGATAATTACAATCGCCCAGAGAATCATATTTGCTATACACATTTGATGACTCCAGATTATCAGATATTTATGCCTTGTAAAAGCCCCATCAAAATTTTCGATTCCCAATTTTCATTTTCCAATATACAATTCAGTTTGTAACCAAGTGAAATGTCATTAAAGATAAAAATAGCACCTTCGATTCTAAGTGCCGATTTCGGAAAACTAAACGAAGAAATTAAAACTATCGAGAAGTATGCCGATTTATTACACATTGATGTCATGGATGGTAATTTTGTTCCCAATCTGACATTTGGTGCACCAGTTGTATCCAAAATCAAAACAACATTACCTCTTGATTGTCACTTAATGGTCAACCATCCAGAAACTTATGTCGATGATTTCGTCAAAGCCGGAGCATCGATAATTACTGTCCATGCGGAAACCTGTCCGAATCTTCACAGAAACTTACAACAAATCAAAGATCACGGGATTAAAGCCGGAGTAGCTATAAATCCACATACTGAAATCGACTTTTTGGAATTTGTTGCACCTTTGGTAGATATGGTTTTGGTTATGAGTGTCAATCCAGGATTTGGAGGTCAGAAATTCATCGAATCAGTTTTGCCAAAGATTAAACAAATCAGAAAATTATATCCAAAGATGGATATCCAAGTTGATGGCGGAATTAACGCCGAGACGGCAAAGAAAGTCATAAAAGCCGGTGCAAATGTATTAGTCGCTGGTAATTATATATTCACTGCGAAGGATAGAAAGGTGGCGATAGAGAGTTTGAGAGGGTAAAACAATTTCCAATTTTGCAATGTTCAATTTTCATTAAATTTTCAAAATAGAATTATTCAATTGAAAATTAGTGAAATGAAAATTCATTGCAAAATTGCCTTAGGTCGAGCCTTGCGAGAAAAATTGAGAACTGAAAAATTGCTTTAGCTTCTTGGCTACCTTTTGGTTACAAAATGGTAGGAAAAGAGATCCTGAAACCACGGCATGCTTTGTTATATCGCATGATGTAATCGCCATGGCATGCAAGTTCAGGACGACAGTATTGGGATTTTGTTTTTTAAAATCATTCGACTTTTGACATTAATTCTCTTAGAATAAAACCGAATGATTTTTTTAGTAATCATTATCATAACAAAAACAAATGTCTGGAAATAAACTAGAAAGCTCTTTATTGGACAATAAACTTTCCTTCACCCAACAGCGAAGAGTTATTTTGGAAGAAATGGAAAAAGCTGATACCCATCTCACTGCTGATGAGATTTATTTTTTGGTCAAAAAAAGAATGGCCAAAGTTAGCGTTGGGACTATTTATAGAAACCTTGGAGTCCTAACTGAACTAGGTTTAATCGACAAAGTCGTAACGAGCCTGCACGAAGAAAGTCATTATGAAGTTCACAAAGAAGGTCATTATCATATCATTTGTTTGAGGTGTAATAAAATTGACGACCTGGAACATTATAGAGCGCTCAGTATAGAACCAACTGCTGAGAAAATAAGTGGCTATAAAATTAAAAATCACTTAATTGAACTTCACGGGCTTTGTCAGTCCTGTCAGGGTACTACGGGGAAACCAGATGTTAAAAAAGACGACGAGAAGAAAGAAACCTTGGATTCATATTTTGGAGAAAGTAAATCAGCTCCAACTAAAGGAAGCTTCTTTCCTAAAAAAAGAAGGTTTTTCTTCGGACGAAAACAAGGATCTTAAAAACCAAGAGTCAAAAACCATCTTTTACTTTCCTTGTTTACTTTTTGAGGAACAATTTTAAGTTGAACGGAACCATTCTTTCCGTTTAATTGTTCATTGAGGCTTTGAGCTGCGTACTGAGCTTTCAGCAAGTGAGTAAAAAATTTCTTTTGAAGCATTTGTGTTTTTATTTACTGATATTATTCTACAATATTTGTACTACTTGTCAATCATACCAAATGCTTTTTTAATATCTTTCTATTCTGTATTCTTTGTACTGTAATTTCACTTCTTATGATTATTTTGGGAATAGATCCGGGAACTGCCACCACAGGATTTGGAGTGATTGAAACAACCGGTAGAACCAATAAAATGATTGCTACTGGTCAGATTTCTACTTCAAAAATGGATAAGTTTGAATGCCGTCTTAGACAAATAGAAGAAGACATTATGAGTTTAATTAAAACTTATAAACCTGACGCCGCTTCCGTAGAACAAATATTTTTTCAGAAAAATCTAAAAACCGCCATTCAAGTCTCCCATGCCAGAGGAGTCATCATTGTTTGCCTCGCAAAAATGAATGTCCCAATTTATGAATACACTCCCTTGCAAGTTAAACAAGGCATGACAGGTTATGGGAAAGCGTCCAAAAAAGAAGTCCAAGAAATGGTCAAATTAGAATTAAAACTAAACAAAATTCCCAAACCCGACGATGCCGCAGATGCTCTGGCTATGGCCATAATTTGCGCCTCAGAAATCTCCAAACAGAGATGACAATTAATCTTATCGTTTTCTTAATCAGTCAGGGGTTTGGGGTAGGCAGAAAAATTTCCAATATTGCAGTTTTCAATTTTGCAAATAATTTTCATAGGACAAAATTATCAATTTCTAAGTGAAAATTGACGATTGTAAAATTCATTGGAAATTGAAAACTGTAAATTGATAATTGATTATCTCTTGAGATAATCTTGTCTTTCCTCTTCCGAAAACTTCTCAATCGCATATCTAAGCATGGTTCTTGGCATCTTTTTGTAGTAAATATCCAAGAAATCCATCTCAATTTTCTTATCCATTTTCCCCATTTCTCGAAGCATCCAACCTACAGCTTTGTGAATTAAATCATGAGTATCACTCAAAAGTATTTTGGAAATTTCTATCGTTTCTAAGTATTGCTTATCTTTAAGCAACGTATAAGTTGAAATTATAGAAACTCTTTTCTCCCACAAATTCTCTGATCTAGCTAATCTATAAAGAATTTTTCTGTCTTTATCCAAGAGATAATTACCCAATATTTTAGGTGCTGTTAAGTCCACCAAGTCCCAATTATTCACTCTCTTTAAATTTTCCAAATAGAAATCAACTATTCTTTTCTTATTCTCATCTGAAGATTTCTTGTATTTCTCTACCAAAATTAGAAGCGCTGTCAAACGACATTCGTGATATTTTTCTTTGAGAAGACTGTCTACATCAGATAACGTAGCTTCGTTTTGGAATAATTTTGCAACGGTTCTCTGATCCGGAACATTAATTCCTAAAAACAAATCGCCTTCCCCGTATTGTCCTTGACCTGTTTTAAAGAAATTAGCGAAAATAGCCACCTTTTCAGGTTTAATATATTTTTTAAGTTCGCTTTTAATTTGGAAGACCATATCTATCGCCATAGAAAAAACCAAGATAATAGAGAAATTATAATTCCAAAAATATAATAAAGTGGAATATTTAAATTTGCTACCTTAACCCAGGGATACCAAGTGACTTTTTTTAAGATTAACCACAAAACCAGAAATAATTTTCCACTATCATTCCTTAAGAATAAGCGCTTAAGATAATCCCGAATAGTCCTAAATCAAAGCCATTTATAACAAATGGTAGAGAAAGTAAAAGTGGGAACACCACATAAAAAAGAAAGAAATGGTATGCGGTTAAAATCACTTTTCCTTTAAATCTAATTTAAAACAAAATAATGCTAAAAAGTCACTTTATATCGCTTATTCTCTATTCATTAAAAACACCTGAAATTCGATCTCTATAACCATCATCCTTAATTTGCAACACAGGTACTTCCACAAAACAATCATTCATTTTTTCAGGACTTACCAAATACTTTTGTTTGCCGAAAGGATGCCCGCTTCTATGGCTTGAACCATCATAAGGATCAAGAATATGGTAATTTCCTTCAGAATCAACCCCATTTACTGTCACTGCATGGATTTTGAACGCCTTTTTGATATACTTGTCTTCATTTTCAAATTTATACCACTTTTCCCAATCCACACCTACGACGCAGGGATATTTATAACTTACCATTAGAATATTAACTAGATCTGCATAACTCACCTTTTTTGTTCGACCGTATTTTTTTCTTTCCCTTGTTATATAACCTTCGATATCTACGTCACTATTGGAAAATTCTATATTGCATATTCTGTCGGTTATTTCATAAATTTCACTCTTCTTGCCTGGAATACTGTCCACAAATTTTCCCAAAGTATACGCCGTAAAATAGGCAATTTCTCTTGGAGCATTTTTGACCTTGAATTTCTCTCCACCATTCTTTTCAATTAGTGATAGAACACTCTGAGTATCAATATCACTCCCCATTGAACAAGCGAGACTTATCAGCATTGCCTTAAAAGAACAATCTCCATGAAGATATGGAATCTCGCAAATATCAAGACTGTAATTTTTTAAATTTATTGTCTCTCTATTTATTAATTTTATAACATTTCCTTTTGCCTCCAAATCGTTCATCTCATTGTTTAACTAAGTAAAATTATAGCAAATATCAAACTGTTTGTTTTTTTGTACCAATAATTCTTTCGATAAGATAATATGTGGAAGATAACTTTTCTTTATGCGTTACTATCTAATCGGCATCAAAGGCGTTGGCATGACGGCTTTGGCTCAGATACTCAAGTCTAATGGGCACTTCGTCACTGGATCGGACGGCAAAGAAAAGTTTTTTACCGATCAGATTTTGAGAGATTTAAAAATAGATTTTAAGGAATCATTTAATGCTAAAAATCTTGATAATTCTTATGATTTTGTCGTCAAATCATCCGCTTATGACGAATCAAATCCGGAAGTTAAGAAAGCGTATGACTTAGGTTTAATTGTCTTGGATTATCCGGAAGCACTCGGTGAAATCTCCAAAGAATATTTCTCTATCGCTGTATCCGGAACGCATGGTAAAACAACTCAAACAGCCATGCTTTCACAAATATTGATTGATTTGAAGCTTGATCCACAATGTATTGTGGGCTCCGCAGTTCCTAAATTCCATAATAGAAACGCCCGAACTCAAATTAAAAAAAATCCATTATTTGTAGCTGAAGTCTGTGAATACAAAAGAAACTTTCTAAATTTCTGTCCAAGTGCGGTTTTGATTCCTTCGCTCGATTATGACCATATCGATTATTACAAAACTCCCGAAGATTACATCAACGCTTTTGTTGAGTTCTCGGATAAGTTGCCAAAAAATGGCAAGATAATTGTCTGTGGTGATTTGGTTCCGGATAAATTTCTAAAGAATGTTAGGAAAGATATCCAAATTGAGACTTACGGGTTTGATAAATCAAACGACTATGTAATAACAAAACCGGTTATCAAAGATGAAATGCTATTATCTACTTTTGACAGCAACGAAGTCTTGTCTCTCAAAATTCCAGGAAGTCATAACATATTAAATGCCTATGGAGCGCTTCTTATGGCCAAATATATCGCCAGTATTTTGAAGAAAAAATTTGACTTAGAAAAAGCTCTAAAATCTTTATTAAATTTCAAAAACACGAAACGACGTTTCGAGAGAAAAGGAATTCTAAATAAGGCCTTACTTTTCGACGACTATGCTCATCATCCGGCAGAGATTGAGACGACTTTAAAAGCCGCCAAAGCTTTTTATCCAACTCGAAAAATTACAGTCATCTTCCAAAGTCATACTTTCTCTAGAACAGAGGAATTTAGAACTGATTTTGCCAAAAGTCTAAAAAATGCGGATTTGGTTATCCTCGCTCCAATCTACGGATCAGCTCGAGAAAAACAAAGTTCATATACTTCCGAAAACTTCTTCTCGGATATCCTAAAAGAAAATAAGAGCGCCGTATACTTAAAAGACATGAAAGAGATAGCAAAACTAATCAAAAAAACCGCTTCCAAAGAAGATTTGATTATCACCATGGGGGCAGGAGATATTTTCCAAGTCCATGACTTACTCAAAAAGTCTTAGAAATCAAAGTTACTGATAACACTATATACATCATCATCGTCATCCAAAGCTTCCAAGAATTTTAGAACCGAGGCTACTTTTGCTTCATTTTCCACCTTGATATAACTGCCCGGAACAAATGTAAGCTCGAAATCGTTAGCGGTGAAGCCGTCCTTTTCCAAACTATTTTTGACATCCATTAAAGATTCCGGAGTTGTATAAACGGTAACTACATTGTCTTCGATTTCAAAATCCTCACAATCTGCGTTGATTGCCGCCATTTCCAGTTCTTCTTTCTTCGTAACATTCTCAAAAGTGATAACACCTTTTCTTTTGAACATATAAGAGACACAACCTTTTTCCCCCAAATTACCACCATTTTTGGAAAAATGATGTCTGATAGATTGTATAGTTCTCTTCATGTTGTCCGTCTGACATAAAACCATTACGGCGATACCTTCCGGTGCATAACCTTCATACATTACTTCCACTATTTCCTCTCCGTCTTTCAGTTCTCCGGTACCTTTTTTGATCGCTCTCTCAATATTCGCCAATGGCATATTGTCAGTTCTCGCTTTTTCTATAGCACTCTTCAGGGTTGAATTAAGCTCCGCATCGCCACCACCTTTGGCGGCAATTGCTATATTTTTGGCATGTTTTGTAAATAAACCACCTCTTTTGGCATCAACTACGGCTTTTGCTCTTTTGGTTGTCGCCCATTTTGAATGTCCGGACATATAATTGTTGTAAAGATACAGACAAGATTATATCTTGAAAAATCCGAATATCAAAGCTCAAATTACAAAGCTTCCAAAGTAAAGGTTTAGAAAAGTTTAACAACGAAAGTTTAAGAGTTTAAGAATGACGAATTAAACTTTTCAACTCTTAAACATTTAAACTTCGTTTTTAGATTTGGGATTTATCTCTGGTCTCTGTTAATATAATCATCGTAAATTCAATTATGACTGAACGGAAAATCTTGATCGTCGGTTTGGGCAATCCTGAAGATAAATATAGAAAAAATCGTCATAATTTTGGATTCATAGCGATAAAAACATTACAAGAAAAAGCTCCACTGTTAGCTTCTCCCTGGAAATTTGAAAGAAAATTTAAAGCGGAAGTTTCTACCGGATCGTATTTGGGAGCCAAAATATACTTAATGATGCCACAAACTTTCATGAATCTGTCCGGTATTAGTGTCGCTCTATTTGCAGGTTTTCATGACATCAAACCGAAAGATATTTGGATTATTCACGATGATAAAGATATGGAATTTGGTAAACTCAGGTTTCGTGATACAGGCTCCAGTGGTGGACACAATGGGATCAAATCCATCGGGGAACAATTAGGTACTCTAAATTTTAATAGAGTGAAATTTGGAATTCAAAACCCTCTTCTGGAAAGAATGGAAACAGCAGATTTCGTTCTTAGTAACTTTACCGAGGAAGAACAAAAAGAGGTAAACATCATTATAGAAAAGGATTTAATGTCACTGCTTTTAGATAGAATTAGAGTTTCTTAATCGTCTCCCCTAGGTCTTGTGTTATCAATTACAGGTTTCAATTCGACGATTTCTCTCTCATCAATGTTTTTTATCGTTTTAACAATGCTTTCCAATCGTGCCGGCTCCACATCAATATCATCAGGAAAATCACTCATAAGGTAATAAGTATAAGTGAAGTCTTTTGTAGCAAATAGCAATGTCGGTTTCTGAAAAGGAGTATTCAAATTCTTTTCCCAATCTTGAGTTTTAAAAACCATTATTCTAAAAACCTCTCCAGTTTCCTTAAATCTAGGCCAGTTAATATCTTTTGTTGGTAAACCAAATTTAACAATAGATTTAGCGAGTATCGGACCAGTCCAAAAATCTCTCGTTTCTTCTGTCTCATAATTTATCAGATCCTTTGGGAACTCGATTTCATAATTAAAATCCTTATTTTCATAAGTAAGACTTCTCTCTTTTGCTTCATATCTCTGATCCGCCGGTTCCATACTCAAGAAATTTCTAACACTGGAAGAGAATAAAAAATAACAACTAAAAAATACAAATGATATTAAGAAAGATATAATTATGACTCGTTTTTTCATTAAGATAAAAAATAATTGACTTATCCATTTTAGAGCCAAAAGCAAACTTTAAACAAGGTAAAGAGAATCAAACGTTCTTAAATTTATGAAATATTAATAATTATCTCGGTTGACTTAAACTCTTTTTGTTAATTATCTTTTATTTTTTGCGTCAATCAAGCTAAGATAGAGCCTGAGAAGAATAAAACCATGACAATATTTAATCCCTTAAAACAAGAATTAACGAATCTCTTAAACAAAGCAGTAAAAGCCTGTTTATTTGAGGGTGTAGATGTGGAAATCGAAAGGACCAAAAACGATGCTTTCGGTGATTTTCAAACAAACATTGCTTTAATCTTAGCCAAGAAACTTGGTAAGAATCCCAACGAACTGGCGGAATTAATTGTTACTAAAATCGAGCAAAATGAGGTCATAGCTAAAATAGAAGTAAAAAGTCCCGGTTTTATCAATATTTTTTTAAACAATAATTATCTTCTCGAACAATTTCTCCGATCATCTCAAAATAAATCGTTCCTAAAACCAAACATCGGTAATCAGAACAAAGTAGTTATTGAGTACTCTCAACCCAATATAGCCAAACCACTGGGAGTCCATCATCTGCTTTCCACTATTATTGGACAATCATTGGTAAATCTCTATCAATACTTGAATTTTGACGTTATCAAAATAAATCACATCGGTGATTGGGGAACACAATTTGGTAAATTAATTTATGCTTACAAAACCTGGGGCGATGAAAAAGAGGTTCTTAAAAACCCCATTCCAAAACTTCTGGAACTCTATGTTAAATTTCATAATGAAGCGGAAAAAGATGCAAGAATCGAGGATAAAGGTAGGGAAGAATTTAACAAACTGGAAAATGGAGATAAAGAAAATTTAAGATTATGGATGTGGATTAGAGATTTGAGTCTTAAAGAAATTAAAAATACTTATAACAAAATTGAAGGAATTACTTTTGAAGACAAAGATTACATTGGAGAGAGTTTCTATAACGATAAAATGAATGAAATTATCGAAGATGGAAAGAAAAAGGGAGTTTTTAAACTTTCGCAGGGAGCTTTGATTGCTGAAATCGATGACGAAACCCCACCTCTTTTGGTAATTAAAAATGATGGCTCTACTCTTTATGCCACTCGTGATCTGGCTCAAGTAAAATATCGAACATCTCTTGGAATTAAAAAAAATATGATGGTGGTTGATGTGGCACAAAGTCTCCATTTCAAACAGTTCTTCTATGTAGCAAAAAAACTTGGCCTGAATAAAGGCAAGCAGGGAGAAGTTGTTTTAGAGCATGTTATTTTTGGTAGAATGCAATTGCCAGACAAACAAATGAGTACTCGAAAAGGGACAGTAATTCTCCTTGATGATTTATTGGATGAAGCTATTTTGAGATCATATAAATTAGTTGGTGAATTGAATCCCAGTCTGGATGAAAAGAGGAAAAAACATATAGCCAAACTGTCAGGACTTGGTGCCGTTAAATACAACATTCTGTCGCAAAACCGAATCCATAATATAACATTTGAGTGGGATAAGATGATTACACTGGATGGGAACTCAGCACCTTATTTGCAATACACTCACGCCAGAGCATTGAGCGTTTTAGGAAAAAACAACGTAGAAGTTACCGATGGAATGAACATCGAAAATTGCCAAGAGAAAGATCTACTTTTTGCAATCTTTGATTTCCCGGATATTTTAAACAGATCTTTGGAAGAAGATAAACCTCACCATATAGCTATTTATCTGTACAATTTAGCAACTCTGTTTAACAGTTTCTACAACACATGTCCGATAATTAAATCAAAAGAAAGCTCTAGGAATCTACGACTTGCCTTAACCGCAAAAGTTGCGGAAGTCATTAAGATTGCACTAAATTTACTTGTAATTGAAGCTCCGGACGAAATGTAATCAATCCTCCATTATCTGTCTTCGATTTCCTACGTATTCTAATCTTCCCGGAACAGAGAAGCCAGCAGCCTTTTGGTGACCTCCACCTTCAAAATAGGTCTTAGCTATTTTTGCTACATCGATTGTGTCACTTCCAGTTCGAAAAGATCCTTTCAAAACACCCATTTTTTCCGTTAAAAGCATAGCAATTTTTGCACCAGGAATAGAATTAAGGTACGAAATCAACTCCGCCCCTTTTATATCATCAGGATTGCCTCCCAGAAGAATAATTTCTTCATTTTTTATCATGCTGGAAACAATTTTTTTATCATTTATATTGGTTCTTTCAAAAACTTTACCCCATACTTTTAAAGTCGAGACTGGAATTATACCAAACATATTTTTTGCAATATTCGCCGCATCAGCTCCTAAACTTGTCAAAACGGCAGCAATTTTTAAAACTCTGACTGAGGTATTATCATGCTTAAAACTCCCGGTGTCGTAATACAATCCCGATAAAAGTAATGTCGCCATTTGGGCATCAATCTTGATTTTTAAATCATCATAGAGACAAAATAGTATTTCCGTTGTGGAAGCAAAATCACTCCGTACTAAATTAATATCCCCGAAAAAATCATTAGAAACGTGATGATCAATGTTGATAATAGGATATTTTTTGGAAAATAGATCAGGATACTCTTTTTGGTACTCAGTAATTTTACTATCTCCACAATCAACGGTAATAATTAAATCGTAATCTTCCGGTTTCCCGAAATCTCTCCTGTAAGTATAAACGTAGGGAAGGAAGAAACACTCTTCACCAATATCGTCATGGCAAGCCGAGATAACAGCCTTGCCCATTCTACGAAGAGCAAAAGCCAAAGAGAGATTGGCGCCTATGGTGTCTGGATCTGGTCTTCTGTGAGAAATAATCAATATTTTATTTGCTTTTTCAATTTTACGAGCAATGGCAGACACTACTTTGAGATCTAATTCCATCTAAACGGTTATTGTCCAAAGCAAATATAGCAGATGGCAGAACTCTTAAAAGAGATATTCGCTTGAACATCACAGAAACTATTGTCTAACACCAATTCTAATATTCAATTCTCAGGGTTTTTAAATCTCTCATTCTAAACAAGAAAAGTATGCCATCCAAATGATCATTTTCGTGCTGAATAACTCGAGCGTAAAAATCTGAAGCATTTATCTCAAACTTTTTCCCATCCTTACCGTATGCTCGTACTTTAACTGTCTTAGCTCTGGGAACATCTCCATATAAATCCGGAATGCTTAAACAACCTTCTAATCCAATAACGCTTTCCGCTGATTTTTCCAAGATTTCCGGATTAATAAAAACATCATGAAAATCTTCAATTATTGCATCTTGTTCTCTTTTTACAGCCGGAGATACAATGAATATTCTTTTTAACTCTCCAACTTGAGGTCCGGCAAGGCCCACACCCCTTCCGTCTTTCATGGCCTTCGTCATACCTTCTATAAGCCCTTGAATCTCCGGTGACAATATCTCCTCAACAGGAATTGGACTAGCCTCACTCAATAGAACCTTGCTTCCCAAGAGTACAATCTTATGTTTGTGTGATAAAAAAGACATAACCTGTATTAATACAGGTTTATTCTAGAAGATTTACTGAATTTCAACAACAGCATCTCCTGAAGCAACCCTAGCTTGGCAAGCAAGTCTCTCTCCTTCACCCATAGTAAATATTCCTTCCGTGTCTTCGTCTTTCTCGGACAATTCTCCTTCTTTGACAATAATCATACATGTAGAGCAAGCACAATTGCCTCCGCAAGCATGCTGTATTTCGATGTCATTATCCATTGCAACTTCTAAAATAGTTTGACCGATTTCAGCTTCCACTGTTTTTCCTAGTGGTAAAAAAGTAATTTTTGGCATAAAAAATTTGTTTATCATTTAACGACAAACATAGTACTGTTATTGACAACAAAAATCAAAACAGAATAACAAAGCACGAATATCAAATATCGAATATTCGTCATTTAATATCTTATTCTTGCACATTTAGTTTACCTTCGACGTCCTGGATTTTGCCTTTCATCACAAATCCAGCCGCCTTCTTGTGGCCACCACCATTAAATAAACCCGCTATTTTGGAAACATCAACATGTTTGTCCGATGTTCGAAAAGATCCTCTGATAGTTCCATTGTTTTCCGCCAAAAGAACCGAAAATTTAGTATTAGGAACCCCATCTACATAATTCATAAGTTGAGAGAAATTTACATTTTCCGCTTTCAAATTACACTCCTCAAAATCAATATCTCGGACAAATCCTGAAACAATACCTTTCTTGTTCTGCTTTAAATTTTGAAAAATTTTACCCCAGAGGTGAAGAGTATCAATTGTATAATTATTAAATAATTTTCTTCCAATCAGATCACCCTTGGCGCCCAACCTCGATAAATCCGCCGCCACTCCCAAGACGTCTCCCGTTGTATTATCATGTTTAAAACTTCCAGTGTCATAATAAATACCGGTAAGCAAGTGAGTTGCTATCTCCGAAGTTATAGTTAATCCTAATTTCTTTAGTAAGTAATAAATGATATGTGTCGTTGATGAAGCTTCACTATTTACAATATTTAAGGTTCCGAAACTATCATTGGAAATATGATGATCAATATTGATAACTTCTCTTTTGTTTGAGAAAAGATCCGGAAAATCTTTGTGATATCCGGTCATCTTTCTATCTCCACAATCAAGAATGATAACCACGTCAAACTTATCCAAACTGCCAATTTCTTGTCTAATTAAATAAGTCTTAGGCAAATATAAATAAGGGTCTGTGATGGGATCAATTGTACAACTGGTAACCTTTTTACCTTTTCCTCTAAGTGCCAAGCTTAATCCCAATACAGAACCGATGGAGTCCCCATCAGGTTTTTTATGTCCCATAATCAAGAAATTGTCCTTCTTCTCAAGAATTTCTTTCAACTTCTTTATATTCTCTTCATCAAATTTCATATAGTCATATCTTTTAAAAAGGTGTGACTATACAACATCAGCAACTTAATGTCAAATACCAAAACCCAAATGACAAATCAAATCCAAAACAGTTTAAATGTTTAAAAGTTGAATAGTTTAAGTAGATGTTATTAAACTCTTAAACTCTTGTGGTTAAACTGTTGTTGTTAAACCTGCTTTTCTAAACTTTTCTAAACCCTTATTTTTGGAAGCTTTGCTATTTGGGTTTTATCGCCTATGATTTAGGCTTACATAGAATCAAACCATAATTATCCTCCACAACTTTAAAATCACACATTTGAAATCCATTGCCGTCTAGAAGCTCTCGAATGTTTTCATATGTGTATTTATGAGAAACATAAAGTCTAATTCTCTCATCCTTTTTAAAGACGATTTCCTGCCCATGATAATGTACCAATTTGTCTTTTTTAAGCCGAAACCATAGTTCTATACTATACAGTTTTGGATAAAATTGATTTGGCCCGTATTCAACCTCTATAACCCCATCTGATTTCACGAAGCCTACTTTCTCCAAAGGTGAAAAAACAAAGTTCTTATAATCATCGTTATTATAACTTCCTACAATATCAGTCAGATTTTCCCCCTTTGTTTTAGAACCTACTTGTTCTCTCATCGTTATTTCTAACAAAAGGTAGTCGTTCTGGACCATACCATTTCTAATGTTGTTTAGGACTTCAACTTGCCCAAAATTTCCCAATGTATTACCCAGAATAGAAATAAAATGTGAGGAAGCATAACTACTTCTAATCCTCGTCGAAATATCATGAAAATCTTCAAAGTCAGCCACATAAGCTACTATATCAAGGTTTTTTTGTCTTAGATTCTTCACCCCTTCGTTCACCATATCCCAACTGATATCGATTGGGAAATATTTAATTTTTTTTAATTCTTTTAAAAAACTGTCTATGATATAAGAATCTTTTACTCCATTACCTATTCCCAGACTTATGAAATTATAATCAATTCCTACCTTCATTACGCTTTTTACAATGCTCTCCGCATATTGTTTAATCATTTTTTCCCCTTTGCAGTAAACACTGTAGTCATTACTACTACACACATTCAACCATCCTGTGGACTCTTTTTTACCCCAATAACTAAACCTTGAAGGAATGTCTCTGTCTCTCAAACATTGTAAAAACTGCTCTTCCATTTCACTCTGTTTCTGCTGAATGTTAATAATTGTACTCATAAAAAATGTTACTTATTATATTTTGTAGACTTTATCTACGGAATTAATGGCATTAATCTTTTCACAAAGAGTATAAAATTGGTCGAAATCACGTACCTCGAGACCAAGATCACAAACAAACTCTCCCGTATCACCAACATATGACACGGTTTCCAATATATTAACACCCATATTGGCAATTGTATTAACAATTTCGTTTAATATACCCAATCTGTCCTTACTTTCGATTCTAATTTTAATTCTGTAAATAGAACCCTTGTTAGCTTGTTTTAATTTGAATTCCGAAAAAAGAAGATCGTTTTCCGGAAAAATTCTTACCAAAATATCTTTGGAAGAAATTTCCTCTTGCCCAATTCTAACAAATAAATCTCTGACATCTTTTACCTCATAAAACTTCACAATATCATCTAAGTTTTTACGTACACTTTCCAAAGTAAGACCGCTAAATCGATGTAAAATATTTCTAAAATCCTCCAACCCCATTTCATAAGCTTTCGCTTTAGTTGTATTTTTCAGATACTTCTTTATCTCTTCTTTCGCATAACTGCTTTTAACCCATTTAAGCCATTCCAATTTTGGCCATTCTCCTTTTTTAAATTCTATTTGAACAATATCTCCATCCCTGAGCAATGTATTAAGTGGTACTTCTTTATTGTTAACAGTCGCTCTGTATACGTGATGGCCATCTCTACTTTTTGTCTTATAAGCAACATCAATTGGGCATGATTTTTCCGCGAGGTTCACGATATCCCCGTCAGGCGTTAATACGTGTATTCTCTTTTGTAAAATATCGCTTTTCAATTTTTCATAGAAACTAATATTGTCATCGGAATATCTCTGTAAAAGAATAATCTCATCAATGATTTCGCTAAATGTTTTCTTCTTTGTGGCTGACAGAAAAAATCCAAACTCCGATCTTTCTTTCATCTTTGCGGACATGATTTTAAAATCACACAAATTACCACTATCTAAGAAGACACTGGTATGAAAAGCACTATAACCATTTGATTTTGGTCTGGAAATATAGTCTTTCATTTTATCAAATCTCGGCATCCAAATTTCATGCAACACAGATAGCACCCTGTAACAATCTTCTCTGGAATAAGTAACAACTTCAATTCCCGTGTAAATACCCATATCGTCATATTTATATCCTAAATCCCGAGCTATTTCCATCATTCGATATTTCCTTCGAAGTAAAAAACTTATATCGACATCTAATCCTAGTTTTAAAAATTTCCTTTTCAGTTTATTTATTGTTTTTAGCATTATTCCTTTTCTCTTCTTGTCACTTCTTTCAATAACCGTAGTCGTTTCTCTGTAATCATCCGGGGAAAGTACCCTCAGACACTCTTCTTCTAGAAGCGACATAATCTTCCACGCACCCAATAGATTAGCTAAAGGAATAAAAACATCAGCAGTTTCTTGGGCAATTCTAATTTGCTTATGTCTCGGCAAAGAATCAATTGTTCTGAGGTTATGCAATCGATCAATCATTTTAACAAAAATAACACGAAGGTCTCTTGTCGAAGACAAAATCATTCTAAAAAAACTATCTACTTTTCTTTCTTCAATTCTTCCTCTGTACCTAATTTTAGAAAGTTTCGTCATCCCGTGTACCATTCTATAAACAGGAATCCCAAAACGCTCTCTAACCTCCTTGAATGTCACAGGAGTGTCTTCAACCGTATCATGAAGAAGCGCTGCAATTACCGTATCTTCATCAGCATTATATTCGCATAATTTCTCCGCTATCCAAAGCGGATGACAAATATAATCTTCTCCGGTTTTCCTTTTCTGTCCTCTGTGCGCTTTCTTGGCAAACCAACAAGCTTCCATTACTCTCTCGTAATTTAAATCTTCTCTTTGCCTTAATTTTTTTTGAAAAGCAGAAAACATATTTTTTGAATATGGCGTTATGATAACATAATCGAGAAATAATTCACAGTTCACAATTTACAATGATCAATAAATTTGAATTTTTTTAATTTAACAATTGTTCAATTGTCGTATTGATAATTTAATGTAAATTGATAATTGGAAATTGGAAATTGATTTCTGTCGGTGTCGCCTTTTTTAAACCCTTTTGCTAAACTGCGATAAGTAATGACCAATACATGGAAAATCCAACAGTAAAAAGATCGTTGTATCTAAAATACAGACCAAAGAATTTTGAAGCTCTAATCGGTCAAGATCATATTAAATCTATTTTAAAAGAAGCTGCCAGAGAAGATAAAATTTCTCAGGGTTATTTACTTGTCGGCCCGCGAGGCACAGGAAAAACCACAACGGCACGATTAATTGCTAAAACATTAAACTGTGAGGCGCCAAAAAACGGTCTGCCTTGCGACAAATGTGATACTTGTGAAGCAATCCAATTGGGTAGATTTCTAGATGTCATTGAAATCGATGCAGCATCCAATACCGGCGTTGACGACATGAGAGATTTAATTGAAAAAGCCAAATATGCTCCCAATATTGGAAAGAAGAAAATATATATTATCGACGAGGTTCATATGTTGTCTAAACCTGCTTTTAACGCTCTTCTAAAAACACTGGAAGAACCACCAAGCCACGTACATTTTATCTTAGCAACAACCGAAGTTAATAAAATTCCACCAACTATAATTTCCCGCTGTCAAAGACATGATTTCAAAAGAATTATTCCAACTGAAATAGTGAAGAGGCTTAAATTCATCTGCAATGAAGAGAATTTCAAAGCTGAAGATGAGGCGCTGGGTGTTATTGCCAAATACTCGGATGGAGGAATGAGAGACGCAATTTCACTTCTCGAACAAGTGGTCATGCAAAATGAAGTCACAACTTTTAACGTTGAATCCGCTTTGGGAATAGTCCGAGGAAAAGTTATCGAAGAATTTATTAATCTAATTCTGGAAAAGAAAACAAGTCTCGCTCTCACCCTAATAGATAAAATATATCAAGAAGGAGTAAATCTCGTGCAATTTAAAAAAGAGTCTTTAGAATATCTAAGACAGAAGATTTTAAGTTCTATCAACGAAGAAGGTAGTAGGGATAAGATTTCGAGATATTTAAAATTAATTGAAAGCTTAAGTATCGCCGACGTTGAAAACGCTTCCATCCCACAATTCCCAATGGAGTTGTTTGTATGCAAAGAAACACTATCCGAAGAGGCTAAAATTATAACAACAGAAAACGAAAAGAAACAACCGGAAAAACCAAAAGAGAAATCTCCGGAGAAAATGATGACCAATAATGTAAAGGCTGAAGAGCCTATAGAATACAAATTTACCAGCGAAGATTTGCCTGAAAATAAATTCACAGTTAAACCAACTTTAGAAAAAATTAGAGAAGATTGGAGAAAAATTATTGATAAAATTACCAATTCAATAATGAAAATGTCTTTTCGTGAAGCGTTTTTAGAAAAATATGCTGATGATATTTTGTATCTGAGTTTCAATTCTGAATTCCACTTTAATAAGGTAAAAACGATAGATGCCAAAAATACCGTCGAAGAAGCTTTAGAAAATTATTTCAAAGTTCCGGTTAAAACAGTTATTTTATTATCCAAAATTGAAATCAAAAAAGAAGATACTGAAAAAGAGAACGAATTGATTGATGTAAAAAAAGTAGAAGACCTATTCAATTCTTAAAGCACATATTATGATTCATGTCCCTCATCTGGTTTTTATTTTCTCTTATCTTTCTTTAGCTTTTTTTCTTACCTTCTTTCTCACGCCATACTTCATCAGATTCATGAGAAAATTGAATCTAGGTAAAACAATCCGCGAAAATGCCATGGATGGAACAATCGCCACGATATTTAGATCTATGCACTTAAAAAAAGAAGGTACTCCTTCCATGGGAGGACTTTTAATTTGGGGATCAGTGACAATGGTGATTGTTTTTTCCAGAATTTTGGCTTATTTCGGAATTATTGAACAGTCTCTCGTTAACAGAGGACAAACCTATTTACCATTATTCACTTTGGTAACAGTCGGATTACTCGGATTTATTGATGATTATTTGAACGCCAAAGGGGGTGGAAACAAAGGAATAACAGCTAAGGTGAAAATGGTATGGTTAACTCTTTTTTCTTTATTCGGAGCTTGGTGGTTTTATTACAAACTTGAATATAATTCGATTCACATCCCAAGATTGGGTGACTTTCAAATTGGTTGGTTATACATTCCTCTCTTTATTCTCGTCATTATTTCCAGTGCTAATGCAGTTAATATTACCGACGGTTTGGATGGGCTCGCCGGAGGTCTTTTGATGATTGCCTTTGGTTCATTCGGAGCTATTGCTTACATCAAAGGTCTATTTCTCTTAGCGGCATTTTGTGGAGTTGTTTGCGGTTCACTTGTTGCTTTTCTCTGGTTTAATGTTCCACCGGCCGCTTATTTCATGGGAGACACAGGATCTTTATCGTTGGGAGCCACACTGGGAGTTATTGCTATGATGACCAATTCCGTCGCCGTTTTACCCTTAATAGGCGGTATTTTTGTTATTGAAACATTGTCAGTAATCATCCAGATAACTTCTAAAAAGTTTTTCAAGCGAAAAGTGTTCTTAGTTGCTCCAATCCACCATCATTTCGAAAAACTCGGTTGGCCGGAACACACTATTGTAATGCGCTTTTGGATAGCCGGAATGATTCTAGCATTACTCGGACTAATTATCGGAATTATTGGGATGGGGCTTCCTCAGGCATTACCAAGACTGGTTGGGTAGATTGACTAGCTTCTGTCAAAATCACTGTAACCTCTTTCTCTTCACCGTCATGAAGGATTTTTAAGATTACTTTAACGTCCACAGCATTCTTTTGAATTAGACGACTCAAGCTATTAGTTTCATTTACTTTTTCTCCGTTAACCTCAAGGATAATGTCGTTTTCTGTAATTCCCGCTTTGTCAGCCGGTCCACCGGGAATCACAGCCAAATCATCAGGATTATCACCACGAACCACCAAAGCACCTTCTTCAACCGGCAATTGATTTTTATCGGCTAAACTTTTAGTAATTAATCTGTAACGAAGACCAAGCTGAGGACGAATAATTTTCCCTTTTTCATTAAAGGAGCTCACAGCAGTTTTGACATCATTAATGGGTATAGCGAAACCAATTCCTTCAGCGCTGGAAGCTATTGCCGTATTGATTCCAATCGCTTCTCCTAGAAGATTAACAAGCGGGCCTCCACTATTTCCGGGATTTATCGAAGCATCTGTTTGTAAGACTCCATCCAATCTTTCTACTTCGCCACTATTTTGACTTCCAACTACGGCCGATCTTTCCTTAGCACTCAAGATACCTTTTGTCACTGTTCCACCATATTCTGCCAAAGCATTACCTACGGCTAAAACTGTTTGTCCAACTTCCAATTTATTGGAATCTCCAAGATCTATTACCGGAAATCCACTTCCTTCCACTTTCAAAATTGCTAAATCAAAAAACGGATCAATAGCTTTAACTGTCGCGTTATATTCCGTACCATCATCAGTCGCAACCACATATTCGGCCTCCGTGTCTTCCACAACATGTTTATTGGTCAGTAATAACCCATCGGAACTTATAAAAAATCCTGTTCCCCCTCCAATTTTTTCCTTCTCTTTTGGCACCACTCTATTGTTTTTTGGAGGCGTCGGTATGGGGGTCAAGTCACCAAATCCAAAGAACTTGAAACTGAAAGGACTGTCATCACCAAAGAGATCATTATTGCTACCAATTTCAGACACTTCTTTATTTATAATTATGCTCACCACAGCAGGTTTAACTTTTTTTACCGCCGCAAGAACTGCATCTTCATTTTCTTCTAAGTAGCTCGTTTCCCTGATAACTGATTGGTTTCTCTCTGTTACGAATTGGCTGTTATTGGCCTTAATCAATTCTTTCATAATAATATCCGATTTCAAATTCAAAACTGCGACAGTCGTTAAACCGCTTATAATTATGGAGAGAAGTATAAATCCAGCCATCATAGCTAAAAAAGAATGTTTGTTTTTCATAATTGTATCGATTAAATCACTTAATAAAATATAACGAATTTTGAAAAAATTCAAAATGTTATGAAGGTTAATACCCAACATAAGCCCTGTTCCATTTATAACATTTTAAAAAGTATAAGGGTTTAAAAAAGCCGGATTAGACCTATTTAAACTTTTCAACTTTTAAACATTTAAACCATTTTTGATATTTGTTATCGGATTTCGTCATTTTTCATTTCTTTGTTATCATTCAATCATACTAACCTAAAGAATATGGATTCCTCACTTCTTGCGATTTCTCCTCTTGATGGACGATACAACGAAAAAACCAGAGACTTAAGCGCCTTTTTTTCAGAATATGCTTTGTTTAAGTATCGTGTTATGGTTGAAATTGAGTATATTATTGCGCTAAGTGAATTCAAAATTCCGGGATTAAAGGAAATTAAAGATAAAGATCAGAAAATGCTTCGATCTCTGTATGAAAAATTCGATTTGGACGATGCGAAAGAGATTAAAGAAATTGAAAAAACCACCAATCATGATGTCAAAGCTGTGGAATATTTTATCAAAGGTAAACTAAATAAAACATCACTAAAAGAGAGTTTAGAATTTATCCATTTTGGACTCACTTCGCAAGACATAAACAACACCGCGAATCCACTACTTTTGAAAGACAGTATCGAAAAAAAATATCTGCCAACTTTTAAAAAATTGATTCTTGTTTTGACAAAGATTAGCCAAGAAAATAAAGCGGTATCTATGCTTGCCAGAACCCATGGACAGCCCGCCTCTCCTACAACTCTTGGCAAAGAAATCAATGTGTTTGTAAGCCGTCTAAACAGACAATTGGAACAACTCAAAAAGAAAGAATATGTCGGCAAATTCGGCGGAGCAACAGGGAATTTCAACGCTCATGTCGTAGCCTATCCAACTCTTGATTGGGTGAAATTTGCCAATAATTTTTTGAAAAGACTCGGGTTGTATAGAAACCCCGTCACCACTCAAATTGATTCTTATGATAACTTGGCTGAAATTTGTCATAATTTGGCCAGAATAAATACAATATTAATCGATTTAAATCGCGATATTTGGCAATACATAAGCATGGAATATTTTACTCAAGAACCAAAAAAGGGTGAAATCGGTTCCTCAGCTATGCCCCACAAAATAAATCCTATTGATTTTGAAAATAGTGAAGGAAACCTCGGCGTTGCCAATGCTCTTCTCTATCATTTTGCCGAAAAGCTTCCTATCTCCAGACTACAAAGAGATTTGACTGACTCGACAGTTCTTAGAAATCTGGGAGTACCTATCGCTCATACGATTACTGCTTTTGAATCAACATTAAAAGGTCTCGGTAAACTGACCGTTAATGCCGACAAAATCAAAGACGATTTGAATTCTCATCCCGAAATTTTGGCTGAAGCTGTTCAAACCGTTCTCAGAAGAGATGGTGTAAACATGCCTTACGAACAACTTATGAACTTAACGAGAGGCAAAAAAGTAACTTTTTTGGATATTAAAAAATTCATTTCTGACTTAAAAGTAAATGACGATCTAAAAAAAGAGTTACTAAGCCTAACCCCCGAAAATTATACGGGACTTGCTTCCAAATTATTCAACTGAATCGGTTTTTTCATAAGCATATCAACAATTTCTTTCACATTTTCGATGGACCTACCCTCGTCAACTTTCTTGGCAAAATTAATAAGCTCCCAAAGAAGAGGTCTTTGTTTTTTTATATTGGAATCCAAATTAATCCTTTTTAAGTACTTAGCAGACTCCTTAAATTTCTCTTCATCAATTTGGCTTTCAGCGAAAGCAACACCAAAGACTTCTTTAATAATTTCGTAATAATCATTTAGAGCTAACTTCTTGTCTTTAAAACTATGAAGAACTTCTCTCATTCCAAAAGACATAATCAAAGCATCCGTGTTCTTTTTATATCCCGATTGCTCTGTCAGATATTTTATAAATATTGTTTGATTTTTGATCAAAGATAATCTCTTATTAACCACTTCCGATTTCGGCAAACCTATAACATTATGTAATAGATCAGCGATGGTCAAATCTCGCAAGTCATTCATACCATTTTCTTTTGTCATATTTTTAGGTATATCTAAAAACATTTTCAATAAAACATCATCTGTGTACTCATTACTATCCAACATTTTTTGCACAGCATTTATACCTTCAATAGTCACGTCCGTTTGACCTCTTTTTTGAGCTACATTTTTCCTCAAAGCTTCAAAAAATGCTTTAAGATCTTCTCCTGCCGGTTGCAAATCTTCATGCATTGAATCTCCAGCCAAGTAGTTCCTACTTTTCGGATCCATACACATGTAATAATCTCCAATTCCAGCCAAACTAATCATATCATCATAGGAGAAACCTTCCTTTTTTGCCCATTCCAATATCTTTCTAAAAAGAAGTGCTGTGATTGTCGCCTTTTCACTTACACTTTTACCCTGGGTTAAGAATCCGGCACCCAAAGCCATTACATTTTTCCACATCCCACCTTTTTTGATTGCTTCGGGATTTTGATGAATCACGGGTCTGAATTTAGAAGAGCTTAAAAGCTTAACAATCCTATTAACTTTCTCCTCATTCCCGCCTGCAATATTTATACCCGTCGGTTGTCCCGTTCTGATTTCCGAAGCAAAATTAGGACCATAGCCATAGACCACATTGGGAGAATTAGATATTTCATGATCTCCCTTTGCCAAGTCCAAAATAATTAATTTTCTAATATTTCGAGATAATAAAGATATGAGTTCTATCCTGTCTTGGATTGCCTCGGAAGGAAGAGCCAACAAATGATAATCGCTACTGGCTACAGCGTCCAAGTATTCCTCCATATTTTCTTCTTCCGATAGAATTTTGATTTTACTATTTAGTACCAAGCTACTATTTGTCTTCTTTTTTTCACCAATCTCTCCCAGAGCTACGGAAAACGGAACATTTTCTTTAACTAAAATATTTTGAGCCTGCTTTTCAAAATTGTTTAATATTTCTTCAGTCTTTCCTCTGGAAATTACAGTAATTTCGCCCGTCTGCCTCTTAAATTTATCCAATAGTATGGACAACATAGCCTGACCGAACTCTCCAGCACCATGGATACAAATTCCACTATCTATTTTTTCTTTCAAATTTCCCTCACTGACACGATGATGAGTCATTTTTTTTAATAAGAGCTGATTTTATAACTATTGCCAGACTTAGGTCAAATAATTACTAAATGCTTCTTTGTAGTGACCAAGGATCTTGTTTTTATCGCATAATTTCTCTTTGGTCAGTACAAAAAGATACTCCTTGTCGGGCTCTATTTCTTCACCTTTCAAAGATGGTAGTAGAAAAAACTCATTTTTCTTACATTCGGTGAAATCCAACGATTCATGTTTAAAAACAAATGCTTTCCCCAATTTATAAATTCCCGGCTTGAGATCTTTTGTTAAAACCATATTCTTCTTTGTTGTGTTTCTAAAAACAAGGAATGTATAGGCAAAGTCACTCATAACTATTTTCTCCTGTTCTAATTCGTAACCCAGAAAAAAAGCTATATGCCTCAAAATTATAGGTGTTATTCCTCGGGCCTTTTCCATTTGCGTGAAATTGCCAACGGAAGCTGTTAACCTCGGATTACACTCGATAGGATAAACTTCATTGTCATCACCCAAAAGTAAATCCAAACCAAAAAAACCTCTAAACCCAACTTCATATATGGCTTTGGAAATCTGATCGGTTAATTGATAAATCTTGACTAGAGTTTCTCCACTTAAATCCTGCAAAACAAAATGACTATTTCCCACAGTTCCCATTACGTTGGAATTCATATCTTTCTCTCCTTGAATCTGATAAAAAGGATGTGACATCTGTGCCGTGTTTTGTGTAATACATCCATTTAAAGTCAGGGTTTTCCCTTCAATAAAAGGCATCAACTTTACTTGATGTTTACCATATTGTTCTTGAAATTGTTTAAACTCCTTCTCACTATTAATGACAAAAGTGGAGTTCCCCATAAACCCTCTGCGTAGTTGCAAAACCATTTTGGGAGAAGAAAAAACACACGTTTCCAAGGTTCTAATTTGGGTATCGATAGTTTTAATTTTTACTTTCTCCAAAAGCTTGGCGAAATACACTTTGTCTTCCAAGTCTCGAACAACAAAAGGATTAGCCACTAAATAATTGTATTTCATTTCTTTGCATAGATGTTCTATTTGCGCCAAAGCTCGAAAAGTCAAAATCTGTGGTGTGAAGGGCCCGCTTTTTTCTTGGATAAATGCTTTTACTAAAGCGTGATTTAAAAGCTCAAAACTATTTTTTACTATCTCCTGCTCGCAAATATCTTCAAAACAAAACACCGATGCTCCATTGTCACGTAAAGCGTTAATCAGTGGATCTTTCTTGATAGTGATGATATGCAGATTTGGCAATAAATTTTCTATTCCCAAAGTTCTACTTATTACAGGACTTAAAAAAAATATCGGTTTGGGATTTCTCCTTAATTTGTCCAAAAAGTCTTTAGCATTCATCTCTTTAATTTAATGATTTCATATAATCATCTACATCCGATAGCGATTTGATATATTTTAAATCAACATTTTTTTCTTCAATTTCATCGTATTTGCGTCCTGTCAAAACAGCCACCACTTTTCCATCTTGAGCTTCTTTTTCGACTCCCTTCAATGTTGCTCTGCCTTCATAAGAAGTTGCGAATTCAACCTCATCAAACTCTTCTTTGGTTATATAGACAATTGCCCCTCCAGTTTCCTCGCAAATCTGCAAGACTTCTTTATCTCGAAAAGTTCTGATTCTATCCCATCTCACGGCGTACATGGCTGGTAATTTATTAATTTCACCATGATTTTTTAGAATTCTGAATGATTCATAAATACCAATAAAAGAGCTTCCCGATGAAGAGTAGATAAAAATCTGATCCGGAGAGCTTCCCAACTGTTCATATATTTCGAAACCCAATGAATAATATCCGGGAATTGACTTGTCGTCTCTCGAGGGCCGAAGATTTTTATAGCCAAATTTCTTATCAATATAGTTTGCAATGTGTGGCGGGTTATCGGCGATTAATAAATTGTCCGTACACTCAATCAAAGCATGAATTTTTCTATCCGGAATTGAAGTCTTAGTTACTACGACCAATTTTCCTCCGTATTTCTGCAAATATTTGGCAGCTGTGATTCCGGCATTACCGGAAGTTGAGAGAACAAATTTGTCATAATTCTGCTTTAAGGCAACAGATAATTCATAAGCTAGTCCTCTGGTCTTAAGAGAGCCTGTTTTGTTTTTGTCTTCTCGTTTCAAATAAATCTCTCTCCCGGCAAAACTAACCTTTTCTAGGGGACTAAATTTGGTTTCAATATACAGTTTTTCGCTTTCTAAAAAGACGTCTGGATAAAAGGTCTCATATCGCCATAAATTCTGAAAAGATGTTTTGAGTTTAGACTCGAATTCTTGCATTTTTAAATAGATTTCTAGAATATACTAATACAAAATAAACGAAATAGAGAAAAATGACCAACACAATTTTTTGCCCCTATTGCAAAGAACAAATTACACCACATAGCGAAATGCACGCTATAGGTGATTTTATCGACTGTCCTATTTGTGCTGCGGAATTGGAAATTATTAGCCTAAACCCGTTTAAAGTCGAGTACATCGAGAGCGAAAAGTAATTTACTAATATTACAGAAATTCCAAGACAAGAGTATTTAGACTTCTGTTTTTTAAGATATTGGAGATAAATCCTTCTCCAACTGGAGAAAATAGAATAGTGTCTCCTTCTTTTGCTTCTCCAAAAGCCCTAGAAATCACATCAGCTATTTCTTCTGACTTTCTTGTCATCTTCACATCCAACTTCGGTATCAGTTTTTCAGCTACCGTTCCTTCGAAATAATATACGCTTTTACACTTTTCAGTGATCTGAGAAGCAAGTTCGTCATAAGAAAAACCCTTGTCACTTCCTCCAATAACCAGAATAATTTTCCCTTTCTTAAAAGTTTTTAAAGCTTTTATCGTTGAATCTGGAGTTGTTGAGCTAACATCGTTTACAAAAGTAATACCATTTTTACAGACTATCTCTTCCAATCTTTTGGCCACGGGAGAAAAAGAATAAATTCCTCTCAAGACTTTCTTTTGATCAATATTTAAAATCTCCATAACTTTGAGAGCCATTCCGATATTGTCTTCATTATGCTCTCCTTTGAGTTTCACTTGTTGGAAATCGACATTTTTTAAATTGACATCGGAACTTTTATCAAATCGCACGATGTTGCTTTTCAAAATCCCCAAATCAATATTGCTTGAAACCTTACAGCCATTATTGAGGATTAAATAATCAGCTTTAGTTTGCTTGGAAGTGATACTCAATTTGGTAGCAATATAGTCATCAAAGTCTTTATGTTCACTCAAATGATTTTGGGAAATATTGGTAATTAATGCTATATGCGGACTCTTAATCATAGGCATTTTCAAATGGCGATTACTGATTTCCAAAACCAAGAAAGCTTTTTTGTTGATTGCAGAAATATTCTCCAAAATCTGAACATTTTTTCGGTCATTACCGACCAAATAAGTTTCATATCCTGCTTCGTGCAAAATATGATAAATGAGAGTCGACGTCGTCGTTTTACCGTTTGTTCCGGTAATACCAATGGTCTTGCAAGGAGCTTTTTCCAAATATAGTTGCATCATGGAACTAAGCATAATGCCTTTTTTTTGCGCTTCTTTGATCTTGGCATTTTCTTTGTACAGATACCAAGACTGAGGAACATAAATTATCTCAGCCTCCAATATCCCGTCCAAATATTCTTCTTTATAACAAAATTTAACCGGCAAAGTTTTAGTTTTGACTAGAAGCTTTGCTTTCTCGTCACCGGAAAACTCCTGATGGTATTTATAAAAATTCTTGGCAAACTCCTTCTTTTCACAAAAATCATGACAGGTGATATTTGTATATCCTTCTTTAACCAAATAATGCGCTATAGAGGAACCCTCGACCCCTGAGACGCCGATTATATGAATATTGGTACTCTTATTCATTTATTCTTTTTAATGCCGTTATTTTATAGTATTTTTGGAAATCAGCTAGAGTTTCTTTAATTACCTTCTTTTCTCTTAAGCACGCATGGACCACTTTGCCCAGGAGCATAATTCCCATGTGATTTATTTTTTTCTCATTGGATACCGCAAAAACCAAGTCTCCGCAAGTAAGTTTATTTTCCGGTACATCATGGCCAATCTTCATTTGGTCCTTGGAATTTTTGGGTAAAACCCAACGAAAGCATTCGAAGTAAACACGCTGTGAAAGGCCTGAACAATCGATACCTTTCTTTGTCGTTCCTCCCCATAAATACGGAACATCAAGGTATTCTTTAAGTTTATCACGCAAAATTTGCTTCTCGAATTGTATTGGTTCTGCGGGAATTATAGGCTTACCTTCTACAACTTCATCCTGCTTAACCCAGCCCAAAGTACCATCAATCAAACGAATCAAAAAATAATCATCATATTCGATAAAAACACCCAAAGAAGGATCCGTTTTCATTACTTGAGTAGCACGATTTAAAGCAATTCCTCTTGGTGATAATTTTGACATATCGACAGGTTTTACCCAAATATCCAGAATTTCATTTTTCGGATTTACTAAATAAAAAGGTGGCTCCAAAGATAATATTTTTACCTCGTTTATAAACTCTATGTTTGCTTTTCTAAGAGCATTTTCTAGAATCTCCAATTGTTTAGGAAGCAAAACAAACCCGCTCAAAACGCCATCTTTAGAAATTGTAACTTCAAAAACCAATGGAATATTATCTTGTTCCAACTCCTTCTCTATACCTTCAATAATTTTAGTAGCTTTGTCCACAAACAACGTTTAATACAGAGGTTATTATATAGATAAACATCTAATGACGAAATCAAAATAATACAAATTACAAATCAAATCCAAATATCGAAATCAAAATTTCAGACCATTTATTTGTACATATTTGTTATTGGGGCTTTGATATTGATTTGTACTATTTGACATTTGAATTTTGTCATTTCCAAAATGGTCTTTTGTCAATTGATTTAGACTTATAACAATTGCTATATTTAAGTCGTAACAACCTAATAAGCTCGAGAAATTGCTAAAGGGCTTATAGGTCGCATCAAAAACCAAAACAAACCCTCTTCAAAAGCGAAGGATTATTTACTGTCTCCAATCACTATTGACAGTTCGCAAAATATGTTCTAGAGTCTCTCCTTGTCTAATTTTTTCACACATGCAAAATAAGTATTTTACAGTTGAGCAAGCCAACAAATCGCTAGTATTAGTCGAACCTATTACCAAAGACATTGTTGCCAAGAGAAGCAAAATGATAGCTCTAAAGAGGGAGATACGAAACATGCAACTCTCCGAGAACAAGGATATTTTGCAGGAGAGTATTTATGAAACCACTCAAGAACTAAAAGATATTTCGAGACAGATCACATATCACTTAGAAGAGCTTGAAGCTATCGGATGTTATTTGAAGGATTTCGAACTTGGAGTGATAGATTTCCCGGCAATCCTAAGAGGCAAAGTTGTTTTTCTTTGTTGGATGTACGGGGAGAATAAGGTCTGCAATTGGCATGAACTTACTACAGGTTTTGAAAGTAGAAAAGAAATCTCAACTGAGTTTACTACGTTGACTTTGGAGAGTTTGAGGAAGAGGGAGGAGATTTAGACCACAGTCTCATAGAGACACTTCTGAACTAAAACCCTAATTCTCTAATTCTTATTCTTTAATCTTCCTACTAAATTTCGAAATTCCTTGACAGCTCCTTTTTGTATTTTTCAGATAATGCTTCTAAAGCCTTCTTTAAATTCTTATTCAACAATTTGTCCCAAAAATAAAGCGAAGAAAACCCGTATAGTAGAATGAAAAAACCGTTTCCCATTGCTCTTTCCCATATTGAAAAAGAACAATATCGAGGAGTTTTAAAGCTATTGTTAATTGTGTTTATACTATCTAACCGAAATTCACATGGAATGTAAAATATAAAAAATAGAAATAAATGGAGTACACAATAAGAGAAAATTGTCCTTGATGATGTTTTATAGCCAAATATTTCCAATTCTTTGTTAGGGTCTTTAACAATCTTTTTATTCTCTATCTCATCTGTTTTAAATAACATTAAAGTGTTAGTAAAAATATCATATCTATATTCTTCACCATATATAATTTTGATTAGAAACACAGGTATATTCGATAAACACCTAAACATCTCTAACTTTAAATCCTTTAGTCTTAGTCTCAACCTTATCCAAAATCCCGAGACCTCTCTTAGTGGTTTAATATGTTGATTATAAATTTTTTCTATTGATTCTTTTAGTGTTGTAGATTTTCCTTGATCATAAATACAATCATTTTCTATATCATAAAAAAAGTCGTTCGAAGAAATTATATTTAACGGAATGTAATATGTGTCTTTGATATCTTTATAATCCAACAAAACTCCTTCTTCTATTTTTTTCCCGAATGTTATTCTTATTTTAATTGGCAAAGAAAGTGTATTTGTACTCAAATCACTATCAATCGGGACAGACACACTTATTATTGAGATGTATTCTCCATGGCTTAATTTAAGTTTCTTTTCATATGCCGTATCCAAATTCTTTATAAAACTAAATCCAATCCTCCTACCATCTTCATACTCAACAGTCCCAGGACGTTTTTCTTCTGGCATTTTAGACAATAATTTATTTAAGATCTTATTAGTACTCATTATTTCAGAACATGACTTAATATTGTTACCTAAAATCCTACCCCCTTCTCCTCCAAAAGCCAAGTATTATTAAGGGAAGATTAAAACAGTGAGTATTAAGAGGAAGGTTGTCATCCTCGGAATCCATCGTAGCCTTGGCGAAGGTGGATATCCGGGGACCAACGCCAAATACGCAGAAACAACCTGAAGACATTACTTCAATTCAGTGAAGGTCTTCAGAAAGACTGGCGTTCGTTAAGTTGATCCCCGGGTTCCTCCCTCGTCGGCCCCGAGGATGACAACCTTTTCTGTTTAGCCTATCGGTTTGCGTCTCCAGAAAGCCCAGCGTCAATTAACGCGATCCCGTGTTTCCACGGGATGACAACCGTTTTACTTAAGTCTCACGTCTGAACCATCCTCTTTCAGCTTTTCTTTATCCTCACCAAATAACAATACCTATTCCCTTTCAAAACTTGTAAATTTAATCCACCTTCCTTGCATAAACCAGAAAGAAAATTGATATTGAAATGAATCCATCCAAATTTTCCACCAACTTTTCCTTTCCATACAGGTTTTAATTCAACATCCAGATAGTCTTTGTCTGGCAATCTCATTGTCATAGCCAAAATCTGACCATTTTCTTTTAATAAACACGAAAGTTTATTCAACAGTTCTTTTGTCTTTCGTACGGAACCTCCCAGTCCAAGATTGTTTTCAAAAAGCGTAATTGTGTCATATTTATTTCTCGTGGAAATGGAGAAAATATCACCAACAACACAATTTTTGCATCCATTTGCCACAGCTACAGCAATGACCTTAGAAGAAATATCTATTCCTAGAACCTTTCCTCTTTTGTTTAGTAAGGGAATATAATTACCTGTTCCACATCCAACGTCCAAGATTTTTCCATAAGACAAATTTATTAAACTCATTTCCATTTTGGACATCTCTCTTGTCTTCCTAAAATATCTTTTAAGATTATGTTCAAACATTTCCCCCGCTTCATTTTTGAAATAGAATTTGTCTCTTTCGCCTAAAGAGTAAGCCTTAAGAGCTTCACCAAAGAGATCCATCGCTTGTTTTGATTCCATATTCAATTAGATTACCTACACATATATCTTACCCCGTCACACCCAAAAGCCAAGAATTATTAAGGGAAGATTAAATTTGATCCTTAATCGGTACAAAACCTTCTCCCTCCAACATTTTTACAATACCTCTAAGTAAATAGTTATTATCAAACCTCAAAGTATATTTTTTGGATTTATCTTCCGTTGGAGCAATCATCTTTTTATTTCTCAACTCTTTCAAAACTCGCGATCGCTGTGTATATATTTTACCCGGCATTAACTGCTCAATATCAGAGGACATAAAAACCTGTTTATTAATAGCTACTTTAAGAATTTTTGATTCCAAATCCGTAATAATTTCTCGTTCTAGCGCAAAAGATATTGAAGGAAGAAGAATTTTGGCCTTCAAGAAATCATAATCCAATAATTTGTCTATTTTTTCTATCTCATTCTTCAGTCCTGACAACACATATTCACACCATTTTAGTACCCCTTCTCGCGTCCCTGAATCAGCCCACGATAATGCTTCGTTATATTTGTCTCTATCAATACAAAAAACAGCAGTAGGATTTAGAATACGTCCAACTGACACATTAAATCCCTGTTTCACCAACATCGCATAAGTAAGCAGTCGCACAGTTCTGCCATTTCCGTTATCAAACGGGTGTATCCAAGCCATTCTATGATGAGCTATGGCAGTCTTAAGCAAATCATATTTCGTTGAATCAACTTTATTTATAAAGCTCAAAAGATCATCCATGTACCCCTTCACATGAATCATCTCAGGAGGAAGATGATTAGATTCGACTATTTCAAGGTTTATTTTTCTATACTCGCCAGGATTATCGCTACCCTCACCCTCTGGCGGTTTGGTTAAATTCTTTACTACCCTTTTGTGCAATTCACTCAAGAAAACCCTATTTATTTGTGACGTCCCTATGTTTTGATCAATAAAAGCCATAGCCTGTTCAAGATTTTGTATTCCAGTATCCTTTTCATTATTCAGATGCACTTTATCAATTCTTTTCTCGATATAATTTGCAACTGTAGTTCTATTGCCCTCCATCCTGGCGGAACCGATACTCTCCAATATGTGAAAAATATTTTTCAATTGAAAGAAAATACTTGGATGAGTCGTTCCTCCAAGTCTTTTTTTTCTTAAATAATCCAGTTCGATTATTAAATCCGTTAAGTGAGATCCAAAATCCGGCTCCAAAAGTGTAAGATCGTAATGTTTAAATGTAGCATTCATATTTTCTATTATGTAACATCACACGCCTTATATTCTTGTTCTAAAACTATTTTTCACTCCCAATTCTAATCTATAATGTAACTTTATACAAATATTAATCTCACGTTTCTATATATCCAGATGTAACATTTATTGGTTTTAGCCTCCACTCCCTCTTCCCCTCCAAAAGCCAAGGATTATTAAGGGAAGATTAAAACGGTGAATATAAAGAAGAAGGTTGTCATCCTCGGAATCCATCGTAGCCTTGGCGAAGGTGGATATCCGGGGACCTACTGCACAAACACAGGTCTTCTTGGAATCACCAATTCATTTGAAGAATGGTCTCCAGATTGTATTTGCGTGTTTCACGTTGATCCCCGGATCAAGTCCGAGGAAGTGTCCATGAACGTCGTGTTAAGATATAGACGTAATATTTAACACATTGATCATGAGTAAAAGTATCTTTGGA
>Ga0074197_1000243_pt1 | contig 76999 bp, 69 predicted proteins | sample EPASupsiteSAE305_FD_64526 | JGI IMG/M metagenome (GOLD analysis project Ga0074197, IMG submission 64526) | Bioremediated contaminated groundwater microbial communities from EPA Superfund site, New Mexico - SAE3-05 reassembly with SPADES | ecosystem: Environmental > Aquatic > Deep subsurface >... | reverse complement strand
TCATGGGCGGATCAATGGCAGGATACTCGCGCACGCCCAAAAAATAAAAGCCAATAAACCCGAACAGCAGAATGAAAATATTCATTACTGTTGCCAGAACCGGTCTTCTTATGGATAGTTCAGAGATATTCATTTTCCGGCAGGTTTTTTATCCGATTTATTTTCCATTTTCATTTCTCTGACCTTTCGAACCTTAACCATGTCGTTGGGTCTGACAAAAAGCACACCGCTAACTACGACAGAATCGCCCGGACTGATACCCGAAATTACCTCAACCATATCTTCGGTGCGGATTCCGGTTTCGATATCAGTAAAAATGGCTTTTCCACTTTTAATAATAATTGCTTTATTTGTGGATGCTTCAGGAATAATTGAGTTTGAGGGGATAAAAATTCCCTGTTTGCTGTTTTTGAGATTGACTTTCACGAAGGAACCCGGACTGATGTTTCCTTTTTTCAGGTAAGCCCGAACTTTCAGATTTCTGGTATTGACATCGATCATTGGTTCGCTGGCAGAAATTTCGGCGATAAAAGATTCTTCAGAATTGTTAGTTTTGACCAGCACTTCATAACCCGGCTTAACCATTCCAGCGTATGATTCGGGAACAGCAAAATCAATTTTTATTTTATCCGTTTGTTGCAGTGTTCCCAACAATGTTTGGGGATTCACATAAGCCCCTTCGCTGACCAATCGCAAACCAAGTACCCCGCGGAATGGAGCCCGAACCACAGTTTTATCAATCTGGGCATAAACAATTTTCAGATTGGCTTTCAAGGCATTGACCTGAGAAAGAGCCGCATCATAATCGGCCTGGTTGACCCCGTTAATTTCAAGAAGTTTCTTAAGACGCTGCTCGGTTTTTTCAGCCAGATCTAACTGCACTTTAAGCTGTTCGGCCTGAGCCTGAAGTTCGGCATCATTGATGCGTGCGAGCACAGTACCTTTATTAACTACAGCGCCATCGGGCAGGTTAAGAAAAGTAAGTCGTCCGCTGATCTCCGGAAACAATTGAACCATTTCCTCTGAAAGCGCCGATCCGTTCACTTCCAGTCCGGATGAAAATTCCTCACTGCCGGCAACCATTACATCCACGATGGCCGGAGGTTTGTCCTTTTGTTTTTCTTCACCTTTTTTGCAGGAATTTAATCCGGCTAAAAAGAAAATTACAATAAGAAATAAATATATATGTTTCATAATTTGACAGTCTGTTTGTTAAGGTTTCTTTTTATATCGTTCAGTGTTGCCAAAAATTCAGAAATTCTATCCTCTGAAATGCCTGCAAGAGCCTTGCTGACAACCTTTTTCATAGCTTTTTTAATTTCGGGCAATTCCTTTTCGGCTTTAGGAGTGAGAACCAGTCCGTACTTTCGGTGATCATCGGTCATTCTGACCCTTTTCACATAACCTTTTTCAGAAAGATAATCAATAACCCTGACCATGGTCACTTTATCTGACATAAGCTTTCCTGCCAGTTCCTGCTGAGTAAGGCGGCCTTTGCCCTCACCGATGAGAATCAGCGCATAGTAATTACGCTCAATGTCGAGGTGACTGAGGTTGTGGTTAAGCTCGGCCAGAAAAGACTTTCCAACAATCGAAAGCAATCTACCTAAGGGTTGCGGAGAATAATTTATTTCCATTTTTCAAAAAGAAACAAAGATAGTTAATAATGTTTATGGTTTACATTGTTAACTTGTTTTTTTGTAGGTTGCAAACGGATGATATCTGATATTATTAACACAACTTTTACAATGCTTTACGTATTACTAAAATGAGTTTAAATGCAATTACTATTCATTCATTGAATGAAGCAACCATTTAATAAAAATACTCGTCTTTAAATAACATGTAATCAATAGTTTTAATATCTTTGATTCATTCGTTGGTTTTTTATTCAAATACCTGTATGCTATGAAAAAAATTACTACTCTTTTTGCTATTCTGATTATCACATTGGGATATGGGCAAAACTGGAATGAAATCATAAAAATTGTATCCTCAGACAGATCAGAATATGATGAATTTGGTGTTTCGGTTTCCATATCAGGAAGTTATGCAGTAATCGGGGCGCCGGGAGAAGGCGTTGTCATCGGTTCAGACACCATTCCGGGTGCAGGAGCCGCCTATATTTTCAGAATGGATGATACCGGCAATTGGTTTGAGGTTCAGAAAATTCAGTCATCTGATTTAAATGTAAATGACAATTTCGGAACATCTGTGGCAATTTCCGGGGATTATATAGTAATAGGTGCCAGTTATGAAGACGAAGACGCCTTATTAGGGGAATACATATCTAATGCGGGATCAGCATATGTTTTTGAAAGAAATGAGTCAGAAATCTGGGAGCAAAAGCAAAAGCTTGTTGCTTCAGATCGCGGACTTGCCGATATTTTTGGATCATCAGTATCCATTTCAGGTAATGTAATAATAATCGGTGCACCAAATGAGGATGAAGATGCAACAGGCGGTACAACAATATCCAATTCAGGATCGGCTTATATTTTTCAAAGAAATGAATCAGGAGTTTGGAATGAAATTCAAAAAATTGTTGCACCAGACAGAGCCGAGACAGATATTTTTGGAAATTCAGTATCAATTTCAGAAACTTATGCTATTGTTGGGGCAAGTGGAAAAGAACTTGAAATAGTTGGAGGAACGTTAATTAATAATGTTGGAGCAGCCTATATTTTTGAAAAACATGTTTCCGGGATTTGGATTATGGTAAAAAAAGCTATGAGTTCTGATGGCAGCGAGGGTGACTTTTTTGGATGCAGTGTCGCGATTTCGGGTAATAATTCAATAATTGGTGCCGCAGCTGAAAATCATGATGCAGAAGGAAACAACAACATGGTTTCTTCAGGTTCAGTGTACCTGTTTGAACGGAATGCGTATGGCAATTGGCAGCAATTTCAAAAAATTGTGGCTTCAGACCGACAACCGGGGGATAATTTTGGTTATACAGTGGCTATTGACCATGAAATTGCAATTATAGGATCATATGCCGAGGGTAACTTACTTCCTGGTGACACATTAATAAATGCAGGGGCTGCTTATATTTTTAGAAAAAACGGGGAATGGCAACAACTTCAAAAAATAACCGCTCCCGATAGGGATGACAATGATTTCTTTTCAGTTTCTGTTTCCATTTCAGGCAGCTATGCTATTTCAGGTGCATGGTTTGAAGACCATGATTTAACAGGAGAAACGTATGCAGAATCAAGCGGATCTGCCTACATTTTTAACAGCAAAGGTGTTTATGGAATGTTTTATATGGATATAAATGAAAATTGTGAAATTGATGGTTATGAAGCAGGTTTACCACTACGAATGGCTATAATCAATCCCGGAAATATTGTTGTAACAGCAAATGATGCCGGTATGTGGTTTATTGATTCTCTTTTACCGGGTGGTTATTCAATCACAGCAGATACTTCGGGTAATTGGCAAATTACTTGTCCGGTTACTCAATATTTCACAGTAGTTCATCCAGACAGTGCACTAATTGCACCATATTTTGGTTTTATCAGTACACAACCTTGTTCTGATCCTGAAATTTCTGTTTTTATGCCTATTATGAGACCATGTTTTGATAATCAAAGTATTTATTTACAGGCTTGTAATCAGGGATTGGCAACCGGACCATTAAATGACGCTTATGTTGTGCTGGAATTAGATCCATTGATCACAATAAATTCATCAACGGTTCCTTATTCATCAATTGGAGAAAATTTATACCAATTTAATATTGGAGATTTAAATCCCGGATTCTGCTTTGACTTTTGGATCAGCTCAAGTATAAGTTGTTCTGCAATTGCGGGACAAACGTTATGCTTAAATGCCAATCTTTTTCCTGTTGACTCATGTGCTTTCGAAAGTATTCCTGAAATTCCTACAGGCAGCATTACCCCATGCGAACTCCCATGGGATCATAGTAGTTTAAGTGTTGAAGGATGGTGCCAAAATGATTCCATTTATTTTACAGTTACCAACACAGGCGATTTTGGTGACGGTGACATGGTATGCTATTCACCTGTTAGAATTTATATTGACGGGGTATTGGTTATTCTTGATTCGGTGCTTCTTGCCGGAAGTGAAACCACAACCTTTGTTTTTCCCGGTGACGGCCGAACCTGGCATTTTGAAGCCGATCAGCATCCCCTGCATCCCGGAAGTTCACATCCAAATGCAACTGTTGAACTATGTGGAAATGAAGAAAACTGGACACCCGGAATTGCAAATTATTTTCCAGCAGATGATGAAGATCCTGTAAATGATATATATTGCAGTGAGGTTACAGCATCCTATGATCCTAATGACAAAACCGGTTACCCGCATGGCATTGGCGAGGAACATATTATTTATCCCGATGTACAGTTGCAATATGTAATACGTTTTCAGAATACAGGAACAGACACAGCCTTTACTGTGGTTTTACTTGACACACTTGACGTTGATCTGGATATTTTCTCAGTTGTTAAGGGTGTCTCAAGCCATAATTGTGACTTTACAATTTATGGTCCCAGAATTTTAAAATGGACTTTTAGTAACATTCTGCTGCCCGACAGCACAACCAACGAACCAGAAAGCCATGGATTTGCCACCTTTACAGTAGATCAGAATCCCGGACTGACCGATGGGACACAAATATTTAATAAGGCTGCAATTTATTTCGATTTTAATGATCCTGTAATAACCAATAGCACTTCACATATTATTGACCGCGACTATGTTTTCCCTTCCTGGACTGAAGTTTCCGTGGTAAATTACGAGGGCTGTGATGCGTTTACATATAACGAATATACGTATACCCAACCCGGAACGTACATGCAACTTGTTGAAGGTGTCGGTGGCATTGACACCCTGCTTACCATTGAAGCAAATGTCCTTGGTCCTGATTTGCGTTTAACAGTTTCTGAACCGGTGATTACCTCGAACGCAAATGAAGCCAATTACCAGTGGGTCGATTGCGTCAATTCATATTCTCCTATTGCAGGCGCCACTGCACAGAGTTTTACCGCTCCGGGCGAAGGCAGCTATGCAGTTATTCTGAGTCAGAATGGATGTGTAGACACAACAGAATGTATTAGCTTCACTCAGGTTATTGAAAATAATTTTGATTCTGAAATTTCCCTCTACCCCAATCCTGCCGACGAAACATTCATTATTGATTTGGGCGGAATTACAGGAAAAGTAAATATTTTCATTACCGATGTGCTCGGAAAAGAAGTATTTGCAGGTGATTATTCAGACCAAAGGATCATTTCAATCAACCCCGGTATTTCTGAGGGTATTTACTTTGTGAATATCAATTCTGAAGGCAGAAAAGCTGTTATCAGAGTGGTGATTAATTAATTTAAATATTCAGTAATTATATAGCCGTCATCGCATTACTTTACCGGCATACTGCGATGACGGTTTTTTTTCGATAATTTCAAATTATCTACCTAAACCATCATACATCATACATCATACATCATACATCATTTCGCTGTCCGTTTCCGTACAAAAACGTTCCAAACCGAACACCTTTATTGGTTATAGGTTATGAATTATAAATTATAAGTTAATGATTCATTGATACTTAAAAAGTTTGGCACGGCTTTGGTATAATACAAAGCGTGAAACATTAATAAATATGAAAACAAAAGTTCTAACAATAATCGCAGTTCTTTTTATACTGAACTCTGGATTTGCAAATGAGATTTCGAAAAGCGGAATCAACGGGGATGCTGATTTAACAGCAAGTATTTCAAAAATGATTAACCTGTCGGGTTGTCCGCTAAAGGATGATGCAAACGGTGAAGTGATCGTGAAGTTTATGATTGACGATATGGGTTATCTGAAAATAAACAATATCAGCACTTCAAATCAGAATCTGTCAGCTTTTATTCTGAAAAACCTGGAAGGTTACAGGGTAAAGATGATCGACGAGAACCTTGTAAACAAGGAACTCACCTACAGATTCTCCTTTGTATCTGCAAATTAAACCGCTTCATAAGTTAAGTGCAATAATAAAGTTAAGTAGAGAACGGAAGAGGGGGGGGACAAGGTCCTTTCCCTTTTCTTTTTTTATATCCGTAGCTTTAGCGGAGGGATTTCGGGTTTGAGGTTTCGGGTTTGGAGTTTAATGAGGGGCAACCACAAGGGATTGCCCGTGCCTTTGTTGTTCCTGGTAGCGGATTCCATGTTGCGTGTTTATTAGGTACGCAATGACAAAGTCAGTAGCTTTCCATAGGTTGAAACCTATGGTATGATTGGGCAACTCCTTCGGAGTTATTTTTCCGGACAATGAATGTAATAGCATTGGGAGTGAATCAAAAATTCCAATTTTCATCTCAGCAAAACTGAATCTTTCCCTTACAAAACAACAATCTCACGGTTAATGATTTCATTTCCAAACCTGCATTTGAGCAAATAAACACCTGAATTTAATTTCAGCTCCTGAGAATTAAGCAGAATGGAATGACTACCCGGTGCCTGTTTTTGATTGAGCAAAATATGGATTTTCTGTCCGTTTATATTAAATAATTGTATCTCAACTTGCTCCTGCGAATTCAAAACATACTTAATTTTTGTAGTCTGATCAACAGGATTGGGGTAAATATCCAGTGCAAATTTGCCTGAGATTTCATCCACATTTCCACCCACTCCGTTATCCTCGAGATTTGAAACAGACTGTGAAAATGGTCCGCCAACTTCTTTGGATCCTGCTGTTGACGAGTAGCACGGAACGGGTTTCACTGCAGCCACACGGTAATAAAGGGCTCCGGTCAGAGATGTTTCATCGGTATAGGTAAAATTGGTGCTGTTTGTGGAGTCAATCTGTACCATTTCGGTAGGTGTTGTTCCCCTGAAAATACGGTATTTTGTGTAGTCAAACCCTTCATAATGTTCCCAGGTAAGGGCAAATCCGGTAGGTGTTGCGGGCGAAACATTCAGATGGATTGTTTTGTGATAGTCGCCCGGAGCAATTTCAGTTCCGCAGGTATCAATAATCGAAATTTTATATTTATCGGAAGCTGTTCCGGGATTGGATGTCATATCAATATACTCACTCAACTCATACGAATTAACAGTCCCGATCACAGTCCAGTCCTCTGTTGTCATTTTATAGATGTTGTAAGCCGAAGCAGGCACACCGGATTCCTGAGTCCAGATAATTTTATTTTTTCCGGTAGCCCCATCAACGGTAACCATACAGATGTCCTTATTCTGATATGTATAGAGAAAACAACCCGTTCCGTCACTGTTGGTTTTTAATAAATATACATCCTTGTCTTCGACCGAAAAAAACTCATCATACCAGTTAAAGAAACCGCACATTGCCAGACCGTAATCGGATGTTTCAATGATGTGACCAACCCATGGATCCATTAGTCCTGAATAATAGCGATTCCACTGCTCGGCTCCGGTCGAATTGATCTTCAGGATTCCGTAACCGCCAACCGGAGGATCATAATTTTCGGCTGTAAAAAGTATGGCATATCCTCCATCGATTGTTTCGGAAATTCCGTAGCCGGTTGATGAATTATAAGAAACAAAATAATCTTCGTGCCATTGCTCATTTCCCAAAGCATCAGTTTTTACTACATACAGGTCGTTTTCAAACCCACTGCCTGTGGCAATAAACCCGCCATCACCTGTTTGTTTGACCGAATAGCCATATCCGGCCGAATAGGTTTTATTCCATACCTCACCTCCTGAATCGTTCATCTTAATCAAATTCACGGAATAGCCTGATGTTCCTGTGCTGTTTTCAGAACCAACAATGATGTAATTGTTATCGGTGGTCTTGTCAACCTGATAAAACTGCCAATGATACATTGACTCCTGATACACTTGTTGCCAAACGAAATCACCTGAAGCATTAACACGAAGTACAAAACCTCCAAAATCGGCTTCCCCGACGATTAAATATCCCCCGTCATTGGTCTGGACCACATCATTTGCCCTGTCGCTGCCGTTGATTTCAAAAGATTTAGACCATTCCTTTGTGCCTGTAGCATTTGTTTTCACAAGATAAACAAGTGAAAATCCCTCTGAGTCACCTGTGGTTCCGGCTAAAATCACACCATTATCTGCTGTAAGATACAAACTGCTTACATTTGATCCAAATCCCTCATCATAAGTCTGTGACCATTGAACTGTACCATACCGGTCGGTTTTCATCAACAGGGCTTTGCCTTCTTTTCCTCCACACAGCAGGTAACCGCTGTCAGCAGTCTGCACCAGTTCGGCAGCAAATTCATTTACATCGCCGTCATCAATAATTTTCTCGAATGATTCCTGGGAAAAGGAAAACAATGTTGCAAAGAGCAACAGCAGAAGTGGGATATTTTTTTTCATAAGGAATTTATTATCTGATAATTTCAATTTTACGGTTAATGGTTTTATTTTCAATTGTAATTCTGAGGAAGTATGAACCCTGTTCAAGTTTTTCAAGGTTTAGCTTTTCGGTATAGGTTCCGGGGATTTTTTTATCGTAATGCACCGAAAGCACAGTTTTACTGGTAATGGAGACCAATTCAATATTAACCTGTGAAGGAGTCATTAGTTTATAGGATATCTGTGATTCATTTGAAGCAGGATTGGGATAGATGCTGATATTGTATTTATCTGAAGAAAGTTCATCAACATTCCCTCCAACTCCGTTATCCTCGAGATTTGAAACAGACTGTGAAAATGGTCCGCCCACATCTTTTGCTCCTGTTGACGAGGAGTAGCAGGGAACAGGTTTAACTGCCGCAACCTGATAGTACAATGCACCGGTAAGTGAAGTGGTATCGGTGTATGTAAAATTGCTCGAAAGAGTCGAATCAATCTGTACCAGTCCGCCTGCCGCTGTCCCTCTGAATATCCTGTATTTGGTAAAAGTAAAGCCCTCATAATGTTCCCAGGTAAGGGCAAAACCGCTTGGGACACCCGGAGAAACATTGAGGTGAATTGTTTTATGATAATCGCCGGTGAGGGTTTCGTTCCCGCAGGTATCAATGATAGAAACCTTATACCTGTCGGAGGCAGTTCCCGGATTTGAGGTCATGTCAACATATTCGCTCAATTCAGTTGCATTAACGGTACCTATTACCTCATATCCTTCGGTGGTAAGTTTATAGATATTGTATGCAGATGCGGGTTCTTCGGGAGTCCAGATAACTTTATTTTTTCCTGTCGCATTGTCAACAGTAACCATGCATATTTCCTGTAATCCGGTAAGATAGCCGAAACAACCTTCGCCATTTTCATCGGTTTTAATGAGATAAATATTTGTGTTTTCAACTGATCCTCCATCAAGGTATTCATATTTTCCTGTAACTGCAAAGCCATTATCAGAAGTACCAATCATTCTGGTAACATACCCGCTGTTGTCACCGCTGAAATTTTTGCTCCATAACTTGGTGCCTGATTCGTCGTATTTTCTCAAAACCACGTCAAAGCCTTCGGGCTCATAGGTTGTTTCATAACCGGCAACGACATATCCGCCTGTTGTCTGGACCACATCAATTCCTGTGAGAAAGAAATCAACCGAAGGATTTTTGGTCCACAAAGTATCCCCGTTACCATCAAGCCGAAGCAGATAAAAGCTTCCATGCATACCTGTTGCAATGAATCCGTTATCAAAAGTATTGTCTATTCCAAAGGCGTAACCGGCTCCGGCAGTCTCTCCCCCATATCTTTTATGCCACTGCTCAACTCCTGAGGAATTAAGTTTTATGAAGAAGGCTCCTGTACCGCCAGCATAACTGGATGTTGAGCCGCAGCAGAGGAATCCCCCGTCTGTTGTCAGTGTCATGTCATAGACATAATCATAGCTTGAACCGCCAAAAGTCTGGGCCCATTGCTGGTTTCCCGATGCATCGGTTTTCACCATCCATCCGTTATAATTAACATCGGTAGTTTCAGTAGTGCCTGCCAGGGCGAAACCGCCATCAGCAGTTTGTTTAACAGCGTAGGCCTTATCCTTTACCGTAGTACCGAAAGTTTTTGTCCACACCGAATCGCATGCAGCATCAAGCTTCATCAGAAAGAAATCAAAATCGGTCTCGTAAGTGCCGGAATAACCACCGATAATATAACCACCATCACTTGTTTTTTCAATGCAGGTAACCTGAACAGGATAGTCCAGATCAAAAGTCTTGTTCCACTGTTCGATTCCGTCAGCATCTGTTTTAAGAAGAAAAACATCCGACATTTTAAAACAGGCTGCCAAAAAACCACCATCGGAGGTCTGAACCACATCCTGACCTTCTTCGATTACTGATGGGTCGCCATAGTTTTTTTCAAATGTTGATTGTGCTGACAAACAAATTGTTGCAAAAGCAAATATCAGAAATACAATGTTTTTCATAGTTGGTTTTTTTTGATGAAACTATAAAAAATACAATTATTATAAAAACCTATGTAAAATATTTTTATTAATGTAAGCAATACATTGACTAATAGCTCAATTTGGTAATCTGGGAATTATCGAATAATAATAGGAAAGCTAATTCTACTATAACACATTATGGATTATACTGTTTTTTTCTCCTTTCTTCACCCCGAAACTATAGGCTGTATGAAAAATCAACCTGTCCCTTTAGATATTAAGGATAAAACAAGTTAATTTGTTAATATATTAAAAAAGAGCTAATTATGTATTTTATATTTTCACCTGTTTTCTGAAAATCAATTTTGCTCCAATGATTATCTTAAGAGTGTAAACACCCGGCTCCAAATTCGACTCATTTAAGTTCAGTTTGGTTTTATGTATGCCAGGATTTTTCTTTTCTGAAGGAATTGCTTTTATAAGCTGTCCTGATTGGTTATAAATTTCAAAACCAACGTCTGTTTTCTCAGATAATTCATAAGAAACAACGAAATAATAATCAAAAGGATTGGGAAAGACTTCAATGCAATATTTTTCAATCACGACATTATTAATATCAGAACCATGTGTTTGCCATATATTTGAAAAGGCTTCGTTAAATGTTTCTCCTAAAGATGAAGTACAATAGTTTTGAAGTACTGCAGATATCCTGTAATACAAATTTTGTGTTGTGTCAATCAAATCCAAATAGTCTGTTTCTATATCGGTTGAATCAATTAATATCATGTTATCTATACTTATTCCCCTGTAAATGCGATAGCCAATAATTGGACTTCCATATGGGAACATAGGGTTATCATGATAATTTGAAATGCTATTCCAATCAAGATCATAGCCAATTGAAGTATTTGTTATTGGTTTTTCCAGAAGAAGATTAAAATCACATTGAAAAACCGGCATATAATATTCAGGATAGTCACCAAAATCAAATGTTAGATTTCCGCATGTGTCTTCAACTGTAATATAATAACCAACAACTTCATTTGGATCAGATAATTCATCAAGAACTTCTGTTGGTTCACCAGAATTAACAGATTTCACAAGACTACCATCACTTCTGTACAAATGATACTTCTCCATGAATGGTGAGGGAGTCCAAATTATTTTGTTTTTACCTGTTGTTTCATCATTGGTAACCAGACCAATATCATACGAACCCTGCACTTGAAAACAACCATTGCCATTCTCATCTGCTTTCGCAATATATATCATATTAGCTTCAGTGCCAATAAAGACAAAGCAATTATCGTCAGTTAAAATAAATTTACCATTTCCAATGCTTTTTTCCCAAATCATTTTATCAGAGGAATCAAATTTCTGGAAATAATTAAGCGGATAATTTCGATGTCCTGTTATATAATAGCTCCCATCAGATGAACTATTGATATCAACAATTGGAATATTTGGAGGAGCATACACCCAGATATGGTCAGCAATAACCCTTTTAGTAAATAATGTATTGCCAATTGAATCTAATTTATAATAATAGCTGGAAGGCACCCCATCATCGTTAAAATAAACCGAAATAATAAAACCATTATCCTGTGTATTTGTCACCGTTGAGACCATAACTTCTAATAAAGTAGAACTGCTGTTTGAAAAAGTTTGACTCCATTGGTAGGGACCTGCGGCGTTTATCTTCATTATTGTTCCAAATTTCGGGTAACAGTAATAATACCCTCCCCCTACTATTACAATTCCTCCATCCGAACCTACACAAACATCACTGACATTTATACTATCGTCATTGTATGTCCAAAGCTCATTTCCATCAGAATCAGTCTTTATTATTTTGAAATTAATAGTCTGATCAGAACCAGCAATAACATACCCAAGATCTTCTGTCCGAATTATTTTAACAGCATTTTCATCATTCTCCCCATAATAAACTTTTGACCAAAGTGAGTCTCCTTCTGAATTGATTTTCATTACAAAAAAATCGTATCCTGAGGTATCCGTAAGTATTTTCCCACAAATAACTGCCCCATTGTCTGCTGATTTTTCAATATCTGAAACGAAAACCGGTTTTATCCAATCAAAAAGTTTAACATTTTGTTGGATACCATAGCTATCTGTTTTAATTATAGAAAAATTCGAATCGTATTTTCCTAAAACCAAATATCCACCGTCAGCGGTTTGAATCACATCCACACCTAAATCATTGTAGGATGTAACATCGAACATCATCTCAAAATTTGATTGGGCCGAAACTTTTAATAAAACAATCAAAGCTATTGACAATAATAGAATTTTCATATCCTTTCTTTTTTGATATTTGCTTTAAATATTATATTTTAATTATTTCCCGACTAACACCCGGTACTTCATAATACTTTTCAAAAAGTATTTGTGATGAAATACCAGAATAAAATAAAATAATATAAAGCAAAGAAAACATATTACTCTCATGACACTATTTTTTTCAAATATATGTAAAATGTGATTATTTCAAAAACTAATTTATTGTTTTTCTAATAAATTACAACCCCAAAGCCACCTTCATCTTATCAAAAATCGAAGTATTTTCATAAACCCCGGTGAATTTTTCGGCACCCGGACCAATGGCAAAGACGGGCACCATGACAGATGTATGATCGAGCGTAGAAAATTCGGCAACCACAATTCCCTTTTCCAGACTTCCGTTTTTCAGAGATAATCCGCCACATTCATGATCGGCAGTGACAATTATCAAAGTTTCGCCGTTTTTTTCGGCAAATTCGAGGGCTACTGCCAGGGCTTTGTCCATATCCAGAGTTTCTTCAATGACCTGAGGCAAGTCATTGTCATGTCCGCCCCAGTCAATCTGTGAACCTTCGACCATTAGGAAAAAGCCGTTTTTATTTTTGCTTAAAAGGTCAATGGCTTTTTGGGTAGCTATTGGCAGCATATTTTTTCGGTACTTTGCTTCGGGATTATGTCCGGATGCTGTAAAAACTGCAACTTTATCCTTCGAAATTGATGTATTTAAGGAATCGCAAACCTGGTAACCTTTTTTAGCCAGTTCATCTAAAAGGTTTCGTTTATCCTTGCGGGATGCAAAATGATCACGTCCCCCTCCGATGAAAATGTCAATGTCGGTTTTCAGAAAATCCAGGGCAATTTCCTCATAGTTGTTGCGGTCGCGGTTGTGGGCCATGAAAGAGGCCGGAGTGGCGTGGGTAATTGCAGCTGTAGCAACCATTCCTGTTGACAATCCTTTTTTTTCAGCCAGTTCAAGAATCGAAACCATGGGAACCGTATCCATATCAACCCCTATGGCATAGTTATATGTTTTTTTTCCGCAGGCAATGGCTGTTCCGCCTGCTCCTGAATCGGTTACATAATCGCTGCCTGAGTTTGTTTTTGAAAAGCCGCTGAATTTCAATGAGGTCATGTAAAGCGATCCGCCGTTGGCAGTGAGCGCTGCATAAACCTGAGAAGTACCCATTCCGTCGCCAATAAAAAGAATTACATTTTTGGCTTTTGTGCCTTTGCAAATGGCTTCAATATTGAAATCCTTAACGGGATAAAAGGACTGGGATTGGTAATATTCATTGTCTTTATCATTGACAAATGATTTGTAGTCGCCTTGGGAAAAAGCTGAAAAATATAATAATATTAAGGGAATGAGAAGTAGTTTCATCATTATAATGTTTTTACAAATTTATATTTATTTTTTGAAATTGGATGTTTGCCTGCGGCTAAATTGAAGGATATTGGCTGACGCATTATTCGACAGGAAACAAGTTCTACGTTGGGAGAGAGACTTTATGTTCTAAGTCGGGAGACTAATGTTCCAAGTCGGGAGACTTGGAACAGCGGTGAATTGTTACATGTGGTCGATGTACAAAATGGCGTTGAGATGGTCAATTTCGTGTTGGAATATTTTGGCTGTGTAACCTTCTATCACTTCGCGGTGCAGGTTACCTGAGAGATCGTAAAACTCTACCACTATTGCTCTGTAGCGCTGAATTACATGGCTTTCGCCAGGAATGGATAAACATCCTTCATTGCTGCCGGTCATGGTTTGTGTTACATCAGTAATTTTCGGATTGATGCAAACCTGAAAAGGATCACCTGCAAGATCATCACGCATTACCCAGATAATATTCCGGTTGATTCCAACTTGCGGAGCTGCCAGTCCGACACCCGGATTCGCCGGATCGTTAACTGTAGCATACATTCTGCTTATAAGATATAATAAATCCGCATCAAGCGAGTCGGGTTTTACATCAATACACTGCTTCCTTAAAACCAAAGAATCATCATAATCAAAAATGGTATATAGGGGCATAATATCACTTGATCCGCCACTGTAAATTATTGCCTTTTCGTTGGTGGTAAAAGGACGAAAACCATTAACGGTCGAATCTCCATAGAAGGGAACTTCTTCTTTGGCGCATCCAAAAATGGTTATAATTAAAAATAAAAAAGCAAGATATTTCATTTGTCAGGTGTAAATAAGTTTTCAATGCAAATATAGACAATTAGTTGATTGAATGATAATTTGAAAATCCGGAAAATGTTGGTTTATTGGTTAAGGAAAGGTTAAAGTATGGGATACCCTCCCCTGCCCCTCTAAGGAGGGGAACCACTCCAGTAGCTCATTGGGAGGGGATTGGAATTGATGTAATTATTTGTTATTTTAGTGGACTAAAACTAACAAAATGGACATTTGCGGATATTGCGGAAGACAAGACAGCAGGGCACTTTACCCGACAACGGATGTTTTTGGAAACCATTATGAAATTCACCAATGCAATGTCTGCCACGCATATTTTCTGGCACCTCGTCCCGATGAACAGCGACTGAATCAGGCCTATGATTCATCATATTATGGTGAGCAGGAGGAAAAATTCAGTTCATCAAAAGTGGAAAATGTATTGGACTATTTCAGAAAACGCAGGGCAAAATATGTGAGTCGATTTATAAGAAAAAATGAAAATGTATTGGATATCGGCTGCGGAAACGGTCGGTTTTTGGGATTCCTGAAAAAATATGGCGATTTTAATATTTACGGAACAGAGTTGGATGGTAATTCGGCAGCCAGGGCAAAAAGAGTTGAAGGACTGAATCTTAAAGTCGGAATGCTCGAAAAAGGTGATTTTCCAAAAAACAACTTTCAGGCCATAACAATGTTTCATGTATTTGAGCACTTGTCGCACCCTGTCGAGATGCTCGACACAATCGACGAAGTGCTTTGTCCGGGCGGCGCGCTGGTTATTTCATTTCCAAACATTGCCGGTTTGCAAAGCGAACTTTTTAAAGGAAAATGGCTGCATCTTGATCCCCCAAGGCATTTGTTCTTTTTTGCCCCGGAAGATTTTATCAAATTAATGGAAACCAGGGGATACAAAGTTTTGAAAACAAAATATTTGTCCTCCGAACAAAACCCCTACGGATTCATACAAAGTACACTGAACATGTTTTATAAAAAACGTGAGGTACTTTTTGAAAGTCTGAAAGGCAACAAAGAATATATCAAAGAATACTCAAAATTCAATCTGTTATTTCAAAAGGCAGTTTTTGCAGGAACATTCCCTTTGTTTATGATTACCGATTTGTTTGAGAGTTTTTTTAAACGGGGGGCAACAGTTGAATTTACCTTTGAAAAATCATATACCCATTCGAATGATGCTGATGCGCAGGATTTAATTATTGATTAGGTTTTTCTCTTCCAGAGACGAGACACATAATAATGTGTCTTTACGGGGTGTTGCTGATCAGCTTTATGGATATTTCCAGTTTTTTGTCAAGGGAAAGTGAGCCGTCGATCCAGTGGATTTTGGTGCCTTTTCGTTCCATACCCCTGAACCAGGTCATCTGGCGTTTAGCAAACTGATGGATGGCTGTTTCCAGTTGCGAAAACATCTCATCATAAGTCAGTTTCCCGGTCACAAATAAAGTAAGATACTTATACTCCAATCCGTAATAAATCAAGTCATCGGGTGAAACTCCGGATGCAAGAATTTGCTCCGTTTCTTCAATCATTCCCGATTGCAAACGCTCGCGCAGCCGTCGGGTAATCCTTTCTCTTCGTTCAATACGGTTGTACACAATGCCGATGTTCAGACTGTTAATTTCGGGATAGTCAATTTCGATTTCGGGGTTATGCAGATAATATTCTTCAATTTCAATGGCTCTGATTGCGCGTTTTTTTGTATCCACATCAGTAACATTGTGAAGTTTTTTATAACGACTCAGCATTTCCTTAAGTTCGTCAAGAGAAAAGGTTTCAAGTTTTTGTCTGAGACCGGGGTTATCAGGAACCTGAATCAGTTTGTAACCCTTTAGCACAGCATCAAGATACATTCCTGTTCCACCGCACATTACAGGCATTTTACCCCGTGAAACAATGTCTTTGAACACAGGAATAAAATCGCGCTGAAATTCAAAGACATTGTATTTATAGCCGGGATCGGCAATATTGATAAGGTGATAGGGAATGTCAATTCCATTCAAAGTATAATCCTGAAGATCCTTACCGGTACCAAGGTCCATTTGCCTGTAAACCTGACGGGAGTCGGCGCTGATGATTTCACCACCAAGTTTCAGTGCAAGATGAGATGCCAGAGCAGTTTTCCCTCCGGCTGTATGACCAAGGATGGTGATCAGGTTATAGCTCATATCATCATTACATAATTCTTCAGTAAATTCTAATATCTGCTAATTTGCTAATTTGCTAATTATTCTTCGGGCCGGCAAATTGCGCAAATACCATCACAATAATGCTTATGCTGGCGAGATAAAATCCGATGCCGATAAAATCGAATATTGATTGCTTAACCGGTTCGGGTGATACTCCGGATGTCCATGTGATCAGGAGAAGAATTGTGTTGAGAAATCCCCATAAGGCACCCAAAGTAATGACAAAAATGTTCATTAATTGTTTGGAATTTGAGAAAGCAGAGCCGAACAGAGACATGGCAAGAACGCCAAGAAAGCAAATGAAAATAACATAGCCGAAACCGCCTCCGTCGAACAGACTGGCAGATAATTTCAGGAAAAAATTTATTTTTACAAGAGGTAAAAAGCAAGAAATGATTCCGAGAACCGATGCGCCCAGCATCACTTTGGTTTTGCCATCCATTGCGTTAAAATCAACTATTGGTTTGTTTGGTGTGGGTTGTGTGTTTTCCATATTATTTAATTTTTTGAGTAAATAAACAAATGAACTACCTCGCAGCAGAGCAGCGAGTATCAATAAAACATTTATATCTATTCGCCCCAAGGGGCGAAGTATTAATCCCATTTACCCCGACAAATTTCTTTGTCGAGGGTTGTTCAACTATAATTTTTGATGCGTTTTCAACTTTCAAAAATTTAGTTTCACTAATAAAAAAAAGGCCCTTCAGAAGAAAGGCCTTTTTCAATTTCTTTCAATACTATTTTAACTTGATCACATCAAGATACAGTAAAACAAGAAGTCCTAGGGCAATGGTTACAACATAAAATCCAATTCCGAGCATTCCAAAAGCAAATCCCGGGATTCTGATAATATCAATAACCCACAAAACTGAAATACCAATGATGGCACCTTTGTTAATTTTTGCTACTTGTTCAGCCGGCATATTCATTTTATCTCCAAATAATGTTGAAGCTATCAGATAGATAAAACCAATAAAAATTACGATTCCTAATCCGCCTGCATCAAGTAAGCTGACTGAATAGCCCATAACAGAAACTAATGGCAATAAGCAACCAACTATACCAGCAGCAGCAATAATCAAAACTGCTTTTGTTTTAGTGTCCATTGATTTGAAATCAAGTCCCTGACCTTTGTTTGTTTGTTCAGTGTTTTCCATAGTATAAAGTTTTTAAATTTTTTAACAAATATAGTTTAATCTTTATATCGTTTTTGTTTTTCAATGTGAATTTATCAACATTTTAACAATTTAATCTGTCTTTCATTTCATCTTATATTTTATTACTTTTGTCACTATTAATAATTGAAATGGCAGAAAGAATATCCTATAAAAACAAAAAAGCGTACTTCGAGTATGAGTTTATTGACAGGTATACGGCCGGAATTGTTTTAACCGGTACTGAAATAAAATCCATACGCGATGGAAAAGTCAGTTTCACCGACGCTTACTGTCTTTTTGAAAACCGGGAGCTTTGGTTAAGAGGACTGCATATCTCTGAATATAAGGAGGGTTCCTATAATAACCACCTGCCAAAAAGGGAGCGGAAGCTTCTTTTAAACCGTCGCGAACTCAATAAGCTTGAAGGAAAAATAAAGGAAAAAGGTTTAACCATCATCCCCATCATTCTTTTTATTGGAGATAAAGGTCTGGCAAAAATGGAAATCGCCCTGGCCCGTGGTAAAGCCGAATTCGACAAACGTGAATCAATAAAGAAAAAGGATTCGGATCGGGAAATTGACAGATTGATGAAGAGGTGAAAAATGCTGTAAGCATTTTTTGGATATTGGCTTCGCGATATTAGATATTAGCAGGCGCGAGATTTAGGGATTTTGGCTTTGCGGATTTTTGATATTGGTCCGCCAGCAAAGGCATAAGTGTTAGAGTATTGATAATATGCGTCTTACAAAACAAATCAAAAAGAAGAATACCCTGTTGTTAATTTCCATCCATTTTTTGTGTCATACATTTTTTTGTAATTAAAAATTGCAATTCCGGAAATTGTCAGCCCAAAACCTAATACACCTACAATCTTAAATTTTAACATTCTGTCACTATAACTGTTCCAATTTGCCGGATCGCTTGAACCCCCATATGGACTAACCAACCTGCCCCCTATTCCATAAAGCATCATCATGCTTCCTGCAATAATAAACAATGCTTTTGGTAATCGGCTACTGTTCCTGTATTTTAAATCATACCCTTTAATAAATATAATATCACATAACTTAACAGTGTCAGATTTGTAAAGAAATGATTCATTATTCAATGTAAAATTATCATTGAGTCTGATGGTCTTTGAAAACTCATTTTTTTTAGGTTGTGCAATTACCAATATTTTATCTTCCGGGTTCAGAAAAACTGTTTTTTTATTGCTTAATCTTTCGAGCTTAAATGCCAATATGCTGTCATTTTGAGAAAAACCAGTAGTTGACGCTAAAATAATCAAAGCAAATAAAAATAAAATTGTTTTCATTGTTTAGCTATTTTTTTATTAATAATTTTTAAAACAGACTTTCCACATATTTATTTGAGATAAGGACAGATTAACAATCACTGCCTGATCTTCATTTTTTACAAATGTAAATATTTTCTTCAAAAAAATAAATTATCCTCATTGTCTTCATCTTTAAAATAAAAGAGATAATTTTGAGCTATGAAACTAACCTTTTTGGGAACCGGAACTTCGCAGGGTGTGCCTGTCATTGGGTGCAAATGTGATGTTTGTCGTTCGACTGACTCCAAAGATAAACGGCTTCGCTCCTCACTCCTTATTGAAATTAATGATAAAGTACTGGTTATCGACTCGGGTCCTGATTTCAGACAGCAAATGCTACGCGAACAGATTGACAAACTCGACGCCATTATTTTTACACACGAACACAAGGATCACACTGCCGGCACCGATGACATCAGGGCTTTCAACTATCTTCAGCACAAACCCATGGATGTTTATGCCGAAAACAGGGTTATTGAATCGCTGAAAAAGGAGTTTTCCTATGTTTTTACTGAGTTTAAGTATCCCGGTATTCCTCAGATGACCATTCATGAAATTGAAAATAAACCTTTTTCGATTGACGGAATCGAAATTATTCCCATCAGGGTATACCATCATCAGCTTCCTGTTTTTGGATATCGTATTGGTAAACTCGCTTACATCACCGACACCAGTATGATTCCGGAAGAAGAACTGCCCAAACTGGAAAATCTGGATGTTCTAATTATCAATGCGCTCAGAAAAATTAAACACATTTCACATTTCAACCTGGAAGAAGCGCTGGAAATTATATCAAAGGTCAAACCTAAAATTGCCTACCTGAACCATATCTCGCATTTGCTTGGAAGCCATAACGAGATACAAAATGAATTACCTGAAGATGTGTTTTTGGCTTATGATGGGCTTGGGGTTAGTAGTGAGTAGTGAGTAGCAAGATACTTTGAACCGAAAACCAGGAACCAGAAACCAGAAACCAGGAACCAGAAACCAGAAACAGCAGAGAACTATTTAAGATTTACACTGTGTGTCTGATACATATTAATAACCCATTTGTCACCAACTTTCATCAGATTAAGTTCAACCTCCTCATTTGCCAGATCATTGGTAAATGTAACCTTGGCTTCATTGTTTATTGCTTCGGCTTTAAGAGATAAAATATGGACTTCCTTTACTTCATCATCCTTATATTGATGCAAGGTGCCGCTGTAATACTGATTTGCTTTTTCATAGTCAAGATGTGACAGATAATAATAAAAGACTTTGGCTACATCAGACGGACTTTCAGGATTTGCAGGCAGATCGGATTCTTTCATTGCATTGCCGGCAGCTTTTTCTTCGCTATTTCCATTTTTTGAATCACTGCAGGATGCGAGGGCGATTAATATTGTTAGAGTTGTTAGGTAAATCAGGGTTTTCATTTTTTTTGTTTTTTTTAGATCAAAATCTATTCATTTATAAAAGTGGTATGCAGATGCATGAGGACATGCAGAAGCATGTCCGTACGGATTATATATGGATGGCCTCGCCGTATGCGGCGGCGGCGGCTTCCATGATGGCTTCAGACATGGTAGGATGCGGGTGGATGGACTTGATAATTTCATGTCCGGTTGTTTCCAGCTTTTTGGCAACCACAATTTCGGCAATCATTTCGGTAACGTTCATTCCGATCATATGTGCGCCCAGCAATTCACCATATTTGGCATCAAAAATAAGCTTGATAAATCCATCGCGCGCTCCGGCAGCACTTGCCTTTCCTGATGCGGTAAAAGGAAATTTTCCCACTTTGATTTCAAATCCAGCCGCAATGGCTCCTTTTTCGGTGTAACCTACAGAGGCTACTTCGGGAGTGGTATAGGTGCAACCCGGAATGTTTTTATAATTTACCGGCTCGGGATTTAGTCCGGCTATTTTTTCCACACAGGTGATTCCCTCTGCCGAAGCCACATGCGCCAATGCATGTCCGGGCACAATATCCCCAATAGTATAAATACCTTCCACATTGGTACGGTAATATTCATCAACTTTCACTTTTCCTTTTTCAATCTGGATACCCAGATCTTCCAGACCAATATTTTCAATATTCGGAGTAACGCCCACAGCAGAAAGCACGATATCGGCAACAATTTTTTCTTCGCCTTTTTTGGTTTTCACAGTCACATGGCACATGTTGTCAATGATGTCCACTTTCTCGACTGAACTTTCTACCATCACTTTAATGCCGTCTTTTTTGAAGGATCTGCCAAGAGTTTTTGCCACTTCTTCGTCCTCATTGGGAACGATGGTTTCCATGAATTCTACAATAGTCACTTCAGTGCCCATTGAGTTGTAGAAATAGGCAAATTCACTTCCGATTGCTCCGGAACCCACAATCAACATTGATTTGGGAAGTTCAGACAGAGTTAATGCCTCACGGTAACCGATAATTTTTTTGCCATCCTGTTTAAAACCGGGCATTTCTTTTGATCGGGCACCGGTGGCAATAATAATATGTTTGGCAGTGACTTCGGTTTCAGTTCCCTCCTTGCTTTTCACAATGACGGTTGAATTGTTTTTCAGATAGCCTGTTCCCTGAACCACTTCAATTTTATTTTTCTTGAAAAGATACTGTATTCCTTTGCTCATACCATCGGCAACGCCCCGGCTGCGCTCAACAACCTTATTAAAATCGGCTTTAGCCTCACCTTCTATGCTGATACCATAATCGGCAGCATGCTTCAAATAATTAAATACCTGTGCGCTTTTCAACAGTGATTTGGTTGGGATACATCCCCAATTCAGGCATATTCCGCCCAATTCGGAACGTTCAATAACGCCCACTTTCATTCCAAGTTGTGAAGCCCTGATTGCGGCTACGTAGCCACCAGGACCACTTCCTATTACTACGAGATCGAAATTCATTTTTGTATTGTATTAATTCAGATGCGAAATTAAGTTTTTATTTTCAATGATAAAATGATAATGGTCAGATTTAAATTCGCTGGTCTTAGTTCATTACTCCTTCTTGATAATTAACACCCGATGCCAAAGGTCATCCCGACAGCTTCTATCGGGAGTCAAATGTTTTTGTTTGCGGGCTTTGAGTCTATAATTTATATTTCCGACAAGCCCTCATGATGGCATTTTTTTTATCATACGCTTTCAATTTCAACTAAAAAATTTTACTTTTACCCTAACCGTAAGAAATGAATATTCACAGAAAAGAACTAAAAGCGTATGCAGCGACTGATACCGGCCTTATTTTTAGTGTTTTTATTTTATTTACCCATCAAATCACAGGTTGCCGTAGTTTTCTCAGAAGAAAGCAATAAGTTTGGTGTGGGCATAGGTAAAAATGCCACTGAACTTGCCAAACAGGACCTTATTTCAAAAAATAAGAACATCACCGTAAACAGCACTGTTGTTTTTTATGATTATCCTGGAGGGTATAACCTGGCAATAGTTCCGGCTAAAAACAAGCTCACAAGAAAAAATGAACTCTTTATATGGTATGAGCCCGGAATAAGCAATGATTCCCTAAACCGCATTGTTCTTTCCGAATTCAATAAAAAATATGAGAAATCATTCCGTGAATTAAAAGACATAACCTTTTATAATGTGCCAAAAACATTATTTCCCGGAGAAATAATGGATGAAATCATTCATTATGCGCATGTTGATTTTTCGAAGGCAATCCAAATAGGACTGAATAATATTGGCGTTCTGGATTCAATTAAAACCAATGAAAACGAAATAGTTCTTTACAGAAAATTTGGTAATTCGGGTGATGCTTACCGGTATTATAATTTTATTAAGCCCGGACTGGATTCATTATTGGTCACACGCGGTTTTGTTCAAACCGGTATCGAAACCACTAAAATGATGTGGGAGATTAATACTGAGCTTCCCATTTTTACTTTTTTTATAGAAAAGGCAGGTTTGGATTCATATGTGAAAATTGTCATCCAAAAATCCCGCACATCTCAACCACCGCAGGTTTACTTCATCTGGGGCGAGGACAAGGAATACAAGCTCTCCAGCGAAAAAACCGATACCGTTATTGCTGAAAAAGAATGGGTAAACGGGGAATACAGTTATTTTATCAAGGGGGTTGTAAAGGAAAAAAATCAAATTACATCGTTCAAAATGAACGGTAAAGAAATGACTCTGGATGCAAAAAATAAATTCAGGTTTCTGGTAAAAAATGATTTTAACCAGACAACAATTACCATCACCACTGCTGACAACCTTGAAAATAAAGCCGAATACAAACCTTTTATTATTTTTCTGGAAAAAGATCCTCCGGATTTGAAAATATCCGGACTGGCAGCAAACAGTTATGAAAATGAAATTGAGGTATGGAAAAACGAAAACGGCACCTTCATCCTCAAGGGAGAAATTCATGATGACAGTCCGATCAGATATCTGAAAATTAACAGTAAAATCATTGACCCCAAGAAAAACGGTCAGTTTGACCTGGCCCTTGATGACTCCTACAATTTTAAGAATATTGAATTTATTTCATGCGATTATTTCGGAAATAAAATTTTTCAAACCTTTAAAATTATCCTTAGGGAAAAAGAGCGTGCGCTGTCGGATCCCCAGATTATTAATTTCGAAAGCAAGCACAGCATTTTTTCAAATCAGGCCATTGACACATCCGAAATTGAAGTAAACGTAATGCCCCCCTATTGTTACGTCACATCAAAAATATTTGACATGCCCGACTTATTGGGAACCGATTACGAATCGGAAATAACTGCCTTTTTACCGGTACAAGCGGCAGAAATTGATTTTAAAAACAACGATTTTTCACTGGAAGCCAAATACCTGTACTTTGATGATTTCATTAAAACCGGTATATATTTTGGCAAGCAGGATGATAAAAACTATTTCTACTGTTACGGGATAAACAACACCTTTTATGTGTATCAGGTTATGGAAGGCGTTCATAAAAAACTATATGAGATGGCCAACAGCTCATGTTACAACTATTTCAGAAACACATTGGGCGTGAGCGAATACAACATCAGGATTTCAGGATACAATGATTTTTACAGAGGAGCAAAAAATGATCCGAACGACTATCTGTTTTTCACTGTTGAAAATGACGAAAACAGGGCATGTAAAAAAATATCTTTCTCTATTGATGGAGTTAAAGAAAATATATATGGTAAGGAATGGGGCATTTACATGATGGAACCGGGAAAAATTGCCCTCAAAAATATTAAGATTACATCAAAATTCAACTCTGATAAGCTTGTTAAAAAAGACGAAGGCAACGAAAAAATCATTTTCGGCGACTGTTACACTCCAGATAAGGATGCCATGCTGTCGTGTGTGGCATCAGATTATCTGACTTACATTTTTCCAGTTTACTCTTTTAATGACTCCACCATCAATGATCTGAAAAATGTAAATGAACTGTCTGACGAACTCAAAACAGAATTGGCAAAAGATTATGCAATGTCAGGCAATATTATTATTAAAAAAAACCTGACCAGAGATGGTTTCGAGAACATTCTCAAGAATGATATTCCCAATAGGTTTAATCCGAAAAGCCAGACAAAACTCATTATTTATATAATCACACATGGAACCACAAGCGGTGAATTGATTTTTTCAGATGGTCGGAAAATGGAAGGCAGTGCGATATTGGATATAGTAAACAAATACGCGGCGCACAATGTTCTGGTTATTGTTGATGCCTGTTACAGCGGTAAAATGTGGCCCGGAAAAATCAATTCCTACAATCCTGAAATCCTTTTGCTGGAGACGTACATGAACAAAAGCAGAATTTTACTGACCAGCGCGGATGAATCGGCCACAACCGGCGGATTATTCACAAAATATTTTATTCAGGCACTGCGTGAAAACAACTCAATGTATTTTTCCATAGACCGTTTATTCAACACCATGACCAACAACAAGGATTTTATAAATGACAATAAGGGAACAGTGCCCAAGATCAGAAAGTTTGACAATTCGACCACCATAAATAATTCATTTTTCTTTATAAAAAAATAAGCCATGAGATCAGTTGTATTTATTATTGCGATAATCATTCTGAATTTAAATATTGCCAATGCGCAAAAAGAAAACAAGGTTTTGCAGTGGATCAGTTCAGAGGCCACTTTTGTGAATCTTAAAAAAAATCTTGAAATATTACAGGGTGGAGAAAATCCTGTTTCAAGATTTCTGGAGAAGAGCATGAGAAGTCCGCAAGCCGTACCCCTAAAAGATTTTCAGGATCTGAAATCAAAATACTATAAATTGGTTGACACCTATAACGGTATAGTTGATTCCATGATCAGCAAAGTAAGAACGATAAACAGTCTGGCCAGTTTAAAAACCATTTCCTTCACCGAATACGAGGGATATATATCGGAGTTAAACACCCGTTTTCAGGGTTTTTACGCATCCATGGCAAAATACCACAACGAAGCTGCCATTGCAGCGTTGTTAATTCCGGTTCTTAATGAGGTTGGCGGACAGCTGATCAAATATTTCAAGGACATGGCCATAGAAAAGCTTCAGGTGGTTGTGATCACTGAGCTTCAGAAGCTTAAACTGACCCGCATACCCTGGGAGCCCGCCGAGGAGGTAATAAAGTCAGATAGTCCGGTAAGCCAATCAGAAAACATCAAAGAAAAAATTGACTATTCCGAGAATGATTACCTGAAGACATTATGTCTGAAACCCGGCAGTTCAAAAGAAGCAGTTGACCAGAAATATGATAGTCTGGCCACCGTTTACAAGCAATTTGAAAGTTCAGAAAACGAAGACATAAAGGAATTTTTCGCCATGCAAAAGGTTAAGCTGAACGAAGCAAAAAAATACCTTGACACAAAATTTGCACAAAGTGGAGTAAAGACACAAGCCACTAATGTGGCAAATGACAGTAACTGCAGGCAGGAAGAGATGAAGGGTGCGATAAAGGCCATCATCATGCTTTCCAAATCAAATGGTCAAAGCAAGGAAGAGCTTATTCAGTCCCTTGAACTGATATTGAAGGATTATTAAAGACAAATAACCCCTACCTTAAGGCAGGGGTTAATATGTCTGAGGATAAGCTGGTTAACATGAATTTTCATCCTACAATTAATGTTTCCTTATAGTCATTTATTTTTTAAGCAATTTCTTAATCAATTTTAGCAGAAATCAGAAAATCGAATTTATTGTTGTCGGGATTTTCAGCACGGGCTTTATCCACTTCCTCCATATTTTTTTCAACAGTTTCGGCGCTAAAATCATCCATACTTGTGGTATCGGGATACATCAAATATCCGTCAACTTCAATTACATAAGTAGCACTTCCTTTGCTGGAAATTTTATAAAATCCTTTAAACTCACGTTTTTCACCTTTTTTAAGCATTGTTTCGCCTTCAAGCAGTGAAAAGGGAGCAACAACTTCCTCTTTAACAGTTTTTTTGGAGCTGTTTTTTGAGCCCGATTTACTTTTTCTTGAATAGTAAACCACAGAAGCGTCCATTTGGGCAATCTGCAAATCTGTTTTTGCAGTAAAAGTAACTGTGAAAGTTCCGTTTCCATCACTGTCTGTACTTCCAAAATTCAGTTCGGCTTTATAAAATTCTGTCTCTGCAACCGGGTTAACATCCACATTGGCACCAGATTTAAAAATGCCCCATCCGAGTAAATTATCCAAAAGATAAAATAATCCGAAAAGTGCAAGCAGCACGATCGAAATAATGGTTTGTTTCTTTTTCATAGTTCAGGTTTTTAGTTAGAAAGCCAATTTACAATTTTTCTAAATATCGGCTTATTGCTAAGATTTTTTTTTGAGCAACCTGAGATAACCGTTGACTATTACAAAACCGGAATGGTGTAAAAAAAATCCCCCGGTTGGTTTTCCGGGGGATTATAAATTATATGGTAATATTAATGTCCGACTGCATCAGGGACTTTAAACTCTGGTGAGGCACCACCTTCTGAAGGTTTTGGTGCAGCTTCAACCTCGCCGGAAATTTGCAGAATAATGGTACTGTTTTTCGGGTCGTTGGTTGTAACGGTGATAGACTTACCTTGTCTGCCGGTTTTACCTGCAGTATTAAATGTAACAGTGATTGCACTTGTTTCACCTTTTTTAACTAATTGGTCAGCTTGACTGACAGCAGTGCAGCCTCAGCCAGCCTTGACATCGCGGATCTCAAGATCTGTCTTTCCTGTATTTTTGAATTTAAAATCGTACTTAACTACTTCACCTTGTTTTACTTTTCCGAAATCATATTTAACAGAATCAAAAACAATTACAGGCGCATCCATTAATTGTTTTTTGGTGTATTTACTATAATCTTCAGAAATGTTTGCGTTGATATGAATAATGTTGCGATTGGAATCATCAATCTGATCGTTCAGGTTAATAGCAAAATTGGAATTTGCCTGTCCCCACTGTTGAGTTCCCTTTCCATTTTTCTGCAAAGCTGCATTATAAGTAATAACAATAGCTCCTTTTTCATTTGGTTTTAATGTTTCAGGAACTGCTTTCACTTTCAAATGATCGGGAATCCTGGCAAAAGACAATTTCAAATCTTCCGTGCCAACATTCAACACCTTTATGGTATCATTTTTTAGTTCATTCACAAAAACCTTATCCAACTGGATATAGTTTTTACTCATCTTCAGCATTGATGTTCCAAGCTGATATGGAAACTCACGGTTTTCAGGAGTCATTTGCTGTTGAGCCAGAATGGGCAGACTAAAGAAAACCAGAATTACTGCAATAAACTTCATTCTATTTCTCATAATTTGAAAATTTTGAGTAAAAGTAAAACAAATTTATATCCGTTGTTCCAAAAACCATACCTTTATTTGTTAAATAATTTTAAAAAAATGTGAATGATTTGTCAATTGACGCGGTCGATTGTATGGAAAATGGGTTTTTTGTATGCATAGGAGGACATGCGGAGGAAGACATGCAGAGGCGGACATGCGAAGGCGGACATGCGAAGGCGGACATGCAGAGGCATGTCCCTACTGGCCATCAGTTCCTTTCAGCATAGGGACAAAAACAAAATCGCCACATTCGGTGGTTTCAAAATCGGTTTCTCCTTTTTTTATTATTTTCAGCATTTTTTGAGCGTTCTGACCGCCAACCGGGGCAACAAAAATACCGTTGGTTTTGAGTTGTTTAAGGAGTTCATCGGGAATATATGGCGCAGCTGCTGTAATCAGTATTTTATCAAACGGACCATAATTTTCCTTTCCCAGATATCCATCTCCGAAAAAAAACTGAGGATGGTATCCAATTTTGGGAAGAAATTTCTGTACCGACATAAAAAGTTCTTTCTGCCTTTCTATTGTATAAACCCGGGCACCAAGTTCAAGCAAAACGGCAGCCTGATATCCGGAACCTGTTCCTATTTCAAGAATTTTATCCCCACGTTTCACCTCCAGCAGAGAAGTTTGAAAAGCCACGGTATAGGGCTGTGAAATAGTTTGTCCGGCCGCAATTGGAAAAGCTTTATCTACATATGCGTGATCAATAAAGCCCGAGTCCATAAAAAGGTGACGCGGAACGCGGTTTATTGCTTCAAGTATTTCTTCATTGGCAATGCCCTTCCTTCTTAGCTCATCAACCAACTTTTTCCGTAATCCTTTATGTCTGTGTGTGTCGTTTAGCATTCTTCGTTTTTCAGATTGCAAAAATAGCTTTATCAAGATAAAAATGTTAATAATTTGAAATTAAATTAAAAAAAACCGTTGACCGATAATTTACTTTTGCAATAACTAAAAATCACATGATGATTAAAACAGGTGTATTTGGTGCGGATTTCCAGGAAACAAACCTGATGAACCGACTTCAGGAAACAGGCAAAACATTATTATGCGGAATTTATGATCCTGATCCTGATAAAACAGTGAAAGCAGCAAATCATTTTTCAGTAAATGCATATACCTTGGCCGGTGAGTTGATTGATAATGCTGATGCAATTTGTTTTGCATCTCCCGGAAAAAAGGAATATGAAATTATTAAATCAGCAATCAGAAAATCCAGACACATTTTTATTGAAAACCCTGTTTACCTTACAGATGAAGAACTTTTAGCCCTCATCAAAATGTCATCGGAAGCCAATGTAAAAGTCCAGGCCGGTTTCAAGGAACGTTTCCACCCTGCTTTGAAATCATCAGTGGATTTTATCAGCAACCCGATGTTTATTGAATCGCACAGACTTTCGGAATTTGGAAAAAAGGGTTCAGAAATTTCGGTTGTGCTTGAATCAATGATAAATGATATTGACATCATTTTGGGCATTGTAAAATCAAATATTAAAAAAATAAGTGCCAGCGGAATCTCGGTGATTAGCGACCAGACTGACATAGCTAATGCCAGAATAGAATTCGATAATGGATGTGTGGCAAACCTTACTGCATCCAGGATTTCCTTGAATAAAATGCAAAAAATCAGATTTTTTCAGAGTAACGCTTACATATCAGTAGATTTGCTGAACCCTGAAGTAAAAATTGCCAGCGTTAAAGAAGTTTACGAAGGCAATCCCGGAAATCCCCTTTTCTTTGACCTTGGTGAAAAAGGGAAAAAGGAAATAACCATTAATAGTCCCGACATCCCTGTTAGCGACCCCCTTTCCGGACTTTTGAATTACTTTTTTGACAATATTCATTTTGAAAGTCCGAACGGAAACAGTGCAGAAAGAAGCTATACTGCACTAAATGTGGCTTATCAGATAATGGAAAAAATTAAACTGACCTCAAATTAAAAATCAACTTTAACTTTTTTTATCTTTGCGGCAATTTTCTATAAATATCTGCGTTATTAAAGATTGTATTTGTATTAAAACATTTATATTGAAAAACTTTACTCTGCCGTTGTTTATCGCTGCCTTATGGATGATCAGTTCATGCAACATCATTAATCCTGAGGAAGAAGTGCCCACATACATTGAAATTGATTCATTTATTCTTGAAACAGACTATGTAACAGAAGGCACAAACTCACATTGCATTACAGATGTCTGGATCAATATTGATGACAATCTTCAGGGCATATATGAACTACCTGTTGTTTTTCCTGTTCTTGCACAAGGCAGGCATAAAATTACCATCAGACCGGGAATTAGAGTTAATGGAATTTCTGCAAGCCGTGAAATTTATCCCTACTATACGCAATATATAATTGATACTGTGCTTACAGAAGGACAGACAATTGAGTTCAATCCAGTAACTGCTTACAAAGAAGAAACCATTTTTAAATGGACCGAGGATTTTGAAGATCCCGGCACATCTTTGATGAGCAGTCCGACCAGTAACGTAGATCTGGTTACCTCAGGCGAGGATGCTTTTGAAGGATCCAATTCAGGTAAAATCTTCATTGACGAATACCAGGATGTGTTTAAATGCATGACCATTGATTCATTTTATCTCCCTTATGACGGCACTCCTGTCTATCTTGAAATAAATTATAAAACCAATTCGGTTCTGACTATTGGACTTCTGATCAATAAAACTACCGAAACTGTCAGTAAAAATGTAATCTATCTGAATCCCACAACAGACTGGAATAAGATATGTATTGAACTTACTGATTTTATCACTTATAACTGGGATGAATTTGTGATGCATTACAGATTGTATTTTGCTGCAATGAATAACGATGAAGGCAAGGATGTAGAGATTTATATAGATAATATAAAGCTTGTTCACAGATAATGAATAAAAGAAGACAGGTACTGAAATATCTAATATTTGATTTTCTGGCGGCAGCAGCTGCCTGGTTTCTTTTTTACACTTTCAGGAAAGTAGTAATTGAATCACAAGAGTTTGATTCTGAGATTTTCAATAATTATTCCACAAGATTTTATTTAGGAATTGTACTGATACCACTTTTCTGGATAACCATGTATTATACCAACGGTTATTATAAGGATATTTACCGCAAATCGCGCCTTATTGAACTTGGACAAACATTATATATATCCATTATTGGTCTATTGGTGATTTTTTTCACCTTGATCCTTGATGATGAAGTTGCCAATTATAAGAACTATTACAACTCTATTCTAACCTTGTTTGGTCTGCATTTTTTTCTCACATATATTCCAAGGTTAATTCTAACTACCCGCACCAACCATAGGATTCAGAACAGAAAATTAGGCTTCAACACCATTATTGTCGGAAGCAACGAAAAAGCCTGTGCCATGTTTACTGAAATGGACAGCCAGAAAAAATCGGGAGGAAATCGTTTTGTCGGATTTGTAAACGTCCTTGACAGGAAAAGCTTCCTTTTGAGCAAATATCTTGATCATTTGGGCCATGCTATCGAACTTACTCGAATTATTGACCAGCAAAAAATTGAGGAAGTTATCATTGCCATTGAAACATCAGAACATGATGAAATTGGTAAAATAATCAACTCGCTTCAGGGAAAAAATGTGATGATTAAGGTTATTCCTGATATGTATGACATTCTAACAGGTACAGTCAGAATGTCAAGTATTTACAGCGCTCCGCTTATTCAAATTTCCCATGAAATAATGCCCGTTTGGCAGCAAAACCTGAAAAGGGTTATCGATGTGGTTGTTTCATTTTTCGGAATGATCATATTGCTTCCTCTTTATATTTTTCTGGCAATCGGAGTCAAAATGTCTTCCAGGGGACCCATTTTTTATTCGCATGAAAGGATTGGCCAATATGGAAAACCTTTTACAATTTATAAGTTTAGGTCCATGTACATTGATGCAGAGCATAACGGTCCTGCCCTTTCAAGTAAAAACGATTCAAGAATTACCCGGTTCGGAAAGTTTATGAGAAAGTCAAGACTTGATGAATTTCCACAGTTTTATAATGTATTGATTGGAGATATGTCGCTTGTGGGACCACGACCTGAAAGACAGTTCTTTATTGATCAAATTGTGGAAAAAGCACCCCATTACGTGCATCTCCAAAAAGTAAAACCGGGAATAACTTCATGGGGACAGGTTAAATATGGTTATGCCGAAAATGTTGACCAGATGATTGAACGACTAAAGTATGACATCATTTATATTGAAAACATGTCGTTGTATGTAGATTTTAAAATTCTGATCTATACTATAAAGACTATTCTTAGGATTGAGGGGAAGTAGGTTATGGGTTATGGGTTATGAGTTATGATGATGCTTTTTGCGACGGAAATGAAAGGGATTTTCAATGAATGAAAAAAAAGAATAGTTGCTGTCAGAACCCTGCATTTTATTCGAACAAAATCTTAATAAGGATATTTGAACTTATTTGTTACAAGTTAATCAGCAGCCTAATTAAACTTAGTGCGTGAAATTTCAACACCTGCAGGATAAGATAAATCCCCTTTTTCTTCTGCAGTAATAAAAATTTCTTTGACATCATAAGGAGTTACCGCAACTAAAACTGCTTTTTGACCATTTTTATTGGTCAATTGACCAATATTTTTTGTAGTGCCATTATCAATAACAATCCAAACACTATAGTTATTCATTTGGGGATTTAACCTGTTTGCTTCAGCTAGATTTTTTGCAGTTAACTCAATAACATAGTTTTTGTTATCATCTTGTTTTTTCGTGGCAGTAATATCAGCAGCCGGTACAGTTTTAGAGATTGGAAACTTGGCAGTACTCACACAAGTAGTCATTAAAGCAAAAACTCCAATGATTGCAAAATATCTAATTATTTTCATTTTCTAAATTTTAATTGTGAATGAATGTCCACGCTACAAAGTTGAGAAAAGAAAAATTAAATAATATTGCAAAATTACAAAGTTAAGTTACATATTTCACAGATTATCATATGAATTAGGGAAAATGAAAATTAAACTACCTGATGATGTGTGATTTTTCCTATTGGCTTTATCACGCAATAAACTGACAAAAAAATGAATGGCAACTGATCAGATTAAGAAATGCAGAATGTTTGAAATTAACATTTTCGCAAACTCAAAGGTTCGAAGTCATTAATACCTCAATGTCACGTTGAGATAGCCACCTTTAACTGTCCAGCAGGTCGAATCACAAACAGTGCTTGATTTTTTCTTCATCTCTTCACCATCAACAGCAAAAATTGTTTTATCGCCTGATTTATACTCAGCCATAACTGTATAAAAATGGTCAATCGGCACATCATAGTATAGTTTATTGTTTGGGACGGTACAATGGTCAACTACAATGTTATCCTCAATTTTGCCGTCATAAATAGTTATAGGCACTTTAAGATTTTCCTCATTGATGGTAAGACTAATTACCAGCTCAGCTGATTTGGGTTCCCATGTATCACAACTGCTGTAATCATAATCTTCACACTCGGGATCTTCAACATCATCGCAACTAAAAAGCGAAACAGACAGGATTATAAACAATCCCGCAACCAAATAAGTATATTTTTTTAAAGCCATGATATTTCTTTATTTTCAGGTGTTTTTGCTTTGTTATTAATAAAGAAATTCAATAAAATTCCGATTCTGTTTGGTGAACAGGAATTGTTATAAAATTTCATGTATTCATAAAACATCTTAACTCCTACCCAATTGTTCATTGTATAAAATCCCAAAACGGGAGATGCCAGCAGTTCCTGGTCAACTTTTTCCTCCAATCCACGATACCTGCCATAAGTAAAAGTTCCTGCTACTCCGGCATAAAATCCGGTTTGAGTTTTATCTGATTGATAAAAACTGAATCTTTTGTCGATAGTAAGGAATAATAGCGATCGCCTTTCCAAAAGCTGATATGAAGAGGATGGTGTTATTTCCCTGAGGATTTTTGAGCTCCAAAGGCGGGTGGCATATCCTGCTTCCACATCAAGTTTAAATCGGGAATCGAGGGCACCAAATCTGAAATCGAACATAAAGTCATTGATATTGAACTGGTAACCGTATGATATTGAATAGGTTTTAAATCTGGGCAAAAAGGTATTGTTTGCCCCAATGCTTTTTAAGTAGGAAGCTGTTTCTTTTTGGTTTGACATCTGGGCCAATTCGAGTGGCTTCCCTGTAAGATTTTGCATCTTATTTTTATCTTCTCCATTTTCAAGAAGTATTTTAACCACATCGGTATGTCCGTTGCGGATTGCACTGCTCATGGCTGTTGAACCTGATAAACTGAGACAGTCAGTCTTTGCACCTTTTTCAATAAGCATTTTAACAATATCAATATTGCCATTTTGAGATGCGGCCAACAAAGCGGTATTGCCTGAAAAATCCTTTGTATTGGGGTCGGCCTTGTATTTAAGCAAGAGTTCTGCCAGTTCTTTGTATCCATAAAAAGAAGCGATAATCAGCGCATCATTTCCCTCCCTGTCGCGGGCGGCAACATCCGCTTTGTAATACAACAGCATATCGGTCATTACATAATATCCGTAAGCCACCGAATAAATCAAAGGAGTGGCATCATAAGAATCCTTTGTATTGATGTTTGCTCCTTTTTTTATGAGAAATTCCGCTATGGTATCATGATTATTTTTAACAGCAGTCATAAGGGCAGTTTCTCCGTACATGTATGGAACCTCATCAATATTTGCCCCATTGGCGACCAGTCTTTTCACCACTTTATAATGCCCGTTTTGGGCAGCATACATAAGTGCAGAAATATTCTCGTAAGTTTTCGAATTGGGGCTGGCGCCTTTATTGAGCAGGTCGAAGACAAGCGAGTCATTTCCTGTTTCGGCAGCAAGAATCAGCTCAAAATCCAATGAGTCATTACTTATTTTAGTGGTGTCCTGGCTATTTGCCCCAAGGCAAAAAATCACCAGAACAAAAATTATTACTTTCCGCATGTTTTTTTTCATAAAGTTAGAAAATAACAACAAAAGGTATGCAAAACTTATTGTTTTCCTGAAATTGCTCCATTTTTTTTCAAAATATCTTTCATCACATCTGATTTAGCATGGTCGAGTGCTGTTAAACCGAACCCGTCTTTTAAATTCACGTCGGCACCATTTTTAATAAGAAACTCAGCTATCCCGATAAAATCCCTTTCTGCAGCAAGTATCAGAGCAGTCATATTATAGAACTTTCCCAGATCACCTGCATTGCTGGTCATTCGGGTATTTACTCCGGCTCCTTTCTGCACCAGATATTCAATCATCTGCATATCATTATTAAGTGCAGCAATCATCACAACAGACCAATAATTATCAGTTTTAAAATTCAAAGCAGCTCCATTTTCAACCAGTATTTTCACCATTTCGATATCCTTAACTGTAACGGATTGTTTGATTGCTGTTCCTTCGGGAAAAACCACGGCATTAACATCGGCACCTTTATCGATAAGATATCTGGCAATTTTAATATTTTTATTTTTACATGCGGTCATCAAGGCAGTCCAGCCCGTATCTGTAAGGTTCACTGAGGCACCATTTTCCACAAGCATTCTTACAGCTTTCTCATTTCCCGACTCCACGGCCATGGATAACACATCCATTTCAACATCTGCTTCGGTATTTTTAAAACGGTAATTTACATCTACTCCGGCTTTTATCAGCATTTCCATTACTGTTATATCTCCTGATCTTGCTGCCGGCATCAGAGCACTCCACCCCGATTCATTTTTTAGATTGGCCTTTGCCCCGTTTTCAAGAAGAATTTTAACTTTCTCTGCATTTTTGCTGCGGGATGCAAATTTGAGCGCATTTTCCCCATAATAATTTTCCGCATTCACATTTGCCCCGTTTTCAAGAAGATATTTCAACATCTCAGGAGATGCTACATCTGCGGCTGCCATTAACAGGGATGTGTTGTACCATGATTTTGATTCAACCGGCGCACCATTTTCAATAAGCATTTTCAGTGAAGTCAGGTCATTTTCAGTAACTGCTTTAAAAACAACAGCAGTCGGCTTAACAATCGAATTTTTCTTTATCAGTTCCTGAAGCTTTTTGGTATCTTTTGCTTTTATGGCTGAAACCATATTGTTTTCCTCCGCTTCGGCATTTTTCAATATTGTGATCAGTTTTGAATCTGAAGCAAGAGATGATGCCGTTTTTCCTGAAATGTTTACTGCTCCGGGAATCGCACCGCACTTTAACAGCAATTTGCACAGGTCATAATTATTTTTTTCGGCAGCAAACATGAGGGGAGTTGTTTTACTTTTATTCATCACATTCGGGTTCGCACCATAATTTAGAAGAATCTCCATTACAGCGAATGGAGTATTGTTTTCGGCTGCCCTTAGGATGGCTGAGCCATTTGGGTTATCAAATTCATCAATACGCGAGGCATTTAGATTGGCACCCGACATGACCAGCAATTTAGTTATTTCAATATTTCCTGACAGAGCAGCGTAAATAAGCGGACTAAATCCCTTATTATTAAACCGGTTAATAGCAGCAACTTTTTCGAGCAACACCTGTACCGACTCGTAATCGCCGGAAACAACCGCTTTCATCAATGGTGTTCCCGAGTATATATCAGATTTATTTACATTCGGGTTAAATTCATCCAACACCTGTTTGAGAAGCCCGGAATTTTTAGCGTCTGCCAGTCTGAACAGGCAATTTTCCCCAAGATTATTGGTATCATTGATATTGAACCCATTAAGCATGAGCAATTGAAACGATTTAATATCTGCAGCAAAAAACAAAGCATTACTTCCATTGTTTATTTTAAAATCTTTGCCCTTATTTTCTGCAAAATGGGCAATCAGAGCATGTTTTTTGTTTTTGCAGGCAACCATTAACGGTGTTTCACCCAGATTGTTTCTAAGGGTAAAAAAGCGTGAATTGGCTTTGGTAAGTTCAATAACCGAGTCAATCTTATCTTGTTCTATTAATTTAAAAATGTCCTGCGAAAATGAATCCGCAACGGTCAGTAACAATAAAAGTGAAATAACCCGGAATCGTTTCATAAATTAAAATTTTTCATCGTATTTGGTCCAAAGAAAATCGCCCAGTTCCCATGCTTTTGCAACCACCTTTTCGCCCCATTCCATTGAATGTTTTGTTAAAAATACTTTTCCTTCGGAATTGCTTTTTTTCAATAATTCAGTTGCTTTGGCATCAATTTCCTTTTGTTTTGTAAGGATTTCCTTTTGCCAGGGCAGCCAAACAGCATCAAGGTCTTTTTTCATGTCGCCCCATCTTTGTGCGGCAAGTGTTCCCAATCTGTTAAATGCCCACCAGGCCGATTTGGTTGTATATCCATAAAGCCGGCCGGGATATTCGTATGAATCGGGCAGGTCATCGGTACCGCAATAAACCGGAATATAAATTGAGTTGGCGATGTTATCCTGGGCGAGCCATACAATTCCGCCCACCTCATCGGGCAGCCAGCTGCGGCACTGAATAATGGTTCCATACATGGTGTACCAGCGTGCAATGGTGCGCTCTCCAAGAAAATCAATTTCTTTGGTCTTTTCATCCACATGATACCACCCGCCACTAACATTGTGGAGAGGAAGCTGGTCATACGGCATAAATGGATTGGCAAGCGGAGAAATCACTGCTTTTCCGTTTTCATCTTTTGAAAGAATGTTGTTACGCATATCATAGGGAGTGCCTTCATAATAATCTTTAAAGATGCTGATAAGTTTTTCCATGGTAACCAAACTATCCGGTTTAACAGAAAAAGGATAATCTTTATCGTTTGGATCGAGTTTTAAAGAAGGAGCAACCAGATCGAAAACCCTCCATTCCCTTCTTCTTGAAGCAACAGATTCTCTGCTTTCGGGAGCATAAACATGGCAAAAACTGAATGTGCCTTTTTCGGGCGACCACCAGCCATTTGCTTTTGCAACCTCATAAATATTGGCTGACGCCATGAAAAAATCCTTGTTTTTCAGGTCAATTTCCTTGATGGTACTGGCATTGGCATTAACCGACAGATGGTCATCCGGAACACGTTGGGCAACCCAAACAGCACCCACTTTGTCTTTACCCGGACCAACAATTTCAAAATGCCATACTTCGTTTTTATCGGCTATGGTAAGGCATTCGCCGGCATCATTCCATCCATACTTTTTAGTCAGCTCATCAGCCATTTTTATGGCCTCGCGCGCTGTACTGCATCTTTCGAGCATAAGCTGGCAAAGGCGCTGGCAATCGATTAGTCCTTTATCAGATTTCAACTCATCCCTTCCGCCAAAAGTTGATTCACCTATGCCCAGTTGTTTTTCGTTCATGCTGGGATAAGCGGTGTTAAGGAATTTATTAGTATGGCTTACCTGAGGAATTTCACCAACCTGAACATTTTTATAGGCAGGCATGGCCTGGGTGTTGTCATTTTCGCGTTTGTACATCGGGCAGACAGAGCCGGCAGCGTGGTCTTTAGCCTGAACAATATTCATTTCAGATTGAGTGCGGTGACTGTCATCGGTGTGTGAGGTAACCACTGAGCCATCGAATGTAGCCTTTTTTCCAACGGTTATTGAAGTGCATCCATCGGGATAATTATAAACCCAATCGGCCCTTTCCTGTGCATTTGCAAATGCGAGGATAAAAATTAAAGCAAAAAAAAATGTGTTTTTCATTTCAAAAGATTTGATAATGTGTAAAGATAATTTATTATAGTGAAAAGTGAAAAACAGCTATGGAGTTTTTGAAGATTTCGGAAAAGATGTATAATCTCCTACCCGCAGACAGCAGACTTTTAAGGGCAAAATCTGTTTAAATCAACTAATTAATTTCAATGACTGATGATTCGGGAAGCCAGCCAACCTCTCCGTTGATAAGGCGAATTTGCCTCCATCCCTGAATAGAGTCTGTCACATAAACCTTGGTTCCTTCATAGGCCACAAAAACATCTTTTCCAGCAATATCGGGCGAACTTTTAACTGTTATGGTGGGCTCGTTAATAATGGCAATATTACATTCCATGATATCACTTTTTCTAAGTGATGAAAACACAAAAGATGAAACTGTCAGAATTACCATAAATATTCCAAAACCCAGGATAAGTTTTTTAATAAGCATGTTATTGCTGAACAGAAAAACAAGAACCGAGGATAGAAGCAAGATAAAAGAAACAATTGAAATTATGGCCCAATTGTCTGAAGAAAGCACACTTCTCAGATTTTTCATCCAGATATTTACAGCAAGTTCCGGTTCCTTTTCATTTTTTGCAGTCACTTTCAAATAAGCCAATTGAAGATTGAAATTTATATCTTCGTCATTGGGGTCAAGCAGTTTTGCCCTCTCAAAATTCAGGATTGCATGGGTAAAATCTCCATTTCTGAAATATGAATTTCCAAGATTATAGTATAGTTCAGCAGCAACATAGCCGCTGTCAATTAAACTCTTATATTTTTCAATGGCATTTTTGAAATCACCCTTCTGGTAATAATAATCCGCCGAATCAATGACAGGGTTGTCATGTGAAAAAACCGGCGCATACATGCCAATCAGGAGTAATCCAACTATTATTCTCAGTTTCAGCATCATATTATTACTTATTAATTTTTCCTTCAATTTCACTGATGAGCTTCAGTGTTTCATTATAAATTTCCTGCATACCGCCTCCAACCGAAGTCGGAGCATATCTTGCATACTCACATTTATCAAGAATTTCAGACAATTTTGAAACATATTGTCCGTCTATATTTTTTGTGGTTAATCCGTTAATAACAGCATCTTTATTCAGATCAGAAAGCGGGATATTAAGTTTAAAACTGAAATAGCCCCAAACTGACTTCAGCACTTCATCATAAAACTGTTCGTTACCCGACTGCATCAGGGCGCGTGCATTATTCAAACGCTGCATAGCCATTTTTCTTGCCTTTTTGTTTTTTACATAGACAATATCCGAACGTTTTTTAAGCTGATTCTTTTTAAGGAAAAGAATTACAATAAATGCAAGTAAGGCGGCAGGAAACGAAAGAAAATATGAAGCAGATCCATAAATGAAACTGTCCTTTTTACTTAGACTGTAATCTTCAATTTTAATAAACCGGATATCCTTTCCGAGATATTTAACATCTTCCTTGCTAACACCTGTAATAACCGTTGCTTCTTCATCACCACTTCCTTTTTTGACATTAATGGTATATTCTTCAGATTTAAGGGTTTTATAGGTTCCCGAAGCAGGGTCGAAATAGCTGAAAGTCACTGCAGGGATGGTGAATTTTCCGGCATGGCGGGGAATAATCACATATTCAAAACTTTTGCTGCCCGATGAGCCCGACATGGTAATATTCACATTATCAACAACCTTCGGGTCATATTTTTCAAAATCAACCGGAAAATCAATTTCAAAAGGATCGATCAAACGAAGGTTTCCCTGTCCGGATACAGTGTAAGTAAGTGTAATAGCATCGTTTGTAGAAATATCGGTATTGTCAATATTTGATTCCAGTTTCAACTGGCCAACAGCCCCGTTGAAGTCATCAGGTGCACCGCCGGGCAAAGCTTTAACATCAACAGTTACAGGTGATGAATAAATAGTTTTCTGAACATTTTTCATGTTTCTTCCAAAAAACTCATCCATCAGACTTGTTCTGCCTGAATTAACTTTATACTGAACAATACACTCAATATCAGCCGGATCGATGGTAAGTTTACCGGCCTTTTGGGGTATTAAAATAAACTGTTGAATAATGGCAGTGTTGTATATCTGTCCGTTTACATTTTCGCGCTTAAGCTGAATCTGATCAGGCGAAAGATCGTGTTTAAGGAATCCGTTAAACTTAGGCGCATTAAATTTACCCAGATCAACAAGGTTTACTTTTGAGAAAATTTTCACCGTAGCCACCAGATGTTCTCCCTGATACAATTTGCTTTTGCTTAAGATGACCGACATATATAAGTCAGATCCGGAAATTTCGGGAGAGGCGGTTGTTCCCTGATTGGAATTATTTTGATTATTCGTTTTTGGGGTACCTTTAACAACCTCGATCACCACAGAATTGGAAGTGTATTCTTTTCCGCTGACAGTAATTTTTGCACCGGGAATGGTGAATTTACCTTCTTTGGAGGCTTTAAGCGTGTATGTATAGGTAAAAGTAACAGTTTGCGTCATGTTTCCATTGACAATCTGAATATTTGAACTTTGCGAAGTACTTGGTCCGCCCAACATTTCAAAGCTGCCTATATCGGGTAATTTCAGATTACTACCCTGAGCATTAACCTGATATTGGAGGTAAAAAGCATCCCCGGTAGAAACAGCTCCGGGACCCAAAGCTTTAAACGACACTGTTTGCGTAAATCCCGCAAAAAATGTTGCAATCAATATGGTTGTTAACAATTTATACATGGTCCAAAAATAGTATTTATTTTGACACAAGATTAATCAATCAGGTGTCGGTTTTACCAGTCCTTATCTGATTTTATTTTAACAGCTTTTTCTTTTTCCTTATTTACTTTATCCAGAGTTTTCTGCTGATCTTCCCTGAGCATTTTCAGCAGGCGTTCAGCATCTTCCTTAGATATCTCAATGGGTTTCATGCCGTCGGTATCTTCACTGTCGGGTTTGCCGTCGTTATCTGAATCGGTGTCCTGATAATCGGGTTTACCGTCTTTATCGGTATCCTGAGGTTTTTGAGGATCGGGACCGGCTTCATATTCATCGGGACGACCATCATTATCGGCATCCTGATCGTCGTAATCAGGCTTGCCATCCTTGTCTGTATCAGAAGGTTTTTGTTTGTTTTTTCCTTTTTCAACCTCATCGGGAATGCCATCACCATCTTTATCGTCGTAATCTTTGTTCTGATTGTTTTTATTCTGGTTTTCGTTGTTCTGCTGCTGGTTTTGTTGTTGTTGCTGCTGCTGTTGCTGCTGCTGTTGCTGCTGTTGTTGTTCCTGTTGTTTTTTAAGTCTTTGTGCAAAAGTAAGATTATACTTTGTATCCTTGTCATCGGGTTTATTGCGCAAAGCATTTTTGTAGGCTTCAATGCTTTCATCGAGTTTTTTCACTTGCAGGTAACAGTTTCCAAGATCGTGATAAATGCGGGCCAGGTTCGGTTTTGAATTAGAATTTTCGAGCATCGAATTATAATGTTCGGTTGCTTTCTCATATTCGCCCTGTTTATACAAGGAATTAGCAATATTATAAGAAGCTTCGAAAGACCCGGGTTTTTCTTCAAGAGCCAATCTGTAATAGCGTTCCGCTTCCTTAAAATCACCCTTATTGTAATACTCAGTACCCTTGTTGATATATTTTCGCTCATATTGCGAAAAAACTGAGCAAGCAGTAATCATCAGTATTATAAAAATCCATTGTTTCATTGCCATTAAACTTTAATTTTAAACAGGTTAAAATTTGCAAAAAGTTTATTTTTTCTTTCAAGAAGAACAAAGTCTATAAGCAGGAAGAACAGTGCAATTCCTGCAAACCAAAGAAATCTGTCCCTAAAATAAGCCATTTCAGAATCGGCATCATTTTCACCGGTTTTTTCAGGATCAAGTGAATATTTTTCAACCGCATTGATTTCCTTATAGATATCTTCCATATTTGATGCTGCAAAAAATTTACCGTTTCCGGTAGCAGCAATCTCTGCGAGCATTTTTTGGTTCAATTTTGAAATAATCACATTATTGTTCAGGTCTCTTTTAAAATCCCTTTTTCCGTTGGAATAATCAGGTACCGGCGCACCCTTAGGCGAACCCATTCCAATGGTATGAATGATCACATTATTTTCTTCTGCAAGAGCAGCTGTTTCAAGAGCATTCTGCTCATGATCCTCTCCGTCGGAAATAATTATCAGAACTTTATCTCTGTTTTTATTGGGAGTAAATGCATGCAGTGCAAGATTAATTGCTTTGCCAATTGCAGTTCCCTGCTGTCCGATCAAAGCAGGTGTTATCGATTCAAGGAACATTTTTGCAGATACATAATCAGAAGTAATAGGCAATTGAATGAAAGCATCACCGGCAAAAACAATTAATCCAATATTATTTGAGCGGTCAAGCTCATCAACCATTCTCGATATCAGTTGTTTTGCACGAAACAGTCTGCTTGGCTTTATATCTTCGGCCATCATACTGTTTGAGATATCCAGGGCAATCATAATTTCCACCCCTTCCTTTTTTCCTTTTTGTTCAGCAATTTCAGGTTTGTCGGCCAGACTAAGAATAATAAAAGAAAGTCCGATCAATATAAAAATAAACTTTACCACCGGACGCCATGAAGACACATCAGGCATCAGCAGTTTCAGTATAGCAGGATTTCCCAATTTATTCAGATACCTGCGCGACACATAAGTATTGACAATATAGATGCCAGCCAGTACCGGTATTACCAGCAGCCACCATAAAATTTCACTGTGATGAAAAATAAAAAAATCCATATTTATTTATTTTATCAATTACATTCCGTTAGGGAATGTTGCGTAAAACAAGTTTTCTAATTAAAATTTCCAATAAAATCAGGCATGCGGCAATAAAGGCAAAAATGAAAAATTCTTCTTTAGTGCGCGTATGCAGTTGTTTTTGCATGAAAGTTTTCTCCATCTCGTCAATTTCATTGTAAATCTCCTCTAAACTTTCATTGTTTGTTGCCCTGAAATACTTTCCTCCGGTTTGTTTGGCAATATCAATCAAAATGTCCTCATCAATTTCGACATCAATATTCTGGTACTGAACGCCAAAAGGTGTTTGAAAAGGATAAGGTGCCTGTCCGTGCTTGCCAACGCCGATTGTATAAACCCTGATTCCATATATCGCAGCAAGGTCAGAGGCATCCTTGGGTTCAACCATACCTGCATTGTTCATACCATCGGTAAGCAAAATGATAACTTTTGATTTAGCCTCACTGTCTTTCAGAAGATTAACAGCATTTGCCAAACCCAGTCCGATAGCAGTTCCATCCTCAATCATCCCGTTTTTAAGGGCATTAAACAAATTAACAAGCGCCACATGATCCATTGTCAGCGGGCATTGGGTAAAGGATTCGCCCGAGTACACCACCAGACCGATGTTGTCGTTGGGTCGGCCGGTAATAAAGTTAATGGCCACATTTTTAGCAGCTTCAAGGCGGTTTGGTTTCAGATCTTCGGCGAGCATTGAACCGGAAATATCTACAGCCATGGCAATGTCAATACCTTTTGTATTAACGGACTCCCATGAGTTGAAAGATTGCGGGCGGGCCAGAACTGTAATCAGCAAGGCCACAGCAATTACCCTAAGTCCGAATGGCACATGACGCAGGTAAAATCTGAAAGACCGCTCAGAGCCGGCAAATCCCTTCAGCGAAGATATACGGATTGTGGCCGATGCATTTCTTTCTTTCAGCACGTACCATAAAATCATGGGAACAATGATGATGAGAAGATAAAAGAAATCAGGCTGTGCCCATTCAATTTCGCTGAATCCCGGAAACTTCAATAAATCCCAGTTCATTTATTCACCCTCCACTGAATTTTGCGGTTCAACATTATTTTCTTTTTCAGGTTTTATTTCTTCAACCTGTTTGGTATTATCCACAAGCTGCCATGAATTGCGCATACTGACATCATTTTCATCGGGAAGCGGTGTAAGCTTGGCAAACTTGACCAAATCGGCCAATTCAAGAGTTTGTTTCAATAATTTGAAATTGGTTTCATCAAGTGCCCTGTGTTTTTCAATATCAGCCATAATTTCAGCAGTTGTTTGCTCAAGAGCCATAATTCTGAAACGATGTTCAATATATCTTCTGATGATTTCGGTAAGTTCGCTGTGGTATTCTTTGATTTTATTTGCCTGCCACAATTTCTTTTCCTTCAGATCGGTAAGCGACCTGAAAGCAATAATATGAGCAGGTTCCCTTGGAATTTCGGGTACAGGGGCGTTGAGCTTTTTCTTTTGATAATAGCGGTAGATGAAGTAAGCAGCAGCAGCAAGCAGTACAAAAAGAATAAAATAAATATAAAATCTTTTGATGAAATTGCTCACATCTTCCCAGAAAGACCATTCGGCATCAAAAGGTTTTTTCACATCCTTTATGAGATAGTATGAGAACAGTTTATCGCCCTTCTTAACCGACTGATATTCTTTAACAAACAATTCCTTGATAATCATTGGCATTCGATAGGATTCCAGTCGTCCCCCCTCACTAAAAATGAACATCATATCCTTGTTTCCTGCGATTATTTCGGCAAAGGCATTATCGGTTACTTCTGATTTGGAAACAATTCCTGTTTTATTATACAAATCCTCTAAAAGCTGATTATACATTTGCTGATAATACTGATCAACAAGTTTATTCAATTCATCAGTACCCATGGATTGTTTAACCGAGTCGGGAACACTTTCCATAAGCGCTTCGCGTGTTAATCCGCGTCCCAGAATCACCATTCCTTCAGATTCGGCAAAGACAGTGTCAATGGCAGCGGTATCAATGGGCATTTCCATAACCACCAGCGGAATGGAGTCGGCATAAATAGTATCCGTAACACTTCCATCCGTAACCACAACCGGAAAACGGTTTAAGGAGTAAACACCGGGATCGAAACAGGTGATCAGGTATTTTTGTTTAATTGAAATCTGGTTCGCTTCCTTTTTAACAGTGTCGGTGTTATACATTTCGACGAGTTCGATATTCTTTGCAATGGTATCTTTAAAAGTAGGGAAATACATTTTAAAATCAGGCTTATGAATGGCTTCGATAACCAGATTTATCTGATCACCGAGCAAAATTGAATCCTTTTCAAAGTAAGATTTAAAAAGATAAACCTGAGCACTTACTTTCAAAGAAGAAAGAAAAAAGAGAGCAAAGATTAAAAATAGTAGCCTTTTCATATTAATTTCTGCTGTCCCGTTTTTTAAATAAGTTAATTAATGGTCTCACATAATCCTCATCAGTACAAAGGGAAATACTGTCGATCCCTGATTTATTAAATGTTTCAGCCAGTTTATTTTTTTTAGCGGCCCAATGATCGGCATATTTTCTGCGTGTAGATTTTCTTGAAGTATCAATCCAAACACTTTTTCCCGACTCAGCATCCCTGAATTTAATCAGTCCGGCATTAGGCATCACACCCTCCCTCTGGTCAAAAATTTCCATTGCGATGACATCATGTTTTCTGTTAGCAATTCTGAGTGCATCTTCGAATCCCTCGTCAATAAAATCAGAAATCACAAATGCTGTGCTTCTTTTTTTAATCACGCTGGTAAAATACTTCACAGCTTCGGAGATATTGGTTCCGGTACCCTGCGGTCTGAAATCAATGAGTTCACGGATGATGCGCAGAATATGTTGTTTTCCTTTTTTTGGGGGAATGAATTTTTCGATTCTGTCGCTGAAAAGGATCACCCCAATTTTATCATTGTTCTGAATTGCGCTGAAAGACAGAACAGCCGCAATTTCGGTGATCAGGTCACTTTTCATCTGGCCACCGGTTCCGAAGAATTTGGAGCCACTGACATCGATAATGAGGATAACGGTTAATTCCCTTTCCTCTTCGTAAATTTTTATGTAAGGATGGTTAAAACGGGCTGTCACATTCCAGTCAATATCCCTGATGCTGTCGCCGTAGTTGTATTCACGAACTTCGGAGAAAGTCATACCTTTGCCTTTAAAAGCACTGTGATATTGTCCTGCAAAAATGTGTTTGGACAATCCCCTTGTTTTAATTTCAATCTTCCTAACCTTTTTTAATAATTCTGATGCTTCCACGTTTATTTCTTATTCTGAATTATTAAAGTAAAAAACCATTCATTTTTTTGCAGTATAATTTCGTATTGTTTTCCTTTGCTGCTTTCGATCCATTTAAGACTTCCCTTGTAATCGTACTTTTTATTGAGTGTATCCAAAGAATTTTTCAATAAAGAGTTGTCCAGCATGAATTTCGACATTTCGCACTTTTTGCTTTCATCAAAAAAGAACATCAATGTTTTTAAGTCATCTTTATCAGTAAATTTCAGTGTGCTGTGCAAACTTTTCAGGTTGCTGTCATCACATGAAAGTGCCGGATAAAGTTTTTTCATGGATTTTTTAACATCATCAACACTTTTGCCGATCAGGTTTTGGCCCATCATGGCTGAGCTAACAAAGAACAGAGCAAATGTGATAATTAAGTTTTTCATTTTTTTCATCATGTTCCGGACAGCCATTTAGTGTTTCGGTTAAAATTCGCTGGTGGTGCCGGACTGTTTTATATATTAAGGAACTTCAACCGTATTAAGTATTTCGTTGATAATATCTTCGGATACGATATTTTCTGCTTCAGCCTCATAAGTAAGTCCGATCCTGTGACGCAGCACATCATGACAAACAGCGCGCACATCCTCGGGAATCACATAACCTCTGCGCTTGATAAAAGCGAAGGCTTTTGAAGCCATGGCCAGACTGATACTTGCACGGGGAGAAGCCCCAAAGCTGATCATGTTTGCAAACTTTTTCAGTCCGTATGCTTCCGGTTCCCTGGTAGCAAAAACGATATCCACAATATATTTTTCAATTTTCTCGTCCATATAAACATCTTTAACCACCGAGCGGGCTTTAATGATGTCTTCGGGTTTTACCACCTGTATAGCTTTTGGCATTACATGGGCGATATTTTCCCTGATAATTTTTCTTTCATCCTCACGGGTGGGATAAGAAATCACCACTTTAAGCATGAAACGGTCAACCTGTGCTTCGGGAAGCGGATAGGTACCTTCCTGTTCAATGGGGTTTTGGGTAGCCAAAACCAGGAAAGGTTCCTCGAGTTTGTAAGTTGTATCCCCGATAGTTACCTGTCTTTCCTGCATGGCTTCAAGTAATGCACTTTGAACCTTTGCAGGGGCGCGGTTGATTTCATCAGCCAGAATAAAATTGGCAAAAATCGGGCCTTTTTTTACGACAAACTCTTCTCTTTTCTGAGAATAGATCATGGTACCGACTACGTCAGCAGGCAGGAGGTCGGGAGTAAACTGAATACGGTGGAATTTCGCATCGACAGTGTTCGCAAGGGTATTAATGGCAAGTGTTTTAGCCAATCCGGGCACCCCTTCAAGCAAAATATGACCGTTGGAAAGCAGTCCGACCAGCAACCTTTCAATCAAATGTTTCTGTCCGACAATCACTTTTCCCATTTCCATGGTGATCAGCTCAATGAAGGCCGATTCCTTCTGAATTCGCTCATTTAACTCCCTGATGTCAAATGAGGCATTAGGCATAGTTGTTACAGATACTGTATCCATTTTCTAATTAAATTTTTACTAATTTTTATTCAAATATCCGACTTTTATTAGATGCTACAAATTTATTATTCATAAAGTTTAATAATTTTGTAAATTTGTTAAAAATTGTTAAGCATTAAAAACTTGAAAATCAGATATTTTATTTACATATCCTATCACGGGAAAAATTACTGTGGCTGGCAAATACAGAAAAATGGCATTTCGGTTCAGCAAATTCTGAATGAAAAGCTGTCAATTGTACTTAAAGAGGAAATTCAGGTTACAGGTTGCGGACGGACCGATACAGGAGTTCATGCACGCAATTATGTAGCTCATTTTGACACATCAGCAAAAATAAAATCACCGGATGATTTCATTATCAAGATGAATAAATTTTTGCCGCAGGACATTGTTATCCACAAAATGATTCAGGTACAAGATGACCTTCACGCTAGATTTGATGCAAAAGAGCGGACGTACCGATATTACATCAGCACGAAAAAAGATCCGTTCAGGCGTGAAACATCATGGTACTACCCCACTCCGCTTAATTTAAAGCTGATGAACCAGGCAGCAGCCGTATTGCACGAATATACCGACTTTACCAGTTTCAGCAAGCTGCACACCGATGTAAAAACAAATAATTGCAAAATAAAAGAGGCATTCTGGAAACAGGAAGGCGATATGCTGATATTTGAAATCACTGCCGACAGGTTTTTGAGAAATATGGTGCGGGCCATTGTGGGGACACTGGTAGAGATTGGAAGAGAAAAAATCACATTACAGGACTTCAGGAAAATTATAGAAAGCAAGGACCGTGGACAAGCGGGGAAGTCGGTGCCGGCGGAGGGGTTGTTTTTGGAGGGGGTTGGGTATGAGTTATGAGTTATGAGTTATGAGTTATGGGTGATGGGTGATGGGTTACTCACTACGACTCATTCTGTACAAGATCCCAGCATTAATGTTATCAATTCTAAAATACCGAAGATTCATATCAATAAAAAAATTGAACTTTCTATCTTTAATTGTGAAATCGTAGGATAAAAAAACTGACTTGTAAGGAATTAAATCATTTCTCACAAAAAAATCAGCACTATAATATGTCAATACCTCATTATTTGTTAATTTATTATACCATCTATCAATATTTAAAAAATTGAACATTAAGCCTATTCCTGCATTAAAATTATGAAATTTATATTTTAAATAAACAGGTATTTCGAAAAGGTGGGAACTACGCTTTTTAATTAATGGAAAGGCAGTTGTATCCCTCCAATTTGAATTTGGGTAGTAATAAACAATTATAGAATCAATATTTTTCTCACCATTTAATCTTACTCTTTTGTTCAAATACTGTATTCCATATGACAAATAAAAATTATTTAACAGCCTTCGATTGTCTAAAATTTTAAGACTAAAGCTTGAAGGTTTGGTTAAATAATAACCAGGGGGATAAGCAGGATCAATCAAAAAAAAAGGAACATAAATAGGTTTTGTGATCTGATTATATGTATACCCGGCACCTATCGTGATGTAATTTTTACAAGAATCAGCCTTTTGTGAAAAACAAAAAATGGTATTCACCAGAATAATCAATGTTAAATATTTTCTCATTTTAAAAAGCTAAAAGAAAAGCCGTTAAGTAAAACTAAGAAATTAATTTAATATTTTGTTGATGGTGGCATAAAAAAATAAACTTTTGCAATTAGAAAGTTTATGGATTATTTTTGTATAAATTAAAAATCAATTATTATGCAAATAATTTTCAACATTGATTTGAAAAATAAAGATGCACTTGCATTATTAAACTACATACAGAGTTTAGATTTTATTAAAATTGAAAACAAAATAAGCGTTCTTTCAGAAGCACAGAAAAATGCCATTGATTTTGGGTTAAAAGCTGTTAAATATGGTAAAACAAAAGAACATAAGGAAGTTTTGGAAGAAACTCAGGCTAGATATCCAAATTTGTTTAAAAATTGATTTCATTTTTTCAAATAAAAAAATGAAAATAATAAAGTTTTTTTATCCCATAATAAGTATTTCCTTTTTTTTAATTCTTTCAACGAATTTTTTAGGGTGCAATAACTCTAGCAATAATTTTGAAGATAATAGTGTTAAAAAAAATGATTCCACTAAAAAAGATACTTTTGTTATATACACGCTACCAAGCAGATTAGAAAACACATATTTGGGATTTAATTCACCATTAGCAATAAACAGAATAGCAGAAATAGAAAACGAGTATTTTAATAATTACAAAAAATGTTGCAGTAAATACTATGGGACAATGTGGTATGAATCTTTGAGTTCAGATATTAATAATGGCAACCTTTTCGAAAATTACAAAAAAGAACTTCTAAAAAGAAATGAAAAACCAGACAGTATGCATTGTACAATATATGCAATTGAAGCACTCAAAGTAGGTTTGGATACAAATTTCTCTGTCTTCGAAAAACATCATCAACAAATATGGAATAATCGAGAATACGCCGGGTGGAGTGTTGCCTATATTTTAACAACTAAATTTAACTGGAAAGCTTATCTTATAATCTCAGAAGGATCAAATGAATATAATTCCTGCTTGAGAAATTTTTCTATTGATGGGACGTATCATGTTTGGAAACAACCATCAATTCCATTAAAGAAAATACTTCACACATATAATGATAAAGAAGAAATAGATAGTCTACTTAAATCAAATGAATTTGGATGGGGATTCAGTGATCAGGGTTACCACACATGGATAACCAGATTTGATGAATTGAAAGAATGTAATTGGGTTGGAACACCTTCTGCAAAATTTGATAACGGTTTTAATAGTATTTTGTTTTTATCAACAAAATTCAGTGATTATTTTTGTTACACATCTCACGTTATTGTTTTTCCTCAGAAAAAGTGATTATTTTTAAAATCAATTCCATCAATAAGACTGTAGCTAACAAAATACCAAAGAAGAATTTTACATGAGTAAATATTCTGCATTGGAGACCCGCCATTCACCCCATCACATATCAATTCTTGATACTTGCTACCTGCTACCTGCTACTAACTACCCACAACCACCTTTATCAACCAATAAACCAGTGGCAGAGTAACAAGGCAAAGCACCGTAGTAACAAACAAATTTTCGATGGCGGTTTTTTCGTTTCCTCCGTATTTTTTAACCAATATGATGATGATAACCATGCAGGGCATGGCGGCTTCGAGGACAACTGTTGAAAGGGCGATGATTCCGAATTCGATTCCGAAAAATGTGGTTAATGAATGAATGATCATCAGAATTATAAACGGACCAAGAATCAGTTTATTCAGACTGAGCACATAAATATGAGGTTGTTTTATTGTTTCTGAAAGTTTTATTCCGGCTATCAATGCGCCAATATATATCATGGCCAGATATAAAGTTGTATCTCCCAGTCCGCCCAGCGATTTGTGCAAAATATCAGGCATTTCAATCTGAAAAGACATCATTAATAATCCTATGAGCAGCGCAATGGTATTGGGATTGGCAAATTTTTTCAGATTTTGTTTCAGTCCGGCCGTTTTTTCTTTTCTCAAAACATAAATAGCCAATGTCCACATGAGCGTATTGGATGCCACCTGATAAATGGCTGCATACAGCAAAGCTTCGCCACCGGGAAACAGTTCGTTTAAAACAGGAAATCCCATGAAAACGATATTTCCATAAGTGGTATGGAGAATATGTACTTTTCCGATTTCATCATTTAACCTGAGGGCTTTACTCGATAACATTCCTATTCCCATCAGTACAAAAATGGCGAGGTAGGAAAAAACAAAAACCCAGATGCTGTTACTGATTATCTCACCTGTAAATTTAAGATCAGAAAGTGAGGTGATAATTAAAAAAGGAGATGTGATGTTGATGATGATGCCAGCCAGACTTTCATTCACAACAGGTGAAATGATTTTCAACCGGGCTGCCAGAACCCCTATTAGTCCTACAATTCCGAGAATTGCTACCTGGTTGAAAATGGTTTCTAGTTCCAAGGGTATAGAAATAAGGCTGTAAAGTTAGGAAGAAAATATCATTAAAGCGAGTATTGCTTCGCAATCAGCCATTCGGAGGATTGCGAAGCAAAAATCTAATATTTATTCCTCTTCGATTTTTTCTTAAATTTTTCGGGAGTAAAACTCTTTTTTTCTTTAGTTTTTGAATCGGGTTTTGAGATTTCCACTACTGTGCGGATTTTATCAAAAACGGCCTGGTTCATGGTTTTGATGATCAGGTCTTCGTAGCTCGAATCGACTTCAAAAAATGAAAATCCTTTCATGATGTCGATTTTTCCTATTTCGATTCCGCGTGTACGGGTGCAATCGTTGATCAGTCCCATTAAACGATGTGGATTCAGAGAGTTTCGGGAACCCAGATTGATAAAAAATCTCGAGAATGCCATGTCTTTTCTGTAATTTCTCTCGGTCTGGACGTCGTTACGATTCTTACTCCGGTCTTTACGTTCCCTGCGGTTGGTTTCGGTATAATCATCATCACGACGTTTTTCCTTCTCTTTAACATTCAGATCGGGAGCATTTTTATAGTACTCCAGAAAACGGTTAAACTCAACCGAAACAAAATGTTTGATCAGTTCCTCACGGTCGAGCCAGTCTAGTTTCTTATAAATAGCAGGAAGATATTGTTCGATCTGAGTTTCATTGACCTCAATTTTTTCCACCTTGTCAATGAGGTTAAACAGTTGTCTTTCGCAAATTTCAGTCCCGATGGGCACAGGTTTTCTCTTAAAAGTTTTACCTGTTATCTTTTCAAGCTCCCTGATTTTATTGTTTTCGCGGGTATGGACAATGGAAATGGAGTAACCCGATTTTCCTGCCCTGCCTGTTCGTCCGCTGCGGTGAATATAAGCTTCCAGTTCATCGGGCAGATTATAATTAATGATGTGCGTCAGGTCATTCACATCGATTCCCCTGGCTGCCACATCCGTAGCCACAAGAAGCTGAAGGAGCTTTGATCTGAACCGTCCCATCACCATGTCGCGCTGAGCCTGGGATAGATCTCCATGCAGCGCATCGGCGTTGTAGCCGTCGGAAATCAGTTTATCGGCAATTTCCTTGGTTTCCATACGGGTGCGGCAAAAAACAATTCCGTAAATATTTGGGTTGATGTCGGCAATTCTTTTCAGCACTTCGTACCTTTTACCTGCATTCACCATGTAATAGATATGGCTGATGTTTTCGGCTCCCGAATTTTTCTTTCCAACAGAAATTTCCCTGGAGTTTTTCATATAATTTTGTGCAATCTTTGCCACATCTTTGGGCATGGTGGCAGAGAAAAGCAGAACTCTTTTTTCCTGTGGGGTGGTTGATAAAATATCATCCAGATCGTCTTTAAAACCCATGTCGAGCATCTCATCGGCTTCGTCAAGAATAAGCCACCTGATATTGCTTATTTTCAGAGCTTTTCTTTTGATGAGATCAAGGGTTCTGCCGGGTGTTCCAACCACAATATGCGAACCTTTTTTTAGTTTCTGCACCTGATTTTCTATGCTGGCGCCACCATAAACTGCAGTGATACGAAAAGAGTCGAGGTATTTTGAATAATTCTCAATATCATTTGTAATCTGAAGGCATAATTCACGTGTAGGGCATAAAATCAATGCCTGTACCGAGTTGTTTTGATAGTCAAGTTTTTCGAGAATGGGCAAACCAAACGCAGCGGTTTTTCCGGTGCCGGTCTGCGCCAATGCAACAATGTCTTCGGCTGATTCAAGTAAAGCCGGAATGACCTGTTCCTGAATGGGTGTGGGATTTACAAAGCCCATCTCTTCAATGGCTCTGATAATTTTTTCGTCTAATTGTAATTCACTAAAAGTGATCATTTCTTTCCTTTCTTTATACCTGCTGCAAACACCAATTTTTTGTATGGAGCAGGAAATTAATTGGGTGCAAAGGTAGTAAAATAGTTTGTAGTGAGAGGATTATTTGCGGCTAATGCGCGAATGATTAGTATAATCAGTATAATATCTGGCCGCTTATGCGCGAATACTTTTCTTTTTTGACTCTACCATTTACGCTCCAAATTCGGGAAGCGGCAAAAAACCTCTTGAAATTCTATCCGCTTTCATTATCTTTACAGTGTAATATGAAGATGCTAAAAATTTGTCTTCACATACATTAATAATTTGAGGCGCAAAATATTGCGTTTTAATTTATATTTATAACATTTACATTTATAATTTGAGACACAAAATTATTGTGTTTTAATTTATATTAATAACAATAACATTGATAATTTGAGATGCAAAATATTGCGTTTTAATTTAAATTGTAATATTTATATTATTAATTGGAGACGCAAAATATTGCGTCTCTAGCAAAAAAATATTTATGAAATTGATTTTTGTTGCGATTCTCTTCTTAACAATTGGTGGTTCTGTTTTTTCTCAATCAAACAAATGGCAGACTTTTTATGAAAAATCGGGGTATATGGATTCCCCTCCCTATGATTCAACCATAAATTTTTGTAAAAAAATGTGCGATGAATCGGATATCATGGAATATGTTTCTATTGGTAAAAGTGCCGGAGGATATGACATTCCCATGATCATTGTTAGCAGTGAAAAAAAATTTACATCAGGAGATGCGAAAAAATCGGGCAAACTTGTTATTCTGATTGAAGCATCCATCCATGCAGGCGAACCTGATGGCAAAGATGCCGGAATGATGTTGCTCCGTGACATGGCTATCCACAAAAAACACCTGAATTTACTCGATAATATGATCATTCTGTTCATCCCGGTAATGAATCCCGACGGAGACCTGCGCTATGGACCATACAACAGGATTAACCAAAACGGACCAGAAAATATGGGGTGGCGGACAAACTCCCAAAACCTCAACCTCAACCGCGATTTCCTGAAAGCTGAAACGCCTGAAATGCAGTCGTGGCACAAAATGTTTACCCAATGGCTGCCCGATCTTTTCATCGACTGTCATACCACCGACGGGGCAGATTATCAGTATAGTTTAACATACGGACTGGAAATCTACGGCAACATGGAGGATGGCCTTACCAAATGGCAAAAGGACAAGTATCTGCCTTATGCCGAGAAAAAGATGAAGGAATCGGGACATAAAATTTTCCCATACATCATGTTTAAGGAATGGCATGATCCGCGCAGCGGACTGGAAAGCTGGGTAGGTAGTCCGGCCCTATCCGAGGGCTACACCGCCATCAGAAACCGAATCGGTATTTTACTCGAAACCCACATGCTGAAACCTTATAAAACCCGTGTGGATGCTACTTTTGAGATGATCAGGCATACTTTGGAATTTGTAAACAGCGATCCAAATGAACTGAAAAAAATAAACCGCACTGCCGATGACAAATGCAAAACAGCCGAATTCAGAAAAAAACCCTACGTCATTGAATACGAAACCTCGGTGGAAAAAACTCAGGTTCCTTTTGAAGGCTTCGCCTATCATATGGAGATCAGTGATCTGACCGGCGGACCCTGGTTCAAATACTCCGATACCGCCAGTACTTTTATGATTGATTTTTACAACAAGCAGGTTCCCGTTTCGTATGTGACTATTCCGGAGGCATATATCATTCCGCCCGCCTATTCATTCATCGCTGAACGGCTAAAATTGCAGGGAGTAGAAATTCAATATCTGTCTGAAGAAAAAAACATTACAGTGGAATCTTACAAATTCACCGAATACGAATTTGACAACCGTCCCTATGAAGGAAAAATGCGTCTGAACAATTTCAAAACCAATGATATTAAAGAAACCCGCACTTTTCCAAAAGGATCGGCAGTGATTTTCACAAACCAAAGCACTGTTTTGCTCATTCTTCATGCCCTTGAGCCAAAGGGACCCAGTTCATTTTTGAGATGGGGCTATTTCAATGCCATTTTTGAGCAAAAAGAATACTCCGAAACCTATGTAATGGAAAAACTTGCACGTGAGATGCTTGAAAAAGATCCCGTTTTAAAAGCCGAGTACGAAAAAATTAAAAAAGACAATCCGGAATTTGCAAAAAATCAATGGCTGCAATGCAACTGGTTTTATCAGAGAACTAATTATGGAGATGCTTTTATGGGCGTTTATCCGGTTGGGAAGGTTGCTGATTTGAAAGAAGTTAGCGGTGGGTTAGGAGAGTGATTAGGGAGCGGGTAAAGCTGTGGAACGGTAAAAAGGCTAAATGATAGAAAGTTAGAAATTGGAAGGCACTCAGAGCGAGAAATATTATAGAAGAACTTTTCAACTTTAAAACATTAAGTAAAACTACTGATTTTAATTCAGGCTATTGTTTTTTGATTTTTTTTGTCAGTACTTTGTATTTAACTAAATTTATTTTAGTATCGTTCTTTTAATAATAAAAAACAGCTAAAACTTTTATTCAGGTCACAAAAACTGGTAATTTTTACACACATTGAATAATAAGTATTATTTTCGCATTTGGCGTGAGCTGATTCTGTTTTGTGTGTGGGTATACCAGTACCTTGTGACAAGCAGAATTTTGTTCACGCTTTTTTATTTTACAGCAGTCAGGTTTATCCATTTAGCATGTTTTAATAGTGAATTACAATAAAAGCGTTAGCTATTATTCTTGTCGCAAAAACTGGTACTTTTTACACACAAAGGATAGTAAGTTGACGGCTCATCCGCCGACAGGCGGATGAGTTTTTGCTTATTACCGCACAGGACCAATAACTACAGTCCCACGCTTTTTATATAATTAACCGCTTTCGAGGGGGACAACCAAAGCACAAATTAATTTTTTATGAAAAAAACAAAATTTATTTTGAGAAGACTGTGTTTTCCAATGATTGCAACGGCATTTCTCTTTTTCTCAGGTTGCGAGAAAGAAGAAATTAATGCTGACAGGCACAAGGGTTATACCCCGCCTGAAAATTACAATGAAATCAAAAGTGCCATTGACGATTTCAAAAAAGATGTCAAGCTTGGAAAGGTAAAATCGGATGAAACAAAAACCGTTGAACAGGTCCTGTTTGAGTTTGAAACGGTTTTAAATTATGATTTTGCTAATGTTAATGAATTGGAAATGACTGAGACCTATGATTTTGAGTTCACTTTAAATCATGCCGGTGAAAATGAAAATGGAGAAAAATTAGTCTGTATAAATGATGTAATTACAGAATACATGAGTATTTCAGACATTTATAATGGAAAAGAGGGCGATAAGCTTATGATTGCAGACCTGGAAATAAAGGAGTCGACCGACCAAAGCACAACTTATTCCGGTGTGCTATATAACGGAAAAGATGTTAATGATTTGGAACCCTTTCCTTATTTCACAAGGGCATACAATGCTATATACCCATATACTGGTGGCATATCCGCCTTTCAAGCCATTGAGAATGTAATTAACAGATACTTTATCGGACAAATGGAAAATGTAATATGGACCAATGTTGGTTACACTCTTGATTTTTACATGGATTGGTATTACAATCCTGAAACCGAGACTGGAACTACTTACGGTGATCTTGACTGGCTGTGGCTGGGTTATCCGGGAACAACCCCTTTAAGTATTGAAGACATGAACCATTATCTGCAGGGAGCATTAAACATTATAAATTTCAGGAAAATCTCATTAGATTATTGGGAAAGAAAAATTAAATTCGTTGATATGCTGGGATCATGCGCTCCATATGACAATGAATGCAGTCATGGGATCAGAATTGTCAGTGGCGTTCCTGTTGCTGAAATAACTAATTATTAATCAATAAAAGGTTGTTTCAAAAATGTTTCAATTAAGGGTTACAAAATTAAACGTTTATAATCAATTACATGAATGTATTTGAAACAACCTTTTTTTAACTTTGTTTTTTATGAAAAAGCTATATATAATATTATACGTATTTTTAAATTTGACTACATTTTCACAAACATTTGAGAAAAGAATAGTCACAGAGCATTTCGAGGGTGTCAGCGATATTATTTCATCAGCCGACGGGTATTTTTTTTCCCTTATCAGTTTTGATGTGAGCAACCCCTGGCGCTATAATTCAAAGATTTACAAGCTGGATGTAAACGGGGATTATGTTGATTCAGTTGAAATCGTGGATGAAGGATATAATTACAACATGGTGCGGTCATTGTTGTTGAGTAACGACACACTTTTTGTTATTTCAAGCGCGTACAACATTGATTTGTGGTCTGAAGGTAGTGATGCTTCCATAATGATTTCAAAATACAGCATGGAACTTGAACTGATTGCAGATACTATTTATGGCTATATCAATGAAGTAATTGATAATATTGAAGTTGATGAAGACGGCAACCTGATCGGGGCTGCCCTGGATTCAGAATCACATGTTATAGCATATAAAATCAATCCTGCCGACCTTTTTATAATGGCACGTAAGAAATATAGTTTTTCTTCATCTGTAGTAAACGGGGGACCAAGAATTACAGAATCGAAAAAAAATGATCAATATCTTTTTAACCAGGGCGGTGCATTATTTAGTCTGGACAAAAACACACTTGAATTTTTGGATACTTTGTTTTTTGATTCCTTTGCAGATATGTTTATGTCAAAAAAAGAGTTCGATTTTTGCAATGACTCCATATTTTTTCTGCCATTTGAAGGATTCAGTTTAAATGAATCAAATGATGAGGTAAATGAGGATATGGTTTTGTTAAAGATGTCAGAAACCAATGAGATAGCTACTGTGATTGATACTTTTTGGTTGTATATTGCCGATACATCGACATTTTGTGCCACTAAAAACTGTGTTTCCTTTATTGACGGGGAACGGTTTTATTTTGGGGGGATGCATAATTACAATGTTGAATCAACTCTATATAATGAACAATACAGATGGTTTTTGCTATACAAAATGGATGTGAGTGGAAATGTTATCTGGAGAAAATATTACGGGGGTGAATGCAATTACAACCTTATCAGTGTTCAGGCAACCAGCGACGGAGGATGCATAATGTCGGGGAATTACTTTAACTTTCCGGAAAAGGAATACCCAGATATAGATGCCATTATAATTAAGGTCGATTCTCTCGGGAATATGATCAACAGCTCTAACATCCCGATGGTCATGAAAAACTTCATCGTTTATCCAAACCCGGCAAAAGAAAAAATATTTATTGAAAGCGATGCCTCCATTGATAAAGTTGAAATATTCGATGTTTCCGGAATAAAAATTAAGAAAGATATAGTAAACAGCAACAATTATCAGACAAATATTTCAAACCTGAAAAAGGGATTGTATTTTATAAGAATTTACTCAAACGACAGTTTTTATGTTGAGAAACTGATAATCAATTAGAAAATAAATCGTTTTGAAAAATGTTAACAAAATATTTTAATAATTAAATAATAAATATTATTTTAGCATAAAATTAAACACCATTGAAAACCGATTTAGAACATCTGCCTGAGGAAAGGCAAAAGGAAATAAAAGAAATCGTTTCGGTATTGCACAAAAGTCTGCATGCCGAAATGATTATTTTATTCGGCTCATTTGCACGGGGCGATTGGGTTGACGAACAATACCGTGAAAAGGGCACCACTTTTGAGTACAAAAGCGATTATGATCTTTTGGTCGTGCTTGATAACGAAGAGCAAGCCCGAAAAAAAGAAACCGAAAAAAGGTGGAAGTATAAACTCCGGCGCGATTCAATAAAGGAAACCCCGCTAAACCTTATATTTCATGGAAATGAATATCTGAACAAAGAAATTGAAGACGGAAATTACTTTTTCATGGACGTTATAAAAGACGGCGTTATTCTTTACGACAGCGGAAAACACAAGCTGGCCTCCCCTGTCCCGTTAAACAAAGTTCAGCGAAAAAACAAAGCCGAGACATACTTTGCCAAATGGTTCGAAAACGCCAATGAATTTTATGACGATTTTGAAAGAAATTACAATCTGAAAAGGTACAATCAGGCCGCCTTCATGCTTCATCAATCAGCCGAGCGGTATTATATGACAATCCTGCTGGTTTATACTGATTATAAACCTAAGTTCCATGATCTTGAAAAATTAGATAAAATGGTTTGCCAGCTTGATGACCGGTTCAGGACAGTTTTTCAAAGCAAGGTTACTGAAGGCGGTCATCTATTTGATTTATTAAAAAAGGCCTACATCGACTCCCGTTATAAGCTCGATTATATCGTTACCGACAAAGATCTTGACTGGCTTTCTGAAAGAGTCAAAGAGCTTAGAAAACTTGCTGAAGAGGGATGTAATGACATGATCAAATCCATATAAAATTCTAATACCCGTAAAAATTCTTCTTTACGGGTATTGTTTTTCAAGCAAGATTTATATCAGCTTTTATTTTACTTAAACCTGATCCAATGGAGAAATATCAGAATATTTATTCATGCTTTTTATCTTCCTTATGGCTGCAATTCCTCTAAAAAGCGCAATCAGGATACCTATCTTAACATAAATACCTGAGGTGGTTGGCGATCCATGAGACGGAGCCAAATAAACAATAGTCATAACCATGTCTGCAAAAATCAGCAAAATTGCTATGATCAAAGCAATCATGGATTGCTTTTCCTTTATAAAAACCGCCAAAAATATTAGTATTACTCCCACAATCAGTGATCCAAGACCAATACCCAAATTCTGCAGAGCATTTACCTGCATAGTCTCAGCAATGACACCAATCAAAATATTCAAACCTGCCAGCACAAGCAGCAGAATCCAGGTTCCTTTTAACACTGCGTATGGATCAGTTGAACTTCCCCTGACAGGAATATTATTTACAAGTATTTCCACACCTTGTTCAAACCAACCTCTTTTAACAAACTGAACACTTAACTCCCTTTTATCATCAATCCTGTAGGTTTTTCCTGATGAAAGTTCAGCTTTGTTTGCAAAAGTCATGATCACATTATTGTTCCAAATGACATTGAAATTTTTAAAAATACCTTTCCATTCTGTCTGAAGAAGTTCGGTTTTTTCGCTGTCGAGGTAGTATTTCTTTCGGGGCATAAGTTTAATCCTTTTTAAATGCAAGTTTAGTTTTTTTCTGTTAAGATTTAAAAAAAGATTTAAAAAAAGTTAAATCTTTAGAAACATAACAATCAAAAATTCCATTCTTTTTATTTTTTGAATATATTTATAAAATAATAATTATCAGTTTTTACCTTACTAAATTTACATGGTCATGAAAACCCTTTTAGTCGTTTTAGCTACCACAATAATTCTGTTCTCTGTTTCATGCAGCAATGAAAAAACCAAAGAGAAAAAAAAGGCCATTGTAAAACAAGAATCTCTTATCATCGGAGATCCTTTTAATTACGGAATTGAAAATATGTTGATTTTTCCTATTGGAACCAACTACCAGCCCATGGTTTATGAAAATGAAAAACCTACTGATTATAACCTTAACGAAATTACAGTTGGTTTCACCGCAAATGCAGGGACATTTAATGACCGCTGGGCGGAGGAAGAGTATATCAATACAAATGAAAACGAATTTGATATCCAAAACATTCTTTTCTATGACCTTGAAACGACAAAAAGTTACAAATTATTTAGTGATACCATGCACATATTATCCTTTTCGGTCCATAGTGAATTTTCAAATCCGATGATTGTTTACAGGATAGTAAAAACAGATAACAACAAAGATTCTTTATATAATTCAAAAGACCCGGTGATACTGTATGTTTCTGATCTGTACGGAAAGAATATGGTGCAGATAAGTCCGGATGACGAAAAGTTTATTGACTATTTTTATTATCCTGAAAAGAATATAATTCTTATCAAGACCATTGTAGACAGCAATAAGGACAAGAATTTTCTTTTCTCCGACGAGACCAATTTCAGAGAAATGAAAATCAATGAGCCCGGTCCGGGAAGAGAGTTATTTACAAATTCAATGAAAGACTCCCTGAGGATAAAATAGGGCTATTTAAGACCAAAGAAAATCAGATAATTCATAATTTAACTACAACAAAACCTAACAAACAAAACAATCGTTGAGCCGGTCAATAAATCATTTTTCATATATTTGCACCCTGAAAAACAATCAACCAATTTGCAAATGAAAAGCACATACATTGTCGATCAGGAGTTTAAAAAACTGGTGTTTAAGGAAAATCCGCTAGCCAAAGGAGGATATGAGGAATGCAAGTTTTCGGGTTGCGATTTTTCCGAAGCCAATTTATCGGATATGCAATTTACCGATTGCACCTTTTTTGCCTGTAATTTATCCATGTGCAAAATGAATAAAACTGTTCTAAACAACATCACTTTTATTGAATGCAAATTGCCCGGGGTAAGTTTTGAAAACTGTAACAGCTTTGGGTTATCTTTTAGTTTCACCAAATGCCAGCTTGATTACACCTCATTTTACAAAACAATAATAAGAAAAACAGTTTTTAAAGATTCCTTGCTTAAAGGAACCGACTTTACAGAATGCGACCTTACGGGTTCAGAATTCGACAACTGCGACCTGATTGAGGCAGTTTTTGAAAGATCTATTCTGGAAAAGGTCGATTTCAGAACGTCTTTTAATTTCAGCTTGAACCCCGAAGTAAACAGAATTAAAAAAGCTAAGTTTTCGCTTAACGGTTTGCCCGGATTGCTGAGCAGGTATGATATTGAGGTGGAGTAATCCTGAATCATAAAACATTGATTTTCTGATAATAACAATTTACAAAAACAAAAGTCACACAAAAACATATATTTATCATGCATTTTGTTTAGTTGATCACAGGTCAACAAAACATTTTCAGGCAATGGCTATAAATCCGAAAAACTTTTTTTGCCTCCTCCTTAATCACTTCAACAAAAACATTGGTCAATAAATTTCCGACTTTCATCTAAGCGCTAATTCTTTTATTGTTATTGGTCATTTTTTTTCAACGATTCATTGAATTAAAAGTAAAACTACTTAGAAAAGAGTTAATATGAAAACGTGCATATTACATATTCTGATGGTAATTTTACCGGTTTTAATGGCAACCGAAGTATCAGCTCAATGTCCGGGTGCCGGAAACAACCCTTGCTCAGCAGTACCAATAACTGTAAACGGTTCCTGCGTACCCATGACCAACACCAATTGCACAAACTTCACCAATCCCGGAACCTGTAATTCCGGTGCATTTCGTGATGTATGGGGCGTTTTTACCGTGGGAGCCGAAACTGAAATAACCATTTCATGGGTTTCAACATTAAGCCGCGATGGTGTTTTGCATTTGTATCATCTTCCTGCCGGAGGAAACTGCAATAATATTAGTGACTTCGTTCTTATAGCATGTGCCGACAACAACGGGAGTATTCTTGGTAATATGGAAACAATATCTGCATCTTTAATAACCGGTGAAACTTATTATATCAGAGGACAAAGATACAATTCCAACACAGGAATGGGTGCAGCAACAATGTGTGTAACCGGATTAATGCCTCCTGATTGTTCATGGTCTGTTTGCATTTCAGATTCTTACGGTGACGGGTGGAACGGTGGCAATATTCATGTTTATTCAGATGGCGTTTCTGTCGGAACATGGACCTTAAGCACCGGCGCAGGTCCGGTTTGTTATAATATTCCTGTTTATACAGGCGGTGACATTTTCATTGATTATACGGCTGGAAGCTGGGGTTATGAAAACAGTTATTCTCTATATGACAGTTACGGCAATCTGGTTTACACCGATGGCAATGACGGATCTGCCCCTGCAGATTACACATATACTGCAGCCGATTGCGATCCGCACCCCGTAACTCCCAATGAACAGGACTGCCTGGGAGCCATTCCGATCTGCGGTGATTCATACAGTACAACTGAATCTTATTCGGGCACAGGAAATATTCCCGGTGAAATTAACGGCAGTTCTTCATGCCTGTCTGCCGGTGAAAGAAATGATGTCTGGTACATTTTCACTGTTCAGCAGGACGGGAACCTGATGTTTACAATCACGCCAAATGACCCGGCCGATGATTATGATTGGGCTGTTTATAACCTCACTACAGCTTCCTGTTCTGACATTTACTCAGACCCTTCACTGGAAGTAAGTTGCAATTATTCAGGAACAGCAGGCACTACAGGCCCCGACGGTTCAACATCATTCACCAGTCAGGATGGCGGCGGTACTCCGTTTAATGCAGCCATTCCTGTACAGGAAGGAGAAATATATGTTATCAACGTGAGCAATTACAGCTCAACACAATACGGCTACTTCATAGATTTCAGTATGGCTTCGGGTGTTATCGTTGATGTAAATCCACCCGAACTTGACACCATAGTAAATTCTCCAACCTGCGGAGAAGAACAAATTACATTTTGGTTCAACGAACCTGTAGATACCGCATCAGTAAACAGCGATGACTTTGCAGTTACCGGTCCGGGTGGCTCATACAACGTAATATCCATTCAGGGAACCGGTGGTTCGGCCTCAGACCGTGAATATCTGATGACACTAAATACACAGCTTATTGCCGGAGGTACTTATACACTCAGTTTCAGCGGTCAGGTAGATGATGCCTGCGGCAATTCGGTAATTGGCAACAGTCTGGACTTTACTGTAAACGGAATAATTGGTTCTGTACTGGTTAACGATGGTATGGTTGTATGCTATGACGATGCTGCAGGAACAGCCACAGCTTCAGCAACAGGCGGGTCAGGCACATACAGTTATTTGTGGGAAACTGGCGCAACAACTGCTATGATAACAGGATTACCTGCAGGAGATTATTTAGTTACAATTTCAGACGATGTGGGCGTTTGCTATGACATCGTTACCGCTGATGTTAATCCGGCAAATGAGCTGGTGCCCAGCGGGACATGGGCAGGTACAATAAGTTCTGACTGGTATAATTGCTCAAACTGGGGTGGCGGATACATTCCCGTTTCTTCAACGGATGTCACAATCCCTGGCGGATGCAGCCATTATCCAATCTTTTCAGTTAATACCACCATCAATGGAACAACAGGTATATGTAACAGTATCGAAATATTAAGCGGCGGAGCCCTGACCATTAACAACAACAAAGATCTTACCGTTAACAATTCTGATTTACGTATCGAAGCAGGCGGAACCCTTTTTGTTGACAATGATATATTCCTGGTTTCAGGAGGAATGCTATACCAAAATGGCGGAGATATAAATCTGAATGGTGATTTTAGTAACAGTGCCACTTTTACCAGTGTTACAGGAACCTTTTATTTTACCGGTTCATCAATACAGTCGGTTTTGGGAACAAACACCTCTTCATTTTTCAACCTGACCTTGAATAATTCAGGTTCCGGAATGAAAATAGAAACAAATATAACTGTAAATGGAAACCTGACTTTATTAAACGGAGATATTGATCTGGAAGATAACCACATTGATTTGGGAACAACCGGAATACTGGTGAGTGAAAATGCCACAAACAGAATTACTGCCACAAATGGCAGCGGATTACCTGGTCCTGGTACCATAAAAGCAACAAGGATGAACCCTACGGGTAATGTTGCCGGACTGGGATTGTTTGTGACACCATCTGCTCCTCTTGGTAATACTACAATTACACGCGGACATGAGGAGTTAAACGGGACAGGGAGTTATGCAGGAAACACAAGCATTCTGAGGTATTATGACATTGTACCGGGTGCAAAGGCAGTTATTCCCTGCGATTTCACCTTGACCTATTTCGACAGTGAATTAAACGGACATACCGACGGCACACTGGTTATGTTCCAGGAAGTGCAGATGACCTGGGGAGGAGTCCCCGGACCAGTTTATATGGCGCCGCTTTCAACAATCAACGATGCATTGGCCAACACAGCTTTTGCGACAACAATCAATAACAACCTAAGCCATACAAAGGTTACTTTAGGCAGTCAGGGCAGTCTGCTGCCCGTGACACTGAAAGCATTTACAGCATCGTGTGAAACAAACAGTGTTAAGCTCGAATGGACAACCTGCAGCGAAAGAGACAATGATTATTTTACCATTGAAAAGAGCTACGATGGAATTACATTTGAACATCTGGCAAAAATTTCAGGAAGTGGAAATTCAGATGCAACAATAAATTATGAATATCCTGATTTTGAAGTATCGCCTTTGGTAACTTATTACAGGTTATGGCAGACCGATTATGACGGAAAAACCGAGATGTTGTCATTAAAGGCCGTTACATGCGGAGAAGAGGAACAATTCAGCATAGAACTGCTCCCCAACGGAGATAACAATTTCTCACTGATTTCGCACGGATGTTCAGAAAACCATATTTATTATTATCTGACCGACCAGCTTGGCAAAGTATTAATGCATTCGGGCAAGTATGATCCGGCCGGATATGCAATAATTGATCTTTCGGATAAACCGTCGGCCATATATAATCTTGTTGTTATCTGCGGTGATCATGTGGTTGTGGAGAAAATATTTAACAAGTAATGTTTTTACAAAAATCTTCATGATTAATTAAATGACCTGCCGATAAACAGATAACAAATTGATATATAGCCCGGGGCTATTATTATTTATGCCTTTCAGGCAATTTTAAATTACGTTTATAATTAAACTTTTTGTTTCATAAAATGAATTCTTCGGATTGATTTACTTAACAAGCAGGTTTAATTAAATGGCTATCGGGAAAGATGAATAATGTCTTTCTGGCGAATTCCCAGATAAATAATATATTCCATTTCGTTCATTAAACTCTTATTATTATATAGATAGAATACCAGGAAGTATAATTCAAAAAACTATTTAAACAAAATTTTATAGTCCAGATTATTATTGAAAAGCACGAGAGATCCTTTAATTTTTCGCTTTCAGAAGCCACCAGATTCTACGCCACCACTGAAAAAACCACTGTAGCAAAACCAACTTATATTGATGTCTGATACTCGCTACTTGATACTTGATACCAGCTACTAAATACTAAAAGCCAAAATAAAAACCGGCAAATCCCAGAATAAGAGCCATACCAATTTTAATCAACTTAACGTAGAGAAAACTGCGTTTGGATTCAGCGAACAAAGGCAATGCACCATGTCCGTCCTGCACAACTGAATTGGCCATCAGGATACTGAATGGCAATCCGCTGTACAAAAAAAGACTGATAAAAACGAGGTGTGGGCCTGATTCGGGAATCACACCGATTAAAATGGCAATCAGCAAGACATAAATATGCTGTGTTTTAATGAGTTCGGCAAGATCGACATATTCCATGGACCAGGTAATGAGCAGCAAAGCTCCAAAAGTCCAAAGGAAAATTTTCAGAAAATGTTTCTTCACAATATGCCCCCAAAGATGTTCATGAAGGAAATGATCGGGAACGGTTGAAACAATAAACAATGCAATCCCCAAGACACCAAGAAAAACAATCAAAAACCAGTTCCAGTTAAAAATTGGAACCAGAAAGTTTCCATGATCATGGTTTTCATCTTTACTTGCTTCTGCTTCGTGTTCGTGACTGCTGTGATCATCATTCGCAACCTTCTCAGTACCGGGCATTCCGATTATTGAATGGTTGTGGTCATGTGCAATATTTCCTGTAGAAACAGCTAAAATGAAAAGAACAAGAGCGGTGATTAAAATCCCTCTTTGAACTGATATACCTTTTAACTGAGGAATAATTTTTTTTCGGTCATAGCACTTGCACGAAAACTCATGATCATGAATCTCCATGTGTTTTTCACCTGTTATTCTATAATTCTTTTTCTTTATAAAATAATGAAAAACAAATCCTGTTAAAACAGCTAGTACCAACAATATAATATTCAGTTTTACAGCCGTTTCGGGCATCACTGAAAACATGACAAAGGCTTCATCACCGGTTGTAGCGATCATGGCCGCCATAAGAGCGCCGAAGCTCATTAAGTTGTGTGTATATAATGATACTACGGTATAAGTACCCAGGCAACCCGGAGTCAATCCGAGAATTGTAGCAACCAGAATCTGAAGTATGGGGTTTTTCTTCAGCGGTATGCTCCATTTGCCTTTTGTCTGAACATTTACATATTCAATAATCAACATCATTACCAGCACAAAACCGGTAATTATCAGGGTATTTTTAATTACATCAATCAGCATTATTCAGAATGGCTTTAAATAACAAAAGTAGGAAAAAGTTTGGATAGTTGAAAGTTTATAAAGTTTAAACCTACCATGAGAACCAAAAGTAAGAAAAACTAATCAATATCCCAATATTCTTAAGATATAAGAAAAACGACACATTTCAAAATTTATAATTTCTTAGTGCTTTTCGACTAAAATTGTTACTCTTTCGTTACTATAATTGATAGAATAGAAACAAAAAGATTACAGTATGGGAGCAGTAATTAGAGAGAAAAACATGAGTGATGGTTCATCATCGTTGTACCTTGATATTTATCATCAGGGAAAAAGGAAATATGAGTTTTTGAACATTCATCTATCGAACAAAAGAAAATTTGCAGAACAAGACAAGGTAAAAAGAGAACTGGCCGAAAAGATAAGAATCAAAAGGGATAATGAACTATTGGTTCAGAAATCAGTTTCATTTGAAAAGAAAACCGGACAGGACAATATTTTGTTGGCTCTTGATAAGCTTATAAGCGAAAAAAATTCAATGTCATTTGCTTGGAGTGCTGTAAAAAAACATTTGATTATTTTTTCCGGAAAGAAAACCAAACTTTGTTTTGACCAGATCAGCGAACAATGGATTTTGGATTTTCAATCATATTTATTAAAAAAAATATCAATAAACACTGCATTCAATTATTTGGCATACCTGAATTTTCTTTTTAAAACTGCCACCCGAAACAAAATAATCAAATCAAATCCGTTCGGTCATATACCCAAAAATTTAAGGATAAAAAAGCAGAGGGAAAACCAAAGGGTGTTTTTAATGTTGCACGAAATTGAAAAACTTGCAAAAACGGAGGTTGAAAAAAATAAGGAAGAGTACAAAAGGATTTTTCTTTTTTGCTGTTTTACTGGGCTTCGTTGGAGTGATGCAAATTGTCTGAAATGGAACAGCATCATGTCAATAAACAATAATGGGAGGCAAGAAAAAGCAATCCATTTCAGGCAAGAAAAAACAGAAAATATCCAAAGCCTTCCTCTTTCAAAACAAGCAATTGAGATATTGGAACTCCAAGGCAACAATGGTTCTGAGTTTGTTTTCTCTAAAATATACAAAAGTGTGGTTGTGCAGGGAAGCAAGGGAGCTCTGGTAAACATGAACAAGTTTTTGTCTGGATGGACTGAAAAAGCAAAAATAAAAAAACATGTGACTTTTCATGCTTCAAGGCACACTTTCGCTACTCTGGCGCTTACCTATGGAGCCGGTCTATATACTGTATCGAAATTATTGGGGCATCAGAGCGTAATAACAACAACAATCTATGCAAAGGTTGTTGATGAACTTAAAATAAACGCAGTTGCAAAACTGCCAAATCTTAATACAATTAACCTATAATATAATAGCGTCATGGGAGTAAAACTTAGAGAAAAAAAGACCAAAGATGGCGGATCGTCATTTTATCTTGATATAACCCATAAAAATTCAAGAAAATATGAGTTTTTGAATATTTATGTATCAAACAAAAGGTTGGATTTAAAAGAAAACCAAGAAAAGAGAAAAATCGCCGAAATGATTCGGAGTCAAAAGGAATATGATTTGATAATCAAGGAATCGGGAATGGAAGATTCAAAAAAAAGGTTGTCTGATTTTGTTGTCTTTTTTGAAGACCTTGTTGTCAATGAAAAGAAATCTTCAAAAATATGGAACGGCACACTTGTCCAAATGCGAAAATTTATCGGAAAGGACAAAGGTGTTAATTTTACCGAAATAAATGAGCAGTGGATTTTAGAATTTCAGAAATATTTGATAGGAAATCTGGAAGTAAATTCCAGTGTGACCTATATCAGCTGCCTGAACACATCATTGAACATTGCGGTTCAACAAAAGATAATACATGACAACCCTTTCAAAAACATCCAAAGGCAAAAAAAACTTAAAAGAAAAGATATTGAAAGGACTTTTCTGACCCTTGAGGATCTTAACAAACTGGCAAATGCGGAATCAGGCATACCAAAGCAGGTCAAACAGGCATTTTTGTTTTCATGTTTTTCAGGGTTAAGATGGAGTGACGTAAACAGCCTGAAATGGGATGATGTTGAAAATGTCGGGGGAAAAGGACAGGAAAAATTCATGCTTAGGTTTAGGCAGAAAAAGACAGGTTCGTTTGAATATCTTCCACTTTCAAGTCAGGCAATAGAAATATTGCATTCAAGGGAAAGTGATTTTGAACAGGAGCAAAAGCAGCAGAAACCTATTTCCGAAAAAAAGATTGAAATAGAACTGGGAAAGTTATATTTGTTTCCAAACCTGTATGTTTCCAATCCAATGTCTTCTGCAAAATTAAAAATGGTGAACGAGAAGCTTAGAAAATGGGCAAAAGATGCAGAAATAAAAAAAGACATTCATTTCCATGTTGGTCGTCATACTTTCGCTACCCTTGCCCTAACCTATGGAACTGACCTGTATACTGTGTCAAAATTGCTGGGACATAGAAATATTCAGACTACAACGATATATGCTAAAGTCATTGACAAGTTAAAAACTGAAGCTGTTGCAAAATTGCCGGTTATAAGCAGATAGAATTTAGAAATGAAAAATCTCTACAGTTTTTTGATAGAGGTTTTTCATTATTGATTTAGTTCTAAGAGTTACATTTCGACTTTTCAGGTTATTGTAATAATGCATTTTTGAAGAAACCCTTCGGGAGTTTTGATGAAATTATTTGCATTTTTTGATTTTGTTCTTACCTTTAAAAAGGTGATAATTAATCACTTTACTTAATAATAGAAAATGTCAAAAGATGATGTAAAAATTAATGATGGAATTTGTCAAAAGCCATGTTTGGATGATTCTGCTTTTAAGATATGCAAGGTTGATGACTGCTGTAACAATGAAATAATATTTGTAGATTTCATGAAAAAAAACTATTGTAAACAAATGTTCAGGTATGGGGGTTCCTTTGTTTGCAAATGCCCGACCAGAAAAGAATTGTTTCTTAAAAACAGAAGATAGTGATTTGTTTTCTTTTTTTTAGTGATTTCAAGTTAGTTATTTCACATAATTTTGTAACAAAAGGAAAAATACATGCGTAGTTTTAGTATAATGCATAGTAAAACTATTTCATACTACAACAGGGAAAAAGAAATTTTCTTTAAATCTTATCATGGTGAGATATATTTGAATGATGTTTTTGATTCATGGAATTCAATAATTGAAAATGAACTGAAAAACCTGTATGTAAAAAAATACATAATTGATTACCGTAATGCACAAATGCAATTTAAACCGAACGATATTAAGGCAATTGCAGAATTTTTGTGCAGCAAAAAGAAAGAATTTAAAGGTTCTTTTTTAGCCTTGGTAGTCAATTCGCCAGAAAAGGTGGTTTTCCCCCATTTAATATTGTATGAGAAAATTGATTTTTATGTACATGCTTTTGATACTGTAGAAGCGGCAATAAGTTTTTTAAGTAAGCATTGATGAATGAGCATTTATGTATAAATTTCCATAAAAGAAATTAGCATTTACCAACTAATTATATTACACAAGTTTTATATCAATAGTCTCACGGGTATAAGGTCTTCTTCTGGCTTTTATTGTAACAATATCATCGGCAATTGTTTTCTCAAAGATGATATCTACGCCATTTAATATAGGTGCAACATTTGTAATTGAATTAAAATCCTTGATGCCAAACATGGCAGAGAGGATTTTTTTATAGGTGGTAATATTCATTATCAAATGAGCCTTCTCTCCATCCATCATTTCCAGAAGGCTGAAAAAATCGTTAAAATTAATCTGTGTCATAGGTCTGGTAAGTCTTTTCTTATGTGCAAATGTAAGGCAACTTGCCAATAAAAAAAAACAATCGAATAAAAACGGGCAAATATACCCGTGAAGAGTTATTAACAGTGTTTTTATGAAATTTTTGGGTACTCCAGGGTACTCAGGGGTACTCTAGGGTACTCAGGGGTACTTGGGGGATTTGCTTAATATCTCATTATCAATAACTTGTTAATAATTGAATTTGGAGTTGGTTATTAACATGCGTTTACTTTGCAAAGAGAAAAACAAAGTATAAACCAAAAATTAAATTAAAATGGAAAATCAAATTTTTGTAGCTACAAGGCAAGACCTTGAACAGTTGATTGAAGGAGCCGTTGACAGGGCAATTGCCAAAAACGGAAGCTTAAACGGAAAAAAAGTGCTTGACGTGATGAACGTTGAACAGGCATCAGATTTTTTAAACCTTGCCATGGCAACCATCTATGACAAGACTTCAAAGAACAAGATCCCCCACAAAAAGAAAGGAAACAAACTTTATTTTATCCGGACTGAACTTGAAAAGTGGATTTTGGATGGAAATGTAAAAACTGCCGATGAACTTGAAGACATGGCTCGGGACTATGTCATGAGAAGACCTTTTTCAAAAAAGTTTTAACAAATGGAACACATCCGTGACATATTTGGTTCAATGATAAGCTATTCGCCTGCGGTTGCCGAAATGACAAGGAGCGTAAGTGCTGCGATATTTCTTAACCAATTGCTGTACTGGTGGGAAAGAAAAAAGGAAGGGAAAGAAACGGTTTATAAAACCATCTCGGAAATAAAATCCGAAACGTTTCTTTCCCGCCACCAGCAGGACAAGGCAATAAAAGTTCTCTCAAAAGCCGGTTTTATTGAGGTTGTCTTAAAAGGAAACCCTCCGAAAAGACATTTTCTGATCAATGTCGGATTGATTAAAAAATCACTGATTGATTTTAGAAAAAAACAAGATATAAATGATGATTTGATTTGTCAGTTTTCGGCAAATATATTTGTTGAGGGTCAGCAAATAGATTTGTCAGAAAACGGCAAATTAATTTGTCGGGGGTCAGCAAATAAATTTGTCGAAGGTCAGCAAATCTTATATACAGATATTACTACAAATATTACAACAAAGAATACTACAATAACCTGCGGCGAAAAAAATTCGCCACCGGGGGACAAGATTTTTTTCAGTGAGGATTTTGAAGAAAAAAAAGAAAATAATCCCCCCTTTTTGCGCAGTGCCCCCCTTGAAAAAGAAAAAAAAGAGAAAGTGCCAAAATCGGGGTTTTCAGAAACCACAAAAAAAATGAAAGCCGGATTTCTGGAATTTTACCTTGTCAAAAAGGGACTGCCCTACTACTGGCTTGGCAAGGATGCAAAAAACATCATCGAGGTTGAAAAGAAAATATCTTTCATGCTTGCCGAAATGCAGAAAATCCCGGACAGTGAATCTGTAAGTATAAATTTCAGGACAATGCTTGAAAATATCAGTGATAAGTGGATACTTGACAACCTGAGCATATCAATAATCAACATGAAATTCAACGAGATTGTATCAAAGATAAAAAACAGGAATAATGAAAGAAATAATGATTCCGGAAGGAAAAGGATCAGTCCCGGCTACGAGAGAGACCTTTTCAGAAGGCTACACGGTGAGCAGGTGCAATGACCTGTACAAAAACATCAGGAGCATAAAAGAAGCACAGCAGACCGGCTCACCATCAATTTCCTATTTGGTGAAAGCTTTCGATATGGATTTTGTCCAGGCATACATAGCGGCTTGGATTGTAAATGTCAACAATTTTCTGAACCTGAGGTTTTCAATGAACGATCAGCAGGTAGAAGAAACTGCAAGACTTGTGATCAACAACTATTACAACCTGACCATTGCTGATGTTTACCTTGTTATGAACAACGCAAAGATGGGACATTACGGAAAGTTTTACGAAAGGATTGATGGTTCAATGGTTCTTCTTTGGTTCAGGACATATTTCGATGAGAGGTGTGCCTATTTTGAAGGGCTGAGCATAGATGAAAGCAATGTGTTAAGGTCAAACATAAGTTTCAATGTCAAAAATAGAAAATAGCCATGGAACAGAAAAAATCATATACCATCAGCGAACTGGCAGAAATGTACAGTGTCAGTAACAGAACCATGAACAACTGGCTGAGACCCATCAAGAAAGAACTGTTGGAAATGGATTCTGCAAGTAAAATCCGTTTGAGGATACTTTTGCCAAAGCAGGTAAAAAGGATTATTGAGTTTCTCGGATAAATGAATTATAATCATCAAAATTGTTTTAAAGAACATAACAAAAATGTTAAAATCTCATTATAAAATAAGACTATAGGTATTAGAAGAAAATAGTTTAAAAGTTAGTATTTAAAGATGGGGAACTCATGGATAAATGCAATGGCTTAAACTTTCAGAATGATGAAGGCAGTTTTGAGGAAAAGCTCAAGAAACTTCAAGATTTCATGTTGAGCCAGTTTGTTTTAAGAGATGAGGAAAAAGAAAGGAAAAGAGTTGAACTACTGAAACCGGAAAAAGTAGCTGAAATACTTCAAATGAGCAAAAATTCTCTGATAAGGTTGAGACAAAACGGGGAAATAGGCTACTGTAAATGCCTGAGAAAAGTATACTATCGGTGGGAGGATATCGAAGAATATATCAATTGCTGTCGCAGGCGGGACATCCCAAAAGAAAAAATAGAAAAAGAAATAGTAAATTTTGATTACAAGGATATAAAAAAAGAAAAAAACATAGGTAAAAAAACCTGATTTGTATAAAATTGTTTGCGAAAAAGAAATAAATAATTAGGTTTGCACATTCAAAACCCAATTAGTCATAAACGGTATAAAAACGTTCTTTAAAATAAATTCCCTGCGGCGTACCTCTCTTTAAAGACTGACACTATTCTCTCTATTATTCTACATAGCTATTTTTTGCTGCAGGGGATTTTTTTGTTTTAAAAAGGTTCTGAAAAAAATAATCCTATTGAAAATTTGAAACTTAGTGAATACGGGCATTTCATTGATAACCAATTAATTTATATTAGTTCTAAATAAATTTATTGTTTTTTTTATTATATTTGGTTCTTAACTAACAACATTTTGTGTCATATTTTTTTGAGAACTATTTAAAAACAGTACTATGAAAAAACTTATTTTAGCTATTGTAGCAGTGTTTTTCCTAAGTGGAATTTCACTTGGGCAAACAAATGTCAAAATTATTGATCTGACAGCTATCCCACAGGTAATTGAACCTGATCCAGAGGGAGAAATCATGAAAGTTGAGTTTAAAATAAAAAACGCAAACGAGGCACAGACTGCCTATGTTTTGTTTGGAACATCCGACGAAGGGTCTGAAGTGCTTATGGCACAGGCCACATTTCATCAGGACGGCGGAAATTATTTCATTGACTACGATGGAACTTCTAAACAAATTGTGAACTACAGGGCAGAAATACTAATTTCTTTGACTGATATACAATATTCGAGTTATACCCACCTTACCGTATATGTAACTGATATTAATGGAACACAGACAACAAAACTGAAACTTGCAAAATAATAGCTATCACCCCTAAAATAGAGAAAAATGAAAAGAATTATTACAAATTTAATAGTATTTGTGCTTTTGGCTTTTTCTACAATTCAGGCACAAACGGTTTTTACTGTTACAAAAACCAGCGATCCCGATCCTTTTATTTATTCTTCAAACCCAGATGACCCTGAAATTGAAGGCACTTTGCAGTGGGCAATCAGAAAGGCAAACGAAACTGCCGGACCTTGTATCATAGTTTTCAATATTCCGGGAAGCGGGCAACAGGTTATTTACCTTAACTACGAGTTGCCATTGATTACAAAAGAAGTCACCATTGATGGTACGACACAGCCCGGGTATGCTTTTGGAAACCCTACGGTGAAGGTTGACGGACAGGGATTACTTAACAGCGGTTTTCAAAACTATAACAGTCCTTTGATAATAAAAGGGTTGCAGATATCTAATTTCCAGTACCACGGAATATATTTATATAATGGTGATTATTCATTTGTATTGGAAAATGTATTTACAGGTATTATCAACCCAGATGAGGTTTCTGCCACAATGGGAATAAGATTTGTGATGAGTGATAATTCTACTATTAAAGGAAATATTTTCGGACTTGATCCAGAAAATAATATAGGCCAAGAAATTGAGAGTTATGGAATCTTGTTTCAAGCTTCTTATTATGGTTTAGTTGGGGGAACAGGGTTCCATGAAGCAAATACAATAACAAATTGTAATTCACGGGGAGTGTTTTTAGATAAATCGCAATTTATAAAAATATCAGGGAACTCTATCTATAATAATCCAATTGCAATATTTCTTGGAGCAAGCAGCAATCAATTTATTCAACCTCCAGTAATCAATTCATATGTTGATGGTACTCTTTCCGGAGTAGCAGTACCTAATTCATTTATTGAAATTTTCGGAAGTATAGGGAATGAAAATGCAAATGAATACATAACAACTACAACTTCTAATGCATCAGGTTATTGGACGACTAGTATTTCAGTCAATTCTTTTAATTACTGTATTGCAACTGTTACGAATGAAACTAATAACACATCTAACCTTTCAAATGCTGTATTTTCACAGATTCCGACTGTATGAAGTCTGAACATGTTGGACAAAATTCTTATCAAAGTTAAGGTGTATTTTTGTTATTTCCAATTGATTTGATTTTAACATGCAATTTGGTTATTTATTT